>Ga0335076_10005591_pt1 | contig 12691 bp, 7 predicted proteins | sample Lox_Sample_25_FD_206717 | JGI IMG/M metagenome (GOLD analysis project Ga0335076, IMG submission 206717) | Soil microbial communities from Loxahatchee National Wildlife Refuge, Florida, United States - Lox_Sample_2.5 | ecosystem: Environmental > Terrestrial > Soil > Wetlands | place: USA: Florida...
CCGCGGTCGGCGATCCCTGCCCCTACCCACGCCGAATAGACCAAGCCGCTGAGCATCCCCGCCCCGAAGATGGCGAGCACGTCGAACAGCTTGACCGCGTCCGAGACCATGCGGCCCGACCAGGCGCGGCGGCTGAACGCCGCCCTGTCGGCGCCCGCGGACGACCAGCTCCCGACAGGGTCGGGATTGCACCAGGATAGGTTGAGGGGCGCGTCGGTCATGCTGTCGGCTTCGAGCGTGCGTCTCCGCGTCTCGCCAAAGAATGGGTTTAGTTGGAATGGCAGCGCCCGGGCGCCAACTTTCGTCGTAGTGGAAAATACGCGCGCAGTGCTGAAAAAACTGTAAAACAAACTTATCCTAAACAGTTGTGTTCCGATGACGGCTTTCGTCACAGTTGAAATCACTGCGTTATCTAGAAATTTGGTAAAATTTCATTCAGTCGTTGTTAAACACCCCGGTGTAATCCTGGCCGGATGCCGGAGGGGAATTTCTTCACCGACTTTAACGATATCTTGCGCACCCGCGCCGAAAGCCGGCGCGGACGGGTTCTCCCCATCGGCGGCGAGCTCTACCCGACGCTGACGCGGGGACCGCCCCGTCAAGGCGCGGCATCGACGAGCCCGCGCGCGTTCAAATCGATCTCGGATTATCTCGGCGTCATCAGGCGGCGCTGGCGGCTCGCCGTCAGCGCCACAGCGCTGCTCACGGCGGTCGCCGGCATCGTCACCTGGGAGACGCCGACGCGCTATCGCGCCGAAGCCGTCGTGCTGCTCGATACCCGCGATTTGCAGGTGCTCGACCTCACCGCCGCGATCCCGGCGCGCCTGTTCGATGCGACCAAGGTGCGCGGCGAGATGGAAGTGCTGAAATCGCGGCGCTTGGCGGAGCAGGTGGTGGAAAGGCTGCACCTCGCCGAGCGCCCCGACTTCGGTGGACACGCCGACGCAGCGCGGCGGACGCAGCAAGCGACGGACGCGCTGCTGAGCCGGCTCGCGGTCGAAAATGACGGCCACTCCCTGGTGCTGAAGATCGCAATCTCCGCCGCCAATCCGCAACTGGCGGCGGACATCGCCAATACCTATGCCGAAGTCTATCTGGACCGCCAGATCGCGGTGAAAGAGGAGGCGACGCAGCGCGCCGCCGAATTGCTGAAGAAACAGATCGCCGCCTTGCGCGATCAGCTCGCCGCCACGGAGGAGCAGATCGCCCAATACCGAGAGGCCCACGGCATCACCTCGGTGCGCGGCACGACCGTCAGCGCGCAGGAGCTTGCGGACATCAACGCCCAGCTGATCGCCGCGCACAGCGACCGCGTGCAGAAGGAAGCCGCCTACCGCTATGCCAAGCAGGTGCTCGCCAGCCCCGACGGCACGGCCTCGGCCGGACAAGTGCTCGCCTCGCCGCTCATTCAGCGGCTGCGCGAACAAGAGGCGGACCTGCTGCGGCAGATGGCCGAGTTATCGACGCGCTATCGGCCGGCGCATCCGACGATGATACGGATGAAGGCGGAGTATGACGATCTCCGCCACAAGATCGCGGACGAAAGCAACCGCATCGTCCAATCCCTGGCCGATCAGGCGAGCGCGGCGCTAACGCGCGAGGACGCGCTCAAGGCGAACCTTGCCGAGCTGGCGCAGTCGACCGCACGGCAACAGAACGTCGAGGTCGAGTTGCAAGAGCTCGAGCACGAGGCCGATGCCAGTCGGGCGCTCTACCAGAATCTGCTGGCGCGCTTCGAGCAGACCACCGCGGAGAAGGACATCCAGCTGCCGGACGCGCAGATCGTCTCCAACGCCGATCCCTCGGCAAGCCGCTCCTGGCCGGACCGGCCGCGCCAGTTCGCCGTGGCGGCCTTCGCGTCGCTGATTTTAGGCATCGCCCTGCCCTTCATCGTCGAGCTGCTCGATCCGAGCTTCAGGCGCGCTGACGATATCGAGGAGACCTTGGGCCTGCCCGCGCTCGGCGTTTTCCCGACGGTCGAGCTCGCGCGCGGAAGCAGCCGGCCGGCCGACCGGGCCGAGGCGATGCTGTCGGAAGCGCTGCGCGTCATCCGGAGCGGCCTCCGGCAGGTCCAGGGCGGCGTGCCGACCGGGGTCGTCCTGGTCACTTCATCGACCGAGGGCGAAGGCAAGACTTTCTTTGCCGCGGCGCTGGGACGGAGCATCATACGGGCGCGCCAGCGCTGTCTGCTGGTCGACTGCAACTTCGAGCGGCCTGGGCTCGACAAGCTGATGGCGCCGACCCCGGCCGAAGGTATGCCCACACCGGCGACATACCCGCACATCCAGATCGATCGCCAGTCCGGGCTGCACTACATTCCGGCGCCGGCCGCCGAGCAGCGCCGCCTGTTCCGCTCGCAGGACCTCTTCGAATCGCCGGAGATGCGCAGCTACATCCAGCGCATGCGCGGCCATTACGACCTGATCATCCTCGATGCGCCGCCAGCCGCGGCGATCGCGGACGTCGTTGCCCTGTCGCGGCTTGCCGATATCGGCATCCTCCTCGTCCGCTGGGGGCGCACGCCACGGCAACGGGCGCTGAACACGCTGCACCTCCTCGCGGGGCGGGGCCTGCGCCTCGCCGGCCTCGTCCTGTCGCGCGTCAATCTCCGCCGCTACGGCACCTATGGCTATGCCGAATATGTCCGCTACCTCGAGAGCGTCCTCGCGCCGGTGCGCGGGCGCTGACGGCCCCGGCTGAGATCCGGCGACGAGTTCGACCCGCCGACGCTCCTCGGCCGGCTCAATCGCCGTGGGGCGTCGGACACCTCAGTTCTAAGTAGAAGCGATGGAACTACAAGAAATAGTCGAAGCCGAAGGTTTTTGGTCACATTATCGGAAATATTGTTGTAACCATTTCTTAAGTCGGTTGCGTTAACTAAAGCAATGAGATATGTCTTGCGCCTCGCGATCGAGCGAAGTTTTGCGGGCGCGAGCTTGCCATGGGCGGGCCTGGGCATGACGCTTGCCAAGGTCGACCGGCGGCAAGGGCGGATAGCGGCAGCACCTTCGACCATGGCGGACCCTGCAGAGAAAATCTGTCCTCCAAGCGGCGCCGAAGCCGGACGATCGGATCCGGCGCGGCGGCCGATGCCGTTGTCGACCGAGGTCGTCAGCGGCTCGATCAAGCTGCTCGACTTCGTTCTGATCCTCGCCGCCGCGGTCATCTGCTTCGGGGGCTATCTCGGCGTCGGCATCGACGGCGCGGCGACGATCGACCGCTACGCCTTGACCGCGTTGCTCGGCGCCGGCCTGTTCATCATCGGATTTCAGCGCATCGGCGGTTACGAGATGACCAGGCTGGCAGCCATGCGCTGGCAAGTGACGCGGATTGCCGCCGTCTGGGGCGCGGCAGTCTCGGCTCTGCTGCTGCTCGCCTTCGTCGTCAAGGTGTCGAGCGTCTATTCCCGCGGCTGGGCGCTGAGCTGGGTCGTCTGCTCCTTCGGCCTGCTGCTCGTCGAACGCAGCGCGCTCAAACTCGTCATCGTGCGCTGGACGCGCCAGGGCCGGCTCGCGCGCAAGGTGGTCATCGTCGGCGCGGGCGCGCTCGGTGAGCAGCTGATCGAGAAGCTGCAGCGATCGGGCGACGGGAGGGTCGACGTACTCGGCGTCTTCGATGATCGCCAGACGCGCATCCTGCCGGCACCCGGCGGCGTCGAGGTCATGGGCACGACCGACGACCTGCTGCGCTTCGCCCGCGAGGTGCCGCTCGATGAAGTGATCGTGGCACTGCCGCTCAGCGCCGAAGAGCGCCTCAAGATGCTCTTCCTCAAGCTGCGACAATTGCCCGTCGATCTGCGGCTCAGCGCCGAGCGGATGGCCGACGCCTTTCCCGTGCGCGGCGTAAGCCGGCTCGGCGGCGTGCCGATGATCGAGATCGTCGACCGGCCCCTGAAGCATTGGAACGCCGTCGCGAAGCGGATCGAGGACGTCGTGCTCGGCGCTACGCTGCTCGCGCTGCTGGCGCCCGTGATGGCCGTCGCCGCCCTCGCCATCAAGCTCGATAGCCGCGGGCCCGTCCTCTTTGCGCAGGAACGCTTCGGCTTCAACAACCGCGTCATCCGCGTGCTGAAATTCCGCACCATGCATCCAGAGCGCGGCGATCCCTCGGGCGCCCAACGCACCGTGAGGAACGATCCGCGCATCACCCGGGTCGGACGCCTGCTGCGCCAGTTCAGCCTCGACGAGCTGCCGCAGCTGCTCAATGTGGTACGCGGCGAGATGTCGCTCGTCGGCCCGCGCCCGCACGCGATCATGATGAAGGCGGGCGACCGGCTCTATTACGATGCAGTCGAAGACTACCTCACCCGGCATCGGGTAAAGCCCGGCATCACCGGCTGGGCGCAGGTCAACGGCTTGCGCGGCGAAATCGACACGCTCGAGAAGGCGCGGCAGCGCGTCGTCTATGATCTCCACTACATCGAAGACTGGTCGCTGTGGTTCGATCTCAAGATCCTGCTGATGAGCCTCAACGTGCTGTTCGCGCGCGACAATGCTTATTGATCCGGCACGGGGCCACAGGAGTAGCGATGCGATGAAATCGGCACTGGTCTGCGGCGGCGGCGGGTTCATCGGCTCGCATCTGGTGAAGCGCCTCAAGGGCGAAGGCTTCTGGGTGCGCGCGGTCGATCTCAAATATCCGGAGTTCGCCCCGACGGCGGCCGACGATTTCATCATTGCCGATCTGCGCGATCCCGAGGAGGCACGCCGCGCCGTCGACCGGCCCTTCGCCGAGATCTATCAGCTCGCCGCCGACATGGGCGGCGCCGGCTTCATCTTCACCGGCGACCATGATGCCGAGATCCTGCACAACTCGGCGAGCATCAATCTCAACATCCTCGAGGCCTGCCGCCGCCGCAATCAGCGGCGCATCTTCTACTCCTCCTCGGCCTGCATCTATCCCGAGCACAACCAGCTCGACCCCGGTGCGCCGGTGACGCGCGAGAGCAGCGCCTACCCCGCCAACCCCGACAGCGAGTATGGCTGGGAGAAGCTGTTCAGCGAACGGCTTTATCTCGCCTATCAGCGCAACTACGGCATCGAGGCGAGGATCGCGCGCTATCACAATATTTTCGGTCCCGAGGGAACCTGGCAAGGCGGGCGGGAAAAGGCGCCCGCGGCGCTGTCGCGCAAGGTCGCCGAAGCACAGGATGGCGGCGCGATCGAGATCTGGGGCGACGGCCGGCAGACGCGCTCCTTCCTTTATATCGACGAATGCGTCGAAGGCACGCTGCGCTTGATGCGCTCCAATTTCAGCGGCCCGGTCAATATCGGCTCCGACGAGATGGTGAGCATCAACGACCTCGCGCGCATGATCATCGACATCGCCGGCAAGCGGCTTGCGGTGGAGCACATCGCCGGGCCCCTGGGCGTGCGCGGTCGGAACTCGGACAACGCGCTGATCAAGGAAAAGCTCGGCTGGGCGCCCGCGGAGCCCTTGAAGCAAGGGCTCGCCACGACCTATCCCTGGATCGCCGAGCAGGTAAAGCGCCGCGGCGCCAAGCCGGCCTGACCTGCCGGATGCGCCTCGTCCTCTGCGACTATTCCGGTCATCCTTTCCAGGTCGAGCTCAGCCGAGAGCTGGCGGCACGCGACCATAAGGTTCTTCATCTCTATTTTCCGCAGTTCGAGACGCCGAAGGGCAATCTGACCATCCTGCCCGATGACCCGCGCGGCTTTGCGGTGGACCACGTCACGATCCGCAGCCGATTCGACAAGCGCAATTTTCTGAAGCGGCGTTTTCTCGAGGCGCAGGTCGGCGCCGTCATGGCCGATCGGGCGCTCCACTTTCTGCCTGAGATCGTCATCGGCTGCAACATGCCGCTCGATGCGCAGCGCAAGCTGCAACAAGCCTGCGCGCGCCACGACATCCGGTTCGTGTTCTGGCTGCAGGATCTTTATTCGCACGCCATCCACCACTATCTCGATGCCAAGTTCGGGCTGTTGGGTCGCGTCATTGGCCGATCCTATCAGCGGCTCGAAGGCAAGCTGCTGCGCTCGAGCGACGGCGTCATCGCCATCTCGGAGAAATTTCGCGCCCCGCTCGAGGCGTGGCAGGTTGCCGCCGCCAAGCTGCAGGTCATCCCCAACTGGGCGCCTCTTTCCGAGATCTATCCGGTGCCGAAGGACAATCCGTGGGCGCAGGAACATGGTCTCGCCCACAAACGCGTCGCACTCTATACGGGGACGCTGGGGCTCAAGCACGATCCCGAGCTGCTGTTGCAGCTTGCCAAAGCGGGTGCCGGATCGGACCTTCACGTCGTGGTCGTGTCGCAGGGCGCCGGTGTCGATTGGCTCGCCCGGCAGAAGCAGTCGCTCGGCCTCGAGAATCTCACGCTTCTCCCTTTCCAGCCGATGGAGCGTTATCCCGAAGTGCTGGCGGCGGGCGATGTTCTGCTGGCGATGATCGACGCAGAAGCGGCCGGTTTCAGCGTCCCCTCCAAGATTCTTTCTTACCTCGCGGCCGGCAAGCCGGTCGTCGCGTCGATCGCCGCCGACAACGACGCCGCGGTGATGATCGAAGCGGCGAAAGCCGGCGCCGTGGTGGCACCCGGCGATGAAGGGGGTTTCTGCGCGGAGGCGTTGCGACTGTCCGGCGACGCGCGGTTGCGCCAAAGCCTGGGAAGCAACGCCCGCGCCTTCGCCGAGAGGCATTTCGCGGTCAGCGGCATTGCCGACCGGTTCGAAGCCATTCTCGCCGAGGTCGGGACGACAGCTCGCATGGTGATCGACAGAAGCTCAGCCGCCGAGCCGCGGCCATGAAGATTCTGCTCTCGTGCTACGTCTTTCCACCCAGCGTCGGCGGAACCGAGGAGGTCGGCGAGATCGTCGCGCATGGCTTCGCCGCGCGAGGACATTCCGTCAGGGTCCTGACGATGACGCCTTCGGCCCAGCCCGACAGCTACCCGTTCGAGGTCATCCGCTGCCCGGGAGCTGCGCGGCTGCTTGAGTGCGTCCGCTGGTGCGACGTGTTTTTCCACGTGCATATCAGTCTGCGCTTTGCCTGGCCGCTGCTGCTCACGCCGCGCCCCTGGGTCGTATCAATACACGCGCCCATCCATGGCACGGGCTTCACGGCCGCTCGCAACTTCGTCAAGCGAATGATCCTGCGCCTGGCGCGGGTCACGGCCGTCAGCACGGCGATGAGTCGGGGCACGGGCAGGCGCACGACAATCGTCACGAACCCCTATCGCAGTGACGTCTTCCGCCTGACCAATGATGGGGCGCGCCCCTGCGACTTGGTCTTTCTGGGTCGATTGGTGTCGGACAAGGGCATCAATCTTCTAATCGCCGCGCTGGCGAAGCTGCGCGACCGCGGACTGAGACCTCGACTCGCCGTCATCGGCCGGGGCCCCGAGGAGCCGGCGCTGCGGGCCCAATGCGAGGCGCTCGGGGTCGCCGACCAGGTGGAGTTTCTCGGCTACGTTCCGAACGAGGAACTCGTGCATCGCTTGAACCAATGTCGGGTCATGGTCATTCCCTCGATCTGGGAGGAAGGCTTCGGCATCGTCGCTTTGCAGGGTATCGCCTGCGGTTGCGTCATCGTCGCGAGCGAGGCCGGCGGCTTATCCGAGGCGATGGGCCCTTGCGGCGTCAGCTTTCCCAAGCGCGACGTTTCGACCTTGGCGGATCGGATCGCGGAACTGCTTCAGGATAGGCAAAAGGTGGCCGCGCTCCAACGCCACGCCGCCGAGCATCTGGCGCATCATCAGCCTCAGGCCGTCTCGGATGCGTATCTTGCGGTGCTCGAGGAGACCCGGCGTTCCTGGCGACGGCGCGCATGACGACGATCCGAGCGAGCATGCGGTGGCTGGGGCTCGTGCTGGCAGCCCTGGGCATGGCAGCGGCTGCGAGCGGCGCACAGGCGGATCCGCCTTCGTCGGCCGGTGTCAGCATCACCTATCGCCTGCCGGCGACCGGAAAGTTGCCGAAGACCTACCGCGTGACGCTCGCCATCACCGACGCTAAGAATCCCGATTGGATCGTCAGCACCTTCCTCGCCGGCGCGGTGCGGACGGTGACGGCGGAAAATGGCGGCCGGTTCACCGATACCTGGAACGGTCTCGACGACAATTTCATGCCGGTGCCGCCGGGAAGCTATGGGGTCAAAGGCATCTACATGCCGGCGCGCAAATGGGCGCTCACCGGCGAATACCACACTTATATTCCGAAATTCCTGACGGCCGTCGGCGATTCCTGGGCGCCCACGCGCGATCAGGACGGCAAGCAGCTCTGGATGTGGGGAGCGGCATTCGGCACCATGGCCGACATCGCCGTCGGTCCCGGCGGCAAGGCCGTGTTCTATCACGCCTACTTCGAAGGGTCGGGCAATCCGCTCATCGTCGATCTGAACAAGCCCGTCGGCTACGATCAAGTGTTGCGCTCTTTCCCGCCAGGCGGCGTCGGCGGCGGTCCGGCGATCGCTACCGATGGCGAGGTCATCTGGGGTGTCAGCGACGAGGACAGCCCCGCCTTCATCTTCCGCGCCGACCGGAAGCCCTTCGGTCGCGGGCGGTCCCACTATCTCAGCGACGTCTATGTACCGGCCGGGGTGGTGACGTCGCTGGCGGCCTGGGACGATCCCGGCACGCACCATCGCTTCCTCTACGCGGCGCAGTCGCAACGCGACGAAGGCGTCCTCGTCCTCGACGGCGACAGCGGCGCCGATCTCGCGCGGCTGCCGCTCGACGGCATTCGCGCGGTCGCCGTCGCCGGCGACGAACTGTATGCGCTCCGGCATGCCGCGAAGGGCCCCTCCGCTATTCTCCGCGTGCCGCTCGGCGACGGCGTGCCACGGCTGCCCTGGCAGCCGGTGATGACGCTGCACGGCATCGCCGATCCCACCGACTTCAAGATCGGGCGCAACGGCTCCGCCTATGTCAGCGACCTCCGCGCAAACCAGGTCTACAAGCTCGACCGAGCCGGGCGGATCGTCCTCACCTACGGCCGTGCAACCCAGCAGGTGCCGGGCCAGTACGATCACCACGTCTTCATGTCGCCCGGCAAGTTGGCGCTATGGACCGACGGCGGTGGGCAGGAGCGGCTTCTGGTTGTCGAACGTTCCGGGCCGTCGCGCGTCAGCGAGTGGTCGAGTGGGGGCAAGCTGCTCCGCGAATGGTTCGCCGGCCAGACGCAAGCGGTATTCGGCTATGCGATCGATCCCGACGATCCCGAGCACATCTATATGGCGACGAGCGAGCCCGCCAGCGGCAGCGGGCTCGTGCGCTTTCGCGTCGATTATGCCACCGGCCGCTGGGGCGTCGACGGCGTATGGCCGGGGGTCAGCGGTTGGGGCCGCTTTCCCGGCGGGACCGCGTTTCCCAGGATCATCCACGACGCCGGCCGCACCTATTTGGCCTTTTCGCGTGCGCGGGAAGCCGCCGACCGCTTCGGCTTCACCATCTACCGACTGCAGGGCGGGCGCTGGATTCCGTCGGCGGGCCTGCTGCCCGCGCCGGGAACGACCAACCCGCCGAAGCCCGGCGCCGCCTTCTGGTGGCATGATGCGAATGGCGACGGAAGGATCGAGGACAGCGAATTCCGGTCTTCGCCCGCCGATCTTCCCGCGCAGCCTCGCTATTGGGGCGAGGCATGGCTCGATGATCTTTCGCTGGTCCTGATCGAAGGCGGCGGCCGCAGCCTCTGGCGCATCGCGCCGCGCGGGTTCGACGCTCACGGCAACCCCGTCTATGACGGCGCTACCTGGCAGAAACTGCTCACCGACCCGATCTTTGCCGCGCGCGGGCAAGGGGGCATCGACGCGCTGCATGGCGGTGACGAAATCGCCGACCGTTTCAACGGCGACTGGTCATCCGTCGCAGGCGACCTCGCACACGGGATTTTCGTAGACGGCTACAATGGCCCGTCTTGGCCGGACGGCATCGATTCGACCGGGCGACGCGCCTCTGACGTGAAGATCAGCGACTATGCGCCGGACGGGCATGGCGGACTTCGGTTGAAATGGCGCGTCGGACGCAAAGCGTTCGCCCTGGCACAGCCGGGCGAGATGTACGGCACGATGCATATAACGCCGCCGATAAACCATCTTCTTTGCGTCCAGGACGGCAATGGCGTCGACCACATTTTCACCGATGACGGGCTTTACGTGGACACCCTTCTTTACGACGAGTATCGAGGGCGCTTCGATGGGGGCGGCGTTTACAATGTCGGCGGCGAGCTGTGGAATGGATACGCCTTTCTCAATCGCGAGAACGGCAAGGTCTATCTCGCGTCCGGACGCAATTCGGCGAGTCTCTACGAGGTCGAGGGCTGGACCAGTACGAGCAACGGCGTAACCCGGCTCACCACCTTGCCGCAGAGCATCTCCATCCGTGCGGAGCAGATGGCAGCCGCACCCGATTTCGCGCTTCGCGCCCGCGGCGGTGCCGGGACCGCCAAGGTCGCGCGCTTCTATCCGGCGACAGGCGGCGCTCCGGCGCTCGACGGGTCGATGGCGGGGTGGGAGGCAAGCGAGCCGGCCCGATTCGCCTTGGACCAGGAGAGGAGCGTCAGCGTCCGCACCCTCTACGATCCCGACACGCTCTATCTGCGCTGGCACATGCGAACGGCCGAAGCCGTCGCGGCACGGCCGGTCGCCTCGCTCGATCGGCTCTTCGTCGACAATCTCGGCCTTGATACGCTCAGCTTCTACATAGAGGGCGATATCGCCGCTACGCCGAGCATCGGGGGTGCGCCGCGGCCCGGCGACGCGCGCCTCGTCTTTGCTCTGATCGAGGACCGCGGCCAGGTCAAGCCAGTGGTTGTCGGTTACTATCCCTTCGCCGGCGAGCGCGCGGGGGCGCATCCCCTGAGCTTCGCCACGACGGTCGGCCGTGCCGATTTCGCCGATGTTCGCCCGCTCGAGCATGCTCGGCTCGGCTACGCCCTGGATGCCGACGGCAAGGGTTTCGTCATTGCCGCGGCGATCGATCGCACCGCGTTGCCGAAGCTACCGCCGATCTCGACCGTGAGCCACACGATGGTTGATTTCGCCGCTACCTTCGGGGGGAAGGCCAACATCTGGTGGGCCGATAGCGACGGCTCGGCGAGCACGGTCACTTCCGACGAGCCGTCGGAAGCCCGGCTCTACCCCGGCGCCTGGGCGCAAGCGCAGTTCGTGCCGGTCGGGAACAGTTTGCCCGTCCGCAGCTGGCTGATTCTGGGCCCGTGGGGCGGGGCACCGCTCAAAACCATCGGCGCCGGCAATATCAGCGGTCTTCTCTCCTACTTCGCAACCGCCGCCTATCCTCCCGACACGGCCCCGCTCGATTGGCACGCCACTTATACGGGCCAGGAGACTCTCGACCCCCTCGGCCTCGCGCATCCTCTTACCTGGCATGTTGCGACCGCCCAGACAGATGACGCGCTGCTGCACCTTGGCCCGGCCGGCCGCCTCTACTATGCGGCCAGCTGGATCGAAGCGCCCGAGGACATGGATGTGGAGTTCAGTTTCCGCGCCAACCCTGAGAACGTGATGGCCGTCCGCGTCGATGGCCAGCCGGTCCGATCGCAGATGCTGGGCCAACCGCCGCGATTCAATGTTCCAGTCGAGCACCAGAGCGTGCGTCTGCACCGCGGCTGGAACCTGATCTTCGTCCGTGCCTACGCCGCAGGATATGATTTGCGATTTGGCGTAAGCCTCGGCGGTACGCCAGAGAATCTCTGGCGAATCCGTACGTCTGCGGCACCCGAGCGGTGAGTTGAGATAGGAATCTCATCCGGCGAGCGAGGAGAACCTCTCGGTGAAACGGAACACATCACCCCTACCGCGGTACCTCCGGAGCGGAAACAAGCGCGTCGCCGGCTGGCTCGAACCGGGTGCGGCCGAGATGATTGTAGCCGCAGCATCGGCGCAAGCCCGAGCGGGTATATCGGGTAACGTGGCCGAAATTGGTGTTCATCGCGGACGGCTCTTTATCCTGCTTTACCTGCTGTCGCGTCCGCCCGAGAAGGCCGTGGCCGTAGACCTGTTCTCCCTCCAGCACCTCAATGTCGATCGCTCCGGCGAAGGCGATTTGGCGGCGTTCCTGCGCAATATGCGCAAGCATGCCGATACCGAGAGGCTTATCGTCCATGAAGGCGACAGCATGGTGCTCGACGGCGCGTCCCTCGCGCGCCTGGCTGGCGGCGCCAAGTTCCGCCTGATCAGCATCGACGGCGGCCATACTCGCGAGATCACCATGCACGACCTTGCTACGGCGGAAGCGGCGCTTGCGGAAGGTGGCGTCATCATCCTCGACGATTTCTTCTCGCAATTCTTTCCCGAGGTTGCCGAGGGCACCTTCCGTTATTTCGCCGAGGCGCCCCGTTCGATCGTCCCCTTTGCGATCGGCGCCAACAAGGTTCTGTTCTGCGCGCCGAGCCGCGCTGAAGACTATGCCTCCGCGCTGATGGGGCTCGCGGACAAATGGGCTTGGCGCAATTTCCTTGGCGGACGCGTGCTCTGCTTGAACTTCCAGCCGATATCCTTCGCCGAGCACCTCGGCAAGCTGCGGTTATGGCAGGCCGTCAAGGACTTCGGGCCGTTTAAATTGGCCAGAGCCGTCTGCCGAGCGACGTTTCGGGCCAGGTAGGCACTTGTGCTTGAGGGTTCCGGCCGTCCGCAGATCCGCCTGTCCGATTCACCAAGAATGACGTGCGATCAAGTAGGGGCATACCGTCGATGAGACTCTTATGGGTACCGCATGCGCCGT
>Ga0335076_10005592_pt1 | contig 12689 bp, 12 predicted proteins | sample Lox_Sample_25_FD_206717 | JGI IMG/M metagenome (GOLD analysis project Ga0335076, IMG submission 206717) | Soil microbial communities from Loxahatchee National Wildlife Refuge, Florida, United States - Lox_Sample_2.5 | ecosystem: Environmental > Terrestrial > Soil > Wetlands | place: USA...
CCGAGAACGCGCTGTAAATGTACAGCTGATGGGATTCAGACGTCAGCTCCCAGCGCGCAGAGTAGAAACTGATAGTCAGGGCCAGCAGCCATAGCAATTGCAGACGGCGGGACAGCTTTCCCGCACGAGCGTAGAAAGCCAGTATGGCGACAGACACGACTCCCGGAATTAGGACGGCGACGCGTGTCTCGGGACACGACAAATAGCTGACCAGCGACTGATACGCGGGGTTGGCCAACATCTCGTCCAGCATTTGGAGGTCATCCTCCAGTTCTTATGGGGCGTTCAATGAAACGGTCTCTGCTGAAGCATATTAGCGTACTGAGAAAGCCCCGGCTATCCCTGCGTGCGCGCCGGCCGGGGCAAGGGTGCTGCTCAGGCGTCAGGCCGTGTGGCCACCCAGGTAGGCTGCCCGCACCTCGTCATTGTCCATGAGCTGGGATGTGGTTCCTTCCACGGTCATGTTGCCGGTTTCGAGGACGTAGCCACGGGCCGCCACAGAGAGCGCCATATGGGCGTTTTGTTCCACGAGCAGGATAGTGGTACCGCGAGTATGGATCTCGCGGATAGTAGCGAAGAGCTGCTGCACGATGACGGGCGCCAGGCCAAGAGACGGCTCGTCGAGCAGCAGGAGCTTGGGCTTGGCCATCAGACCACGCGCGACAGCCAGCATTTGTTGTTGCCCGCCGGATAGCGTCCAGCCGAGCGCGTCCGCAAAGCGCCTGATGTCCGGAAAGATGCCGAACATCTCTTCGACACCCTCGACCATCGCTTGCTTGGAGAGGTGCCCGCGGCTAGTGGAGCCCAGCATGATGTTCTCTCTCACCGTCAACCCAGGAAAAATGCGTCGACCCTCGGGCACATGGGAGATCCCCATTCGTACAATCTGCTCGGGCGCAAGAGTGTCGATGCGCTGACCCTCGAACCAGATCTCGCCGCTGGTAGGCCTGATCAGGCCGGAAATGGTCCGCAAGGTCGTGCTTTTGCCGGCCCCGTTCGCGCCGAGAAGCGTGACGATCTCGCCCTTGTCTACGTGCAGGCTCACGCCACGGAGCGCCTCGACGCTGCCGTAGGCGCTGGAGATGTTCCTAAGCTCGAGCAGCGGCATTGGCCGGTCCTTCGCCCAGGTATGCGGCGATCACGTCCGGATGCCGCAGGACTTCCTGCGGTGTGCCCTCCGCGATCTTCTTGCCGAAGTTGAGTACGGTGATCCTGTCCGACACCTTCTCGACCACGCCCATATCGTGATCGATCAGGAACAGCGTGAGCCCGTGCCCGCGCAAGCGCTTGAGCAGTCCCACCAATTCCTGCTTCTCGGTCTGATTCAACCCCGCACCCGGCTCGTCCAGCAAGAGCAGTTTTGGGTGCGCAGCCAGCGCGCGCGCGATCTCGACCAGCCGTTGATGCCCATAGGGAAGACTGCGCACGATCATATGCGCGCGATGGAGGATGCCGACAAAATCCAACGCCGAGAGTGCACGCGTCACGAGTGCTTCGCGCCCTCCTTCCATAGGATTGTTATCCCGTTGGCCACCCACCATGACGTTCTCCAAAGCAGTCATGGTTTGAAACAGCCGGATATTCTGGAACGTGCGACCCATGCCCAGTCCGGCGCGCTCATGGGGCTTCATCTGCGTCACGTCGATTCCGTCCAGAAAGATCCTGCCTGCGGTCGGCCGGTAGATGCCATTTACGACGTTGAGCGAGGTGGTCTTTCCCGAGCCGTTCGGGCCGATCAGCGCGTGCACTGTGCCTGCTGCAACTTCCACGTCGATACCGTCAACCGCCCTGAGCCCGCCGAAGTGCTTCTGCAGGTTTTCCAGCTTTAGCACTGCGCGATCGCTTTGTGCCTTGATCTCGAAGTGCAGTACTGGTACGGCACCAATCACCGGCGCAACTGGCTTGCGAATCCGCTGGAATGTATTGCGCAGTAGGCCCCAAATACCTTCCGCGAGGAAGACCATGATGAGAATCACGCCCAAGCCGTAGACTGCGAGATAGAGACTCTTGAGGAACCGCAGCCACTCCGGCAGGAGCACGATGAGGACAGTCCCCAGCGCTGCGCCGAACGGCGATTGCGCTCCCCCCAGCAGGACGGCGGTGAGGAACTCGATCGAGCGCAAGAAGCTGAAGTTGTCCGGACTGATATAGCTGAACCCGGCGGCGTAGAAGGAGCCGCCGATACCGCCCAGCACCGCACTGATGGTGAAAGCAATGACCTTGGTACGCAGCGTGTGTACGCCGATGGTCTCGGCTGCCAGTTCGTTGTCGCGCACCGCGCGCATGGCGCGGCCCAGCCGGGTCTTGGGCAACCACCACACGAACCAGATCAGCAAGTACAGCACCGCCGCGCAGAACAGGAGGTACGCACGCTTATCCGTTAGATGGAACCCGAGCAGCGCGGGAGGCTCGATACCGGGTATGCCGTCCGGCCCTTTGGTGACGTCGATCCAATTGGTCAGTACCAGATCGAAAATCTGCTGGAAACTGATCGTGATCATCGCAAGGTAGTGCCCGCCGAGGCGCAGCGTGGTCAATCCCAGCACCAACCCTGCAATGGCAGCGGCTCCGAGCCCGAGCATGAACGAGACCCAGAAGTGCAAACCCCAGACAACCGTCCCGAGACCAACCGCGTACGCGCCGATGCCGAAGAACGCAGCCTGCGCGAGGTTGATCTGGCCTGCGTAACCCAGCACTACGACCATGCCCAGCACAGCCATGGTGTAGCTCACCGAGTTCATGCAGATGTTTAGCACGTAGTCGCTGACGTGCAGAACGTATGGCACCAGCGGAAACGCGATAGCTAGGATCGCGAGCAGGATCAGGCCTGGTATGTTGCTTCGGGCGCGCGCCAGCGCAACCGGCGTTGCGGCGGCGGCGCTCATGCCTTTTCGGAAACTTTTTCGCCGAAGATGCCCTGGGGCCGGAACAGCAGCACCAGGAACAGGGCGAGGAATGCGTAAGCGTCTTTGTAGGGCACCGAGATGTAGTACGCGGCGAAGCTCTCGATCACGCCGATGATGATGCCGCCCACGATCGCGCCGGCCACGTCGCCGAAGCCGCCGATGATGGTGGCAGCGAAAGCTTTGAGTGCGATGGTCGACCCCATGCCGATCGAGACGAACAGGATCGGCGCCACCAGCATTCCGGCCAGACCGCCCAGCACTGCGCTATACACGAAAGTGATGATGATCATGAGCGTGACCGGAATGCCGAGCAGACGCGCCATGTCCTTGTCCTGGGAAGTCGCCTGCAGCTTCTTGCCGATCAGCGTGTGCTCGAAGAAGAAATACTGGAACGCTACCGCCAGGATGGTGAATACCAGAATCACCAGGTATTGGCTGTCGAGGAAGACGCCACCGATCGTCACGCCTTCGATGTTGAACAGCTTGTCCAATGGCCGCGGCTGTGGATTGAACAGGGCGAGCACCGTGTTCTGCAGGAAGATGGACGCGCCCAGCGTGCTGATCAGCACCGGCAGGAACGAGCGATTGCGCAGAGGATAGTAGACGCCGTAGTTGAAGGCGAGACCGATGATCGCCATGACTACCGCTGCCAGTAAGATGGCGACGCCGTAAGGGACGTGCATGGCGAAGCCAGGAATGTGCAGCTCGGGGTTACCAGGCATGCCGACCGTGAACAGGATCATCGCGTAGCCGCCGAGCATGGCGAAATCGCCTTGCGCGAAGTTCACCACGTTGGTGGCGCGGATGATCAACACGAATCCGAGCGCCACCAGAGCGTAGATGCTGCCCAGGGCGAGGCCCTGAAACAGCACTTGAAGATTGTTGGCCAGCGCTTCCACGACGCCTTGCCTCCCCCGTCCAGGCGCCTGCGTTGCGGGCCGCCCGATTTACCTTACCGCGCGAGCCGCGTTATTTCTTCGGGTTGTCGATGTGCTTGATGAAGACGACTTTGCCCTCGTCGTTCCTGACGATGTTGTACCCGCGCAACCCGTCGCCATTCTCGTCGAAGCAGTACGTTCCTTCCACGCCTTTATAACCGCAAGTACCCAGGATGGTCTTGCGGATGGCTTCCTTGTCCGTGCTCTTGGCCTGGTTGATGGCGTTGGCGAGGACATGCATCGCGTCGTACGCCCAGCTCGAGTAGACGTCGGCTTCGAGGTTGTACTTGGCCCGGTACTTGTCCGCGTAAGCCTTGGCTTCGGTGCTTGCGCCGGGAGTGAAGTCGGCGATTCCGTAGACGCCGTACAGCCCCGACCCCGCCAGCTTCAAGGCCGTATCCGTGATCACCGACGGCGAACCGATCCAGGTCGTGGTGAGCCCAAGTTGCCGCAATTGCTTGGCGAAGATGCCGACATCCGGAGAGTTGGTCATGTAGGACCCGATGACATCCGCGCCGGATTTCTTGATCGCAAGGACGATCGGCGTGAAGTCCTGCGAGTTGTTGGTGTAGCCCTGCACCAAAACCGGGGTGATATCGTACGCTTTGAGGGCCTGAACCAGCGCGTTCATTCCGCCGGTCCCGAACGCGTCCGTCGAGTGCACGATCGCCCATTTTTTCAGCTTCAGCGTATTGACCCCGAAGTTCGCGATCACGAGCGACGAGAACGAATCGTTCGGTCGGCAGCGAAACAGCCATGGGTTGCCGGTGTGCGTAAGGCTGGGATCGGTCCCGCCGAACATTGTCGGTATTCCCGCCTTGGCGACGCTCGGTGAGATAGCTTGAGTCTGCGTGCTGCGGATCGGGCCGATTACCGCGGGCACGCCTTCCCCCGCCAGCTTGGAATATGCGAGAACGGTCCCGGGATTGGTGCTCTGATTGTCTTCGAGCAGCAGCTCTACTTGTTTGCCGAGGATGCCGCCCGCCTTGTTGATCTCTTCGAGCGCAAGGCGTGCGCCGTTGACTGTATATACTCCAGCTTCGGCGTTGGGGCCGGTCGTCTCATTCACCACCCCGATCTTGATCGTGTCGGCCGCGAGTGCGGGCAAAGAAAAAACAGCCGCTGCGACCGATGTCGCGATGCAACCGAGAAATAGTCTGCGCATCTCCTCCTCCCGAAACGGTTCTTGTCGTTCGCCCCAGCGCGTTTTCCCATTGGAGCGTTGATCGGCCCGTCCGCGTAAAGGCCTTGGAACGAGTCCGACAAAAACGCCGCAGAGCAGCACCCGGTAGATCCGGTTCCGATTCACCGGTCATCGGTGCGGTCGGTAATGCCCTCTTGCGGCGCGATTGCGGCTAATCGTATTCCCGCGAGACCCTCGGCGTCAACGCTCAGGCGCGCGTCACTATGTTGACAACGCGTTGGATACCTCGATGAGATTCAGATCCGGGTCACGAAAATAGACGGAGGGAACAGGTCCGGTGGCGCCTGTGCGCTGCACCGGGCCGTCCAGTATGCGCACGTTGCACGACTTGAGATGTGCGATTACCTCGGCGACGGGCACGTTGGTGATCAGGGAAAAGTCAGCGGAGCCCGGTGCCGGCCAATCCGTTTTGGGCTCGAATTCCTTGCCAGCCTGAGCTTCTGATTGCCGAAAGTGAGCGCCTTGCGGCCGCCCTCGTTTTCATCCCGAGCACGCGCTGATAGAACGCGCAGCTTACCTCGATGTCGCGGACAGTGAGAACGACGTGATCGATGCGATCTATGTGCATGCTTGTCGCCGCGGTTACGTGACGACAATCCTAGCGCAAGCGGAAGCGACGAGGGCCGGGATGCCCGGCCCTCCGAGGTGTGGACGGGGTTGTGTTACTTCAAGTCGTCCTTTACGGCGTCCAGGGCCGCCTGAGCGCACATACCGTCATTCTCCGCGGTGTCCCCGCTCACGCCGATGGCACCGACTTGCTCTCCGCCCCCGGTCTTGATCGGCAGTCCACCCTCGAAGGTGACGACGCCGGGAACGAAGGCGATGCCAGGTACGTTCTTCGCAATCTCGCCGAACTGCTTAGTGGAGAACGGGAAGCTGGAAGACGTATTGGCCTTGAGTTGAGCAATCTTGATGCTGCCCAGAAAAGCGTCGTCCTGGCGCAGAAAGTACTTCAGGTTGCCGCCCGTGTCTACTATCGCGATGTTCATCTTCCAGCCCTCAGCCTTCGCCTTCTGTTCGCAGGCAACCGCCATTTTCTTCGCGGTTTCCAGAGTAAGGACGGTGCGCTTCTCTTGTGCCAGTGCAGATCCGGCCGTCAGGCTCAGCGCGACGCCGAGGACGCACCATTTTGTCTTTGATTTCATCTTTGGTCTCCGTCGTGTTGGGTCGTTGCAACGGGAGTCGCCCCGTGCAACGGACCGCTAGTGTAGCAACCAAAGATGTCGGCAGCTTGGCGATCGGATCGCTATCCTCGCAGTTCTTGGACAGTCGCGTTCGTGATTGTCGCCGCGATGGGCGCGGTCAGCGACCGGCCTGGGGCACCCCGTTTTCTCGCTGTTCCAGGTCCGAGAAATCGGCCTTCTCCGTAAGGCTGGTGGGCACGCGGTGTTTGATCAACAGTCCAAACAGCGTCAAGCCGTTCGCATTTGGATAGACTGCATTGCCTTCGCGGAAGTACCAGACTTCGCCGCCACGCGCCTTGAGGTCTACCAGCTCGGGTTCAATAAGAGGAAGCATTGCGCGCTCGCCGTTGACGAGAACCACGCCCGACATAAGGACGGAGATCTTGAGCACCGGTCCGGCCGCGAATGCCTGTTCCGTGCTAAGTCCGCCGATGACGAGAAGAATAGCTGCGAGGGTACGAGGAATCATCTGTTCGACTCCGGTGGCAGACACCAAGGCCGGTACTGCATTTGAAGTCTCCGACCGCTCTCTCCTCGCCCTGATCTTGATGCAACGCAAGCGCTATGCCGAAGCATCGAAAATCAATGGCAACAACCGGTTGGCGCTGCCGGGCGGGTACGAAGAAGCACCAGCTTCTGGCGCGGATGCCCCGCCTCGCACCTGGAGGGTGCGGCGGAGCGGCATGTTGCCCTGGGCCGCGATCTGAATACCGTGGCTCAGCGCGCCGCCAACTGCACCTTGTGCAAGACTGCCGGCAGTTCGCTGCCATCGTCGAACTCTGCGCCTGCCGCAACGCCGGCACGCGCGATTTCTTCGACATCGTCGCTGCGCTGGTACAGAGTGAACATCGCGCCGACCCCAAACGAGGCACCGGATCCAATGGCCCAGAAGCGCGGGAACGCTTCCACATCGCGCGACGGCGTGATGCCGAAAATGCCGCGAGGGCTGGCCAGCAGCGCACTCATGCGCGTGGTTTCGTAGGCGTCGTCCGTTTCTGCGCGTGGATTCATGTGATATTCCTCACGCAACGTGCGGTGCATCTGGCGCCACGTTTCGAAGATCTCCGCAGGAGTTTCCAGCTTCACATTGTCGGGATAGCGTGAAAAATAACTTTGCAGCACCGCGTTGTGCACGGCGTACCCGACCGTCCCAATATAAGTGTCGCGAAAACGGAAGATCTTGTCCGGAGCTTCGGAGTAATGAGCTTTTTGTTTGAGCGAGCCGATTGTCGCCAGGGTATCGCAAGCGATGCAGGCGAAGCCGGCTTTGCGCACGACGACGATAGTGGACATGCGAGCTATCTCCTAGGATTGCGGGATCGGTGGTGATGGGCTGTCGGGCCACATGCCGATCCATTCTGCGCTCAACGTGGTGTCGAAGAACAGCAGCCACGCGCGGCGGGTCTTCAATCCGGCTTGGCGCAGCACATCGCATATCGCATTCGCCGCCGCGCGCACATCGACGAGTGCTAGGTCGATGTAGTTGTAACGCCGACCAGAGCCGCCGCCGATCACGCAACCCAGCCGGTCGGGACGTAGTGCCTTGTTCAACTCATCTTCGAGCTTGATCCGCTTCCCTACCGCAGACCGGCGCAGTGGATCGCCGCGGTCGATTTTCAGATAGCAGAACGTCTCCCCCGAACGCGAGAAACGGCCGGACCAAAACAACTGGTCGCTATGAGCGTTGCGCCAGAGCTCTGGGGCGCAGGTAACCGCGGCTCCCAGGTCATAGCGAAGCAGGTAGTCCTCCTGCTTCCTTGGCTTCAAATCGATCTCCGTCCACGCCAGCGACTCTAGCCGATCCAGGTACGGCTGCGCCGGAATGCGCGAGCGCTGTTCCGCCCCGAGCATAATGAAGGCGCGGCGGAGCGCTGCCGACGGCAAGGGTTGAACGACTTCCGCCGCCGCCTCCAGCACCCCTACCCAATCGGTCGAAAGGTCCTCGCCGAGCAGCGACTCGGCCGCGAGAAAAGCCTGGGTGTGGGCAAGGTCGCGATGATCCTCCAGAAAAGAGCGCGGGAACTGAAACGCGAGGTCGATACGGTTGCATTCGCCGGGAGCCAGACCGACGCCGGTGAAGGCGGGCTCAACCCCGGTCCTGCTTTTGATCGCGAGGCTCATCTGCTCTACTCCCTCCGCGCGTCGATGAGCGAAGAAAGACCACTCTGGTAGCGTTGGCGCACGCTTGAGGATCTCGTCGACGAGTGGCCGCAAATGATGATCGGCCTCCGGTGTGATCACGAGCCGGTGCCCGTTGGAGTTGCCGGGACCGAACTCCCACATCAGTCGCGCGTCGATGCGCTGAAGTGTCTTGCCCATCCAGGCGGCGAGGTCCCATTCGCTGCTGCCCGTGAACATTCGATCGAGCTCCTCCGCCTTTGCGGCGAACGCCTCCCACCAGGCGTCGATCCGGCCGACGATCACAGCCCGCTGGGCGTCCTCTTCGGGGCGCTCGCCAGAGGTATAGAACTTCCACCGCATGGGTTCAGTGCGGGAGGCGACTTACGCGTTCAACGCGGGGTGAAAATCTCATGCGGGACACGCGTCACGCGCGCCTCGTGTCGGCTGCTCGGGGCGTCCCCACGTTTGCCACGTACTGACGGTACACCTCGGAAAGACGCTCGAGCACCAGGTGCCTGCCAAGCACCTCCGAGTCCCGCAGTGCCGCAGCGATGATCTCGACGGTGAGCGCGCTCTGTGCACGCATCGCGACTGGAGCGTAGCTGATGTGCCATGGCTCCGGGTACACGCCGCCGCGGTCCTGGTCGTACGGCCGAAAGAATTCGAAGCGCTCCAGATTCTCATTCAGCCATTGTGCGAGACGCTCGAATACGCCGCCGCGCACATATTCCTGTGGCAGCAGGTCGACGCGGTAGCCTTCCGGCAGCGCCGCGCGATCATAAATATCGATCTCACTACCCCAGTGATGACGGCTGGCGCCGGGAACCGCCGACCACACAAGGATCGCGTCGACGATCTCCCGCTCGCTCAGTGCGGAGTAGTCGCGCACCTTGCCGTCACGATCGTAGAGCGGGCGCTCGCCTCGGAACTTGCGGTTCCAGATCTCGACCTGCTGCCGGAAATCGCGGAAGGCGCTGAACGGCATCACGTCGAGACCTTCCTTCGCCGCCGCCGCTCGCAGCGCGCGAAACGGAGCCACCGCCTGTCGATGGAGAGCCGCACGAGGCTCCTCGATCTGCTCGATGTGGGTGCGCACTTTTCCGGTCAGTTCGAGCTCGTTCATCAGTCGAGGCGAATGTGCGAGAAGAACTGCCAGATTTGTGCGTTGGCGTCGATTACGTCAGTACCCGGCCCGAGCGCCCAGTTGAGATAGTCCATCATCCCGCCGGGCCACACGTGCCCCGACCCCGCGAGTTTCCATAGCACTACCTTCGTTCCATTTTTGCACGGTGCGTATGTGATGAGAGTAGCCGTGTGTTTCGCGCTGCGGCCCGCGCCGTGCAGCTCCGGCTCGATCTTCGGCGACTGGGCGCAGCCGTCGAACTCGACCCAGTGCGCTATGGTTGCCTCCACTGGCGGGTGCAGCACCCGGACATTGGTGAGAGGAAATGGTTTCCCGAGCCCGCCCGCGTACAGTGCGCGAGGGTCGTCCACACTGTGGATGTGAAGGATCGAGATCGGTCGCCCCGCTTTGAGCGGCACACAAACCATTGCACCCGCAACCGGAGCGATGGCCGCGACGAGGTCCGGCGCCTCGACAGCAAGGCGATAGGACATCATGGCGCCGTTGGACAAGCCGGTAGCATAAATGCGCGCATGGTCGATCGCCACGCGACCAGCGAGATCCTCGACCAGCGCCCGGATAAAACCGACATCGTCCACATTGTTCTTCTGCGCCCAGCCGCAACAGCTACCGGCGTTCCAGGTCAGCAGCCGATTTCCGAGGACACCGGTGCCATTGGGATATACCGCGAGGAATCCTTCCCGATCGGCAGCGGCATCCATGCGAGAGTAGCGCTGCTGAGCCTTTGCGTGGCCGCCGCCGCCGTGGAGGTTGACGACGATGGGCCAGTCCGTGCTCGGCCGTGCCAACGGCACATGGACGATGTAACTTCGCTCGCGGTTTTGGTGCTTCAAGGTGAAGCTGTAGTCGCCCGGTGCCAGGTCGGCGTGACACGAGCCGCTTCCGAGCAACAGCACTACAGCGGAGGCGAATGCGGCGCCCGTCCTGCAATAGCTGCGGCCGAAACTCATGCCAAGGCTGGCCCCGAGCAATGCAGAGGTGCCGCTTGCAACAGGCTCACGTCTGCCTCGTCAGCATCGCGCCGACCAGTACCGCGAATGCGAGCACCATGACCGCGGTGAGGAGGTGAGAGCTCGCGATCGCGCCGGCAGCAAGAGCCACCGCGCATGCCACCAGCCTCTGATCCTCGTGCCGGACAAACGCGATAATACCCAGCGCCAGCGCAGCAAACGCCAGGAAAGAAGCGCCCAGCGTGATGCGCGGATCGCGCCAAGGGTTATCAGGCCCAGAAGCCGGCGGCGCAGTGGGCTCCATCCTGAGCGCGGCCACGGTTTTGTCCTTGAGCTCGCCGACCCAGTCGACGGCTCGCTGCGGGATCGGCTTCGATGGCGGATCATAGAGCGGGGCCACCCAACCTGGTAGCAGGGCTGCAGCGAGCGCAAGCATACCAAGGGTCAGGCCCGCCCAGCCGAAGTACTGATGACCTCCCTGCGTCAGCGCATGCGGCGATGCATCACCTGGCCGCGCAGCAAGGGGTGAAACGCGCTTTAGCATGAACGTCTTCCCATCTGCGACGGATGCGATCCATGCTACGTGCGGAGAACGCACTTCGCATACAGATCTTTGCGGCGCCCTCGGGGATCGTAGCGTTGTTTGAGTGCCCAATATGCCTCGCCATTGTAGCGAGCCCAGAATTGCTCGGGCGTCATGAAGGTGGACGAATACAGCATCTTGACGCCCCCCAGCGCGAAGCACTTGTCGTCGAGAATGCGTGTGTACCAGTAATCGGCTTTACCGACGGGTTTCTTGACCTGGCAATAGCAACCGAGATTGAGATAAAGCCGGCCTGCCTCGATCGGATAGAGGGTGGGTGTGCTCTGTGTGCGGATCGGTGTGACGACCCAAGGCTTGCCACCGAGATCGGTCTCATGCATCGCGAACTCGACCAACTCCTGCGCGCGCTCCCAGGGGACTTCCCAATCCTGGATCAACGGTTCGACATTTTCCGCGGGTCTCCAAGGCAGCCGCTGCAGCAGCTTGCGCTTCCAAGCCGTGTAGCGCGTGTAGAACGCCGAGTTGCGCAGGGCGAGCGGCGCGAAGCGTCGAAACAGTTGGTAGGGCCAAGTCTCCGGCAGATTCCAGAACCATTCGGGGTCGTAGCGGAAGATGTAGTCCCGCGTAGCGAGATAGACGTCAGGCTGGCGCTGTACGAGCTTGTAGAAAATCTGCGCGCGCATGATGTCGTCGACTCGGGACACCTGGTCTGCGAAGCGCGTGTTGGTGAGATAGAACGGTCCGCCCGCGTAGAACAACCCCTCCGTGAAGTCAATGGTCGGATCGGTCGTAGCGGCACGCACGGCCTCCAGGAACGGTACCAGCTCGTTGAAGCGTTGCGTGCGCAGATGCACCCAAGGCTTGGCTGGCATCAGCCGGATCTTGGCGCGCAGGATGTAACCGAGGGTGCCATAGGAGTTAGGCAGAGCGCGGAACAGATCGGAGTGTTCGTTGTCTGGCCTGGCCAGCACCATGCGTCCGTCGGGGAGCAGCACCTCGGCCTCGACGAGGCTGTCGTGAACGAAGCCATGGCGAAAGCAGCTCGATTCAATCCCAATCCCCACCGTCGCACCACCGATCGTGATGTGCTTCAGCTCCGGCGACACCGGCGGCAGCAAACCTCGCTCCAGCGTGGCGTTGACGATGGTCTCGAACGTAGCGAGCCCTTCCACGTCGAGTGTGAGGCTCTTGGAGTCCACCTCGATGACACGGTTGAAGCCGGCGAGTGAAACACCTGTGTAACGTGTCGCGGCTGTTGGACGATAGCGGAAGAGGTTGGAGACGGTGCTCTTGTTCAGATGCACACCGGTTTGAGTCCGCTGCAGCTCGGCGGCAAGCCACCGTTTCTTGGCGGCAAAATCGGCACGGTCGTAGCTCACGCTCACACCACTGGCGATGACTAGAGGCGCGGATCAGGGCTTGCGCTCGCGGCCAGCCGGCTCAGGCATGCATCCGGTCCGACAGCGCTCGCTCTGCCGAGACCGGCTGGCCATCCCCGGCGTACAGGAAGGCGCGGCTCATCGGATAGTTGTCCTTGTTGATATTGCCCTTGCTGAAAACGATCTGGAACAGGTGCGTACGGGTATGCGACGAGCGGAACATCTCGGCGCAGGATACAAGATAGGTGCGCCACACGCGCCGGAACCGCTCGTCGAACCGCTTCGGGTCTAGCGCATGGATCTTGCCCCAATTGCGGTC
>Ga0335076_10005593_pt1 | contig 12684 bp, 8 predicted proteins | sample Lox_Sample_25_FD_206717 | JGI IMG/M metagenome (GOLD analysis project Ga0335076, IMG submission 206717) | Soil microbial communities from Loxahatchee National Wildlife Refuge, Florida, United States - Lox_Sample_2.5 | ecosystem: Environmental > Terrestrial > Soil > Wetlands | place: USA: Florida...
ACCCGGCTCACCACCGGTGGTGACGGTGCTCCGGCGCCTCGCCGCGGGCGCGGTTCTCCTCGCGGGCTTCGCCGCGCCGGCCGCGGCCGCCGATGCCACGGTCGAGAAGACCACGGTCCTCTCGCGCGGCAAGGAACGGACGGTCTACGTCTTCGCGCCGCCGGGCGTCTCCGCGGAGCGCCCGGCGCCGCTGATCGTCACGCTCCACGGCTCGGGCCGCGACGGCAGGACGCTCGTCGATCAATGGAAGGGCCTGGCATCGAAGGAAGGGATCCTCCTCGCGGGCCCCGATTCGACCGACGCGGTGCACTGGGCGTCGCCGCAGGACGGTCCGCTCCTTCTCAAGGACGTCGTGGACGCCATCGCCGCGAAGCGTCCCGTGGATCCCCGGCGCGTCTATCTCTTCGGGCACTCGGCGGGAGCGGTCTTCGCGCTCCAGATGGCGTGCCTCGAGTCCGAGTATTTCGCGGCGGCCGCCGTGCACGCGGGGGCCGTGGATCCGGCCTATTTCTCGATCTTCGACTACGCGGCGCGCAAGATCCCGATCGCAATCTGGATCGGCACGAAGGACCGCTTCTTCTCCCTCGAGAGCGTCCGGGCCACCGCGGAGGCCCTCAAGTCGCGCGGCTTTCCCGTGAAGCTCACGGAGATCCCGGACCACACGCACGACTACGCCGCGGTCTCGCGCGACCTGAACCCCGCGATCTGGGAGTTCCTGTCCGCCCAGCGGCTCACCGAAGATCCCCGATTCCGGAAGTACGCCGACCCGCGTTAGCGCGTTAGGGGTCAACCGTGCGTTCATGCGCGTTAGGGGTCAACCGTGCGTTCATGTATCTAGTATCAGACGCACGTAGCGCGTTAGGGGTCAACCGTGCGCTCCTGTATCTAGACTCAGACGCACGAACGCACGGTTGACCCCGGTCCCCGGTCCCCTCCCACCTGTCCTTCTGTTGCCCATCCGGCCAGTCGCGCGGAATGTCGCGACCGCATAACCTTTCTGCAACCCGACGGACGAGGTGTCTATGCAGCTCACGAGAATCGCCCTTCTGACGGCAGCGTCCGCGCTGTCCGCCCGCCTGCTCTCAGCGTCCACGACCTACAACGCCGCGTACCTGACGCCGGCATCGGGATCGGCGGGGGGCGGCACCGCGATCACGGTCGTCGGCAACCAGTTCCAGTCGGGCGCGATGGTCACGATCGGTGGCGCGGATGCGGGGGCCTCGGTCACGAGCTCGACCCGCATCGGCGTGACCGCTCCGGCCCGCACCGGCGGCGCCGTCTATGACCTCGTCGTCACGAACGGCGGCGGCGCCCTGAGCGTCCTGCCGCGCGCCTGGTTCGCGGACTTCCTCGACGTCGCCGCGGCGTCGCCGTTCCATGCCCCGGTCGAGCAGATGGTCCGCGACGGCATCACCTCGGGCTGCGGCGGCGGCAACTACTGCCCCACGTCGTCGATCACCCGCGCGCAGATGGCCGTCTTCCTCCTCCGGGCGGGCCATGGCGCCGCGTACGTGCCGCCGCCCGCGAGCGGCACGATCTTCGCCGACGTCGGCGCCTCGGACTTCGCCGCCGACTGGATCGAGGAGCTCTACGCCGAGGGGATCACCGGCGGCTGCGCGACCAGTCCGCTCCGCTACTGCCCCAACAACCCGGTTACGCGCAGCCAGATGGCGGCCTTCCTCCTGAAGGTCTACCACGGCACCGGCTACACGCCGCCGCCGGCGCAGGGCGTCTTCTCCGACGTGCCGACCTCGATGCCGCTCGCGCCCTGGATCGAGGAGCTCGCGCGCCTTTCGGTGACAGCCGGATGCGGCGGCACGGCCTACTGTCCCGCGAGCTCGGTCACGCGCGGCCAGATGGCCGTGTTCATGACGAAGACGTTCCACCGCGCGGAGGCGATCCGCTTCCTCGAGCAGGCGACGTGGGGGCCGACGGACGCCGACGTCGGGGCGGTCCTCGGCGAGGGCATCCTCTCTTGGCTCGCGGCGCAGTACGCGGCGGCGCCGTCGACCTATCCGAACTCGCTCTTCCCGCTCTGGCCGCCCGACACTCCGAACTCCTGCGACAGCAACTGCCAGCGCGACAACTACTCGTCCTATCGCCTGCAGAACCGCTTCTTCACCAACGCGCTCTACGGCCCGGACCAGCTCCGCCAGCGCGTGGCGTGGGGGCTCCACAAGCTCGTCGTGGTCTCCGAGGACACGCTGCCGTATCCGTTCCAGATCGCCCCGTACCTGCGCGTGATCGACCTGAACGCGTTCGGCAACTACCGCGACATCCTGTACCAGGAGACGCTGAACGCCGCGATGGGCGAGTACCTGAACATGGACACGTCCACGAAGGACGACCCCAACGAGAACTACGCCCGCGAGGTCATGCAGCTCTTCTCGATCGGGACCGAGCTCCTGAACCAGGACGGCACGACCCAGAACGACGCCAACGGCCCGCTGCCTTCCTACAACCAGGCCGTCATCGACGAGTTCAAGCGCGTCTACACCGGCTGGTACGTCGACCAGGTCACGTGCCCGGCGCCGAACTCGGGCGACATGTGCGACGACTGGGTCAGCCCGATGTCGTTCGACTCGAGCCTCCACGACACCGACTCGAAGACGCTCTTCTCCGGCTTCCCCGGCGGCCCGGTCGTGCTCGCGGCCGGACAGACGGGCGATCAGGACCTCAACCAGGCGATCGACGCGATCTTCCAGCACCCGAACGTCGCCCCTTATGTGGCGCGCGAGCTGATCCACAGCCTCGTGACGTCGAACCCCTCGCCCGAGTACGTCGAGCGCGTCGCGGGCTTCTTCAACGACGACGGAACGGGCGTGCGCGGGAAGATGTGGGCGGTCGTCAAGGCGATCCTGCTCGACCCCGAGGCGCGGACGGAGCCGACCGACCCGGTCTACGGCCACCTGCGGGAGCCGGCCCTCTACGTCAACAACGTCCTGCGCGCCTTCCACGCCATGTCCGCCGACCGGACGACGCAGTCCGACGGCAACCTCGAGCCGTTTGCGCGCGACATGGGTCAGAAGATCTGGAAGCCGCCGACGGTCTTCTCGTATTTCCCGCAGGGGTACTTCGCGCCGCCGGCCTCGGCGGGCGTGCTCGGGCCCGAGTTCGGCATCATGAACTCTCAGACGTCGCTGAAGCGCGCGAACTACGTCGACACAATGACCTTCGAAGGCGGCGTCGCGGCCGACCCGGGCAACGACTTCCCGCTCGGCACTTCGCTCGACTTCTCCGAGCTGGTGCTGCTCTCGCCGAGCGCCGACAACCTCGTCGACCGGCTCAACCGCCTGCTCCTCCACGGCACGATGTCCGACGAGCTCCGCGCCTCGATCGTCGCGGCCGTCGGCGCCTACGACGTCTCCGATCCGATCGACCGCGCGTACCAGGCCCTGTACCTCGTCGCCGTGTCGTCGCAATACCAGGTCGAGAGGTAGCGCCATGAAACAGTCCCGACGCGAGTTCCTGATCCGAACGACCTGCGCCGGCCTCTCGGCCGCGGCGGCCCAGGCGAGCCTCCGGAAGCTCGGCCTGATGAACCTCTATGCGCGACCGAAGGCGCCGACGGACTACCGCGCGCTCGTCTGCATCTTCATGGACGGCGGCAACGACTCGAACAATCTCGTGGTGCCCCGCGATTCGTACTACACCAACCAGTACGCGGTCGCCCGCCCGCAGTCCTCCGGACTCCAGCTCCCGCTCGGAAGCCTCCTGCCGCTGAACAATCCGCCGAGCCTCGGCGGCCGAGCCTTCGGGGTCCACCCGAGCCTCGCGGACGACCCGGTGACCTTCTACCCGGGCATCGCCTCGCTTTTCAACGCCGGCAAGCTCGCCGTGGTGTCGAACGTCGGCCCGCTCGTCGTGCCCGTCACGCAGGCGAACATCGACTCGCTGCCGACGCCGTACTCGCTCTTCTCCCACTCGGACCAGATCGAGGCCTGGCAGACGGCGCGCGCCGACCAGCGCATCGGCACCGGCTGGGGCGGGCGCATCGCGGACGATACGGTCACGTGCAACGGCGGCTCCGGTTTCCCGACCGTGACGACGATCGCGGGCGCCTCCAGCTTCTGCGTGGGCGCCGGCCAGCGACCGCTCGCGATCGACACGGGCGCGCTCGATCAGGTCCTCGTCCTGAACGGCTTCTACGGCTCTCCCGGCGACGTCGCGCGGAAGAATGCGATGGACTACGCGCGCACGATCGACCGCACGGCGACGCTCATGGCGGCGGCGAGCGATACGACGCAGCAGGCGGTCGACATCAGCTCTGCGCTGTCGGTCGACCCGACGCTCGCGACGACGTTCCCCGGCACGGACCTCGGCTCCCAGCTCCAGCAGGTCGCGAAGGTCATGAAGCTCAACCTCACGTCGGCCGAGCTGTCGCTGAACCGCCAGATCTTCTACGTCGAGACCGGGGGCTACGACACGCACCAGGATCAACTCACGGATCAGGCCGACCGCCTGACCGAGCTGTCGCAGGCGATCGGCGCCTTCTACCAGGCGACGCTCGAGCTCGGCATCGCGGACCGCGTCGTCACCTTCACGCTGTCGGACTTCGGGCGCACGCTCGGCCCCTCGGGCGACGCGGGCTCGGTTGGCTCCGACCACGGCTGGGGCAGCCACCAGTTCGTCCTCGGGAACGCCGTCGCGGGCGGCGACTTCTACGGCGTGCCGAATCCGTCGACCGGCCAGATCTTCCCGCAGCTCGTCATGGGCGGCCCGGACGACATCGCGAACGACGACCGGGGCCGCTGGATCCCGACGACGTCGGTCGAGCAGTACGCCGGCACGCTCGCGCGCTGGTTCGGCGTGTCGGCGCTCGATCTGCCGGTCGTGCTCCCGCTCGTCGGGAACTTCTCGCCGACGACGCTCGGATTCCTGACGCCCGGCACGGGCTGCTGAGGAGGGGTCAACCGTGCGTTCCTGTATCTAGACTTCGAAGCCGGACTGCGAGTCGACACACTCGTCTCTGGAGCCGCTGGTCGACCCGCATCCGATCCTCGAGTCTCAAGGCGACACGGACAAGAGTCGATTCCTCTCGCCCCAGAAATGCGGCGGTTCTCGCCACCGGGATGCCCGCCTCTTCCCGGCCGATATAGGCCGCGACGGCACGCGCCTCGGAACATTGGCCGCGCCGGCGTCCCTTCAGGTCGCCAACCGTGACCCCGTATTCGTTGGCGACTCCGGCGACGAGGTCCTCCAGCGTCCATTTGCACCGACGCCTGGCCGAGCGCGAGGCATTCGCGAGGACGCGGTCGGCAAATTCATCGGTGCCCTGGATCGATCGAGCGGCGGGATGCGCCTCATCGTACGCGGTCTCCCCCGCGCCCCCATCCAGGAGGCGTTTGTAGCGTTGGATCGCCACGGAAAGACGGGGCGCGAGCATGGCCAGAGCCGGCTCCAAACGAAGCCACGAGGGCGAGCGGCCCGTTCGATACTGGTGATCGCTGGACCATAGGTAGTCGCCCGGACGAGAGACGATTCGGGCCCGCACCGGATTGAGATGGATGTACCGAACGAGCGCGATCAGGTATGCGTCCTTCTCGACGAGGAACGACTTGAATCGCCCCTGGAAGAGATGGCCGACCCGCGCGTGGCGACGATTGAACCGTTGGCTGTAACACGAGTGCACGGCATGCACGAAGCGAGACACGGAAGTGGCTCCACGCTGGATCGCCAAGTGAACGTGATTGTCCATCAGGCAGTAAGCGAGGATTCGGACGTCGAACCGGTCGGAGCAACCGGCGAGACGCGCGAGATAGAAGCGCCGGTCGTCTTCGTCCACGAAGATCCGCTTGCGCTCGTTCCCACGAGCGATGACATGGTAGATCCCGTCCGCAATGTCGAGCCTGAGGGGCCGCGCCAACGCAATGCCTCCGCATAAGAGTTGTCGCGACCACCTGGCCATCCACGAGCCAGATACACGAACGCACGGTTGACCCTGCTGCTACTTCCCCTTCAGGAGCTCGATCGAGCCGTTCGAGTTCTCGACGGTCAGCGGGCAGCGGCCGTCGCCGAGGCGGCCCGTCAGCGTGTCCGAGGACGGCGAGCCGCTGATCGTCAGGGGCAGCTGCGTCGTGATCTTGCCGAACGAGGTGTGGGCGTCGACCGTGTACGCGGCGTCCTCGGGCAGGTAGAGGCGAACGGGCCCGAACGAGCTCTTCACCGACACCGGCGAGCACTTCGCGCCGCCGCCGATGCCCCGCACGTCGACGGAGCCGTTCTGGTTGTCGACGTCCACGCGACCCGAGGCGCCTTCGAGCGTGACGCCGGCGAACGACGTCGTGATCCTCGCGGCGCCGCCGATCGCGCTCGCCTTCACCGCCCCGTTCGAGTCGTCCACGGACAGGTCGCCCTGGATGCGCGCCGCCTCGACCAGGCCGAAGCTCGTGTGGATCGAGACGGGGCCCGTCACGTCCGCGACCGAGACCGCGCTGTTGTTGCCCTCGATCCGTGCGCCCTTCTTCGCGCCGGTGACCGTGATCTTGCCGAAGGAGGAGCGCGCATCGACGGCGCCGCCGGAGCCCGAGAGCGTCACGGACCCGTTGTCGGCGACCACGGTGACGTCGCCCGGCACGCCGGAGGCGTCCACGTTGCCGAAGCTCGTCTTGAGGGTCACCGACGACTTCGCGCCGCGCAGGCGCACGGCGCCGTTCGAGTTCGCGACGTCGACCGCCCCGGCGACGTCGGAGACGTCCACCGCCGCGAAGGAGTTGCGCACGTTGAGCCGGCCCCCGATCTTCGCGACGAGGACTTCGCCGTTCGAGTTCTGGATGCGAAGCTCGCCGCCGACGTTGCGCGCGTCCACGCGCCCGAACGAGCCGGTGACGTCGCCGCTCGGCGCATCGTCCAGGAGGATCGCGCCGTTCGACGCGTTGATCGAAACGGGACCCTTCGCGCCCTTGACCTGGACGGACCCGAACCGGTTGCGGACCGAGAGGGCGCCCTCGATGCCGTTCGCCATGACGGCGCCGTTCGAGCCGGACACGTCGACGTCGCCGGCGTTGCGCTCGACGGTGATCGCGCCGAAGGCGTTCTCGATCCGCTGCTTGCCCTTGCCGTCCGTGAACGAGACCTCGCCGTTCGCGTTCGACACGACGGCCGGCGCCTTCAGGCCGGCGACGTCGAGGTCGCCGAACTTGTTGCGGGCGGTCAGCGGCATCGTCTCGGGCATCGTGATGTCGATGTCGACGGCATAGGAGACCGAGACGCGGCCGCGGCCCGAAAGGCCCGAATCGGGGTACTTCGTGCGGACGGAGACGACGGAGCCCGACTCCTCGACCACGATCGCGATGCCGTCGAAGAACTTCTGCGCCCAGCCGTCGTCGGACGACGACACCGCGATCCGCGCGTGGATTCGGACCTCAGGCAGGGCGTGCGTGCCGACGTGGAGCGCGCCCTGGCTGTGCTCGATCTCCAGCCGCTGTCCCGGCTTGAACGCGATCGTCTTCGAGAACTCGCGTTCGTGATCGCCGCGGGCTTCCCCGCGGGCCGCCGCGGCTCCCGCCGCGAGGAGCAGGGCGAGCGCGGCCGCGAGGGGCGGGCGTCCCGGCTTTCGACGAATCATGACTTGACCTCTTTCATCAGACTCTGCAGCGTGCGCTGCTTCTCCTGGTACACGGCGAGGAGCTCCCGCCGCAGGTGCGTGTTGCCGCGGTTCTGGTCGACCGAGGCCTGGAGCTCGCGGATCGCCGCGTCGAGCACCGTGAGCTTCTCGCGGTAGTTCACCAGCACGGGCGACGTCGCGCCCGTGAGTGCCGGCGCCGCGAGCTTCGACAGCTTGTCGATCGACGCGAGGTACGCCTGTTCCGCCTTGTCCACCTCCTCGATCGCGGCGTCATTCAGGATCGGGGCCTTGGTCGTCTTCCAGTGCTCGCTCAGCGGCTCGCGGCCGCCCGAGTTGCGGAAGACCCACAGGCCCGCCGTCGCGATCAGGAAGAGCGCGGCGATCGAGACGGGCGGCAGCCACCGCCAGAGCCCGGATCGCGCCCCGGACGGCTCGGGCTCGACGCCCGCCGCGCCCGTCGACTCCTCGGCGAGCGCCTGGCGGATGCGCGGCAGGAGATCGGGCGACTCCCACGAGCGGCGCAGCCCTCGCGAAACCTCGCCGATCCGCCGCCACTCCGAAAGCTCGCGCCCGCAGGCCGGACAGCCGGTGGCGTGCTCCTCGAACGCGGCGAGAAGCGCGGGATCGCCGCCCGAGAGCGCGCGCTCGAGGTCGCGGCAGCTCGCCGTCATGGAGCCTCCGCGGGGAGGAACGCGCCGGCCGAGCGCAGGTCCTTCTGCAGCCGCCGCTTCGCGCGGAAGAGGAGCGTGCGCGAGGTGTTCTCGTTGACGTCGAGGACCTCGCCCGCCTCGCGGTGCGAGAGCCCCTCGATCTCGCAGAGAACGAAGGCGGTCCTCTCCCGCTCGTCGAGGCGGGAGAGCGCCTTCTCGATCGAGAGACGGAGCGCATGGTCCTCGGGACGGCCCGCGGGCAGGGCGGCCTCGTCGGGCAGCGGGTTCTCCGGACGGCGCTTCGAGCGACGGAGCATGTCGTAGCAGGCGTTGACGAGGATGCGATAGGCCCAGGTCGACAGGCTCGCCCCGCCGCGGAAACGCGACGCGCCGCGATACATCCGGAGAAACGCCTCCTGAACCGCGTCCTCCGCGTCCGCACGCCGCCCGAGCAGGTTCATGGCGATCGACTTCATGCGCTCCCCGTGCGTCTCGAACAGCGCGACCAGCGCCGCCGGGTCCACGCTTCGGTTCTCCGTCCCCGTCAGGGCGAGCTCCTTTGTTTCCAACGAGATGCCCACGTTTGCCGGTTCCCGGCGCCCTCCGGGGACGCTCTCGAAGCGCGTCCGGAGACTAGGACGCCGGGCCACCCGCGTTCGTTGCGGGAATCTATCCCGTGCGGCCTGTTATTGGTGAGTGCATGAACAGAAGTGCGGCCTCTCGAATCGCCCTCGTCGTCTCGCTCGCCGCGCTCGCTCCGGCGGCCGCGCGGGCGCAGGAGGCGGTCTTCGTCGTCCGGCATGCCGAGAAGACCGCGGATCAGCAACAGCGGCTGACCGAGGCGGGCCGCGCGCGGGCGCAGAGACTGGCGGCGATGCTGAAGGACTCGGGCATCGCGGCGATCTACTCGACCGACACCGAGCGCACGCGCGGCACGGTCCAGCCCCTCGCCGAGGCGCTGCGCCTGAAGATCGAGCTCTACGACACCGGCGCGAGCATGTCCGGCAAAGTCGATGCGCATGCGTTCGTCGCGGCGCTTCGGAAAACGCACCCGAACGACGTCGTCCTCGTCGTCGGTCACTCGAACACGATTCCGAATCTGCTCGAGACGCTCGGATGCAGGGAGAAGGTCATGCTCGGGGACAACGAGTACGACAACCTTTTCGTGGTCGTGCCGAAGCCGGACAGCGCGGCGATGCTGCTGCGGCTGAGGTACTAGCGGGCGGCCACGCCCCCCTCACCCTTGCCCTCTCCCCCCGCCGGGGGGAGAGGGGATTTCCCCCCGGTGAAGCGTTCCGACAGGAGACCCCAACGAATCCCCTGTTCCCCGACCGGGGAGATGGAATTCCGACGGGAGACTCCCAACGAATCCCCTCTCCCCCGCCCGCGGGGGAGAGGGTCAGGGTGAGGGGGCGTCCCTCTTCTACCAGCCGACCGGCTTTCCCTCGTTCTGCTCGTCCAGCCACTTCTGCAGCGGGGCGAAGTAGTCGCGGATGGCGGTGGCGTCCATCTGGCGCTGGCCGGTGATCGCCTCGAGGGCGTCGGGCCACGGCTTCGAGCAGCCCATCGCGAGCATGTCCTGGAGCTTCCGGCCCGCCTCCTTGTTCGCGTAGATCGAGCAGCGGTTGAGCGGCCCCGTGCACCCCGCCGCCTTCGCGAGCGCGCGGTGGAACTGGAACTGCAGGATGTCGGCGAGGAAGTAGCGCGTGTAGGGGACGTTCGCCGGCACGTGGTACTTCGCGCCGGCGTCGAAGAGGTCCTCGCCGCGCGCCACCGCCGGCGCGATGCCCTGGTACTTCAGCCGCAGCGCCCACCAGGCCTGGTTGTACTCGGCCGGCGTGATCTCGCCCGAAAAGATCTTCCACCGGTACTGGTCGATCATGAGCCCGAACGGCAGGAACGCGATCTTCTCGAGCGCCTTGTTGAGCAGAAGCCCGATGTCCTTCGAGGTGTCGGGCGCCCGATCGAGCAGTCCCAGCTTGACGAGGTACTCCGGCGTGACCGACAGCGCGATCGTGTCGCCGACCGCCTCGTGGAAGCCGTCGTTGGCGCTGTCGCGGAAGAGCGGCGGCTGTTTGTCGTAGGCGCGCTGGTAGTAGTTGTGCCCGAGCTCGTGGTGGATCGTCGTGAAGTCCTCGGCCGTGATGTCGATGCACATCTTGATGCGGAGGTCGTCGACGAAGTCGATGTCCCAGGCGCTCGCGTGGCAGACGACCTCGCGGTCCTTCGGCTTCGTGAACATCGAGCGCTCCCAGAACGTCTTCGGGAGCGGCGCGAAGCCGAGCGAGGAGAAGAAGCCCTCGCCGTAGCGGACCATCTGCAGCGGATCGGTCTGGCGCGACTTCAGGATCCGCGTCAGGTCGTAGCCGGGGTCCGCGTCCTTCGGCGCGACGAGCGGGTACACGTTGTCCCACGTCTGCGCCCACATGTTGCCGAGCAGGTGCGCCGGGATCGGGCCCTTCGCCGGCACCGCGTCGCCGTACTTCTCGCGCAGCTTCCAGCGGACGTAGGCGTGGAGGGAGAGGTAGAGCGGCCGGACCTGCTCCCAGAGCCGGTCGAGCTCGGCCGAGAACGCCTCCGGCGTCATGTCGTACTTCGAGCGCCACATGGCGCCGGTGTCCTTGAAGCCGAGCTCGCGCGCCCCCTTGTTCGAGAGCTCGACGAAGCGGACGTAGTCCTTCTTCATCGGGCCCCCGATCGCATGCCATCCCGCCCAGACGTCGAGGAGCTCCTTCGCGTCGCGCGAGGTCGCCATGATCTTCGTGATGTCCTCGAGATCGAGGCAGCGGTCCTTCGTCGGGCAGTACTTTCCCTTGCCGTACATGCCCTCCATCGCGGTCGCGAGTCGCGTCAGCTCGGCGCGCTCCGCGGGATCGGAGGGGGCCGGCATCGTCATCGAGAGCTTGAGAAGCTTCAGCTTGCGCGCGGTCTCGTCCGGCAGCTTCAGCCTGTCGTACTGCACCGAGTCCCGGGCGTACCGCGTCGTGGCCGCGATCGTGCGGTCCGCGGCCTGGGCGGCCAGGATCTCCGAATCGTCGGTGATGAACGTCGACTTGATCCAGTCGGCGCGGCTCTGATCGATCCAGAGCTGGAGCAGCGTCTTCTCGGCGTCGTCGACGAACGCCGTGGCCTCCGAAGGCGTCGGCGCCGCCGCGGGTCCCGCCTTCTGCGGCACCTCAGCGCCCCCCGCCACCGCGACCGCCGCGAGCAGCCCGCCGAGAAGGCCCGGCGCAGAAACCCATCGCATGCGTTCCCTCCCTCGTCATGGAAGTCTCGACTCTAGCCGACCCGGACGAAGTCGATGAAGCCCCGCTCGACGTCCGTCGAGATGAGCTTGACCCGGAGGCGGTCGCCCACCTGGAGGCCGTCGAACCCGTGGACGATCTTGCCTTCCGCGGGAGGGTCGAAGGTCCGGGCCCAGGTGCCCTTCTCGGAGGCGCCGGTCACCACCGCGTCGAACGCCTGACCGATCCGCTGCTCGAGCAGGAGCGCGGCGGCGGACTTGCGGACCTGGCGCTCGACCTTGTCGGCGTCGTCTTCCTGCACCGTGCAGTGCGCCGCCAGCGATTCGAGCTCGGCCGCGGAGTACGGCGTCGCGTCCCCGGCCAGCGCCGCCTTGAGGAGCCGCTGGGTGATCAGGTCCGGGAATCGGCGGTTCGGGGCGGTCGAATGCGTGTAGTCGCGCACCGCCAGGCCGAAGTGACCGGCCGACGCCTCGCCCGGCCGCTCGACCACGTACTCGCCCGCGCCCATCAGCTTGACGATCACGAGCGACAGATCGGGGAACCGCAGAGGGTCCGCCTTCTGCCGCTTCGTCAGGAACGCCTCGAGCGCGCGCGCGTCCGGCTCCGACGGGAGCTTCTCGCCGTACGTCGCGGCGACGGCGACGATCCGCTGCCAGCGCTCCGGCGACCGCACCACCCGGCGCAGGGCCGCGAACTTCCGGTCGGCGAGGAAGCGGGCCGTCACGCCGTTGGCGGCGATCATGAAGTCCTCGATCAGCTGGCGCGCGCGGTTCTTCTCCTGGAGGGCGAGGCCGACGATCGTGTCGTTCTCGAACACGGCCCGAGGCTCGATCGTCTCGAGGTCGAGAGCGCCCTGCTCGTGACGCCGGCGTCGGAGCGCCTGCGCGAGGCGGTCCTGAATGCGGAGCTGGTCGACGACCCCGTCGACCGCGCGCGCCCGCTCGGGAAACTCGCCGCCCTCCAGCCCCACCGACACGCCGTCGTACGCGAGCTTGGCCTTGTTGCGGACGGCCGCGCGGTAGACGTCGGAGGATCCGATCGAGCCGTCCGGCGCGACGCTCATCTCGACGACGAGGGCGAGGCGATCGCCGTCCTCGTTCAGCGACGTGAAGTCCGTGGAGAGCTTCTCGGGGAGCATGGGAAAGATCTCCGCCGCCGTGTAGACCGAGGTCGTGTTCGTGCGGGCGTGCGCATCAATCGCCGAGCCGCGCCCGACGACGCT
>Ga0335076_10005595_pt1 | contig 12681 bp, 13 predicted proteins | sample Lox_Sample_25_FD_206717 | JGI IMG/M metagenome (GOLD analysis project Ga0335076, IMG submission 206717) | Soil microbial communities from Loxahatchee National Wildlife Refuge, Florida, United States - Lox_Sample_2.5 | ecosystem: Environmental > Terrestrial > Soil > Wetlands | place: USA...
CGAGGCGCTGCTCTTCTCGGCCTCCGGCCAGCTGCGCAACATGGCCTCGATCGGCGGCAACATCATGCAGCGGACGCGCTGCGCCTATTTCCGCGATGAGGACGACCTGCCTTGCAACAAGCGGCGGCCGGGTTCCGGCTGCGCGGCGCGCCATGGGCTCAATCGCAATCACGCCATCTTCGGATGGTCCGATGGTTGCGTCGCGACCAACCCGTCGGACCTGGCTGTGGCGCTGGCGGCGCTCGATGCGCAGGTCATCGTCCGCGGCGCGAGCGGCGAGCGGTCGATCGCGTTCGCCGAATTCCACCGCCTGCCAGGGACCACACCGGAGACCGAGACCGTGCTGAAGCGCGGTGACCTGATCGTCGCGATCGAGGTGCCGCCGCGCCCCGAGGGGCGCGCTTCGCACTATCTCAATCTCGGCGTCACCTATGCCGAGCTCCTCGCGCGCAACGGGCTTCCCCATCTGATCGGCGACGGGAGCTACGATCCGGTGCCGGAGGCGGAGGGAGCGAAGGCCATCTTCAGCTTCAGCGCCGTCTATGCCGAGGTTCGCGTCGACCCCGAGCTCGGATTGGTGCGTCTCCAGCGCTTCGTTGGCGCCTACGATGCCGGCCGGATCATCAACCCCAAGACGGCGCGCAGCCAGGCGATCGGCGGCATCATCTGGGGCGTGGGCCAGGCTCTCCTCGAGCAATCGGAGACAGACCCGGCGCTCGGACGCTTCCTCAACCGGAACTACTCCGGATATCTCGTGCCGAGCAACGCCGACATCCCCGATCCCGACGCGCATTTCGTCGGCGATTTCGACGCCGAGGCAAGCCCGCTCGGCGCCAAGGGCTTGGGCGAGCTGACGGCCGTCTCGGTCGCGCCGGCGATCGCCAACGCGGTCTATCACGCGACCGGCAAGCGGGTGCGCGATCTGCCGATTACGGTCGAGAAGGTGATGTGAGCAGCCGTCGTCCCCTCAGACAGCGACGATCCAAGAGGCAACGCAGGCCTCTGTGGAGGCAATACAGAGCATCACTGAAACGATCGCCAAGGTGAACGCCTGCCCATGGCGCGTCTCGGGGAGGTCAATCGACGGCTGCGGCTGCCGGGCGGCGCAGCCGTTCGACCTTCGCCATCGCGGCCGGGCCGGGCCACTCCTCCATCAGCCATTGGGGGAGCGGGTCGCCTGCGCTGCTTAGCGGCAGCACTTCGTCCTCGTCGCCGCGGCCGTGCGGAAACAGCTCCAGCGCCCGCGGCATCTCATAATAGATCTCCAGACCATTGCCGTCGGGATCGGCGAAATAGATGCTGCGCTGGCAGACATGGTCGGCGGCACGCTGGATCTCGACGCCAGATTTGAGCAGGTGGGTATAGGCTTCGCGCAACGCCGCGTAGCTGGCAACCCTGAACGCGATATGCGCGAGCCCAAGCTGACCGCGCTGCGGTCTCGGCGCATCCTTGCCTGCGGAATGCTGCACAATATCGATTGTATGAAAGCCGTCGCCCAGCGTCATGAACACGCCGCCGTGCTTTGGGTCCTGCTCGGCGATGCGCAACCCCATCACGTCGCGGTAGAACCGCTTTGACGCTTCTTCGTCGGCGACCCGCAGCAGAACGTGGCCGATACCGCTTAGGTTGATCATGTCGGGCTTCCCCTTCGCGCGCAAAGACATGCTCGCCGAGCGATTTGGCGTAAAATAGCGAGGCCCGGACGCCCATCCGGTACGCAGGGCCCGATCCGATTTATCGCACGGCGCGCTGGAAGACGAAAGCCCGCCTGAAACGGCGGGCCTTTTGGCTGTCCTGGTGAGGACTGGGAGCGCGCGTGGTGACGCGGGGCGGATGAGGCTGCGGGGTGAGCGGGGGATTCACTTATTGCGGGCGTGGGCCGCGGCGCCCTCCTTGCAGAGCCGCATGAGACGATAGGTCATCCTCTCGCCGACCATCTGCAGCACGACGCCTTGGCGGGAGCCTAGATCGCAGCCGAGCTCCTGGCGGATGATGAACTCGTTGTTGATGGAGCCGGTATGCTCGTCTGCGGGCAGGAGAAGATCGGGGCGTCGCATTTGTGTGTCTCTCTCCGGGCGACGTCGCGCACCAATGCTCGGCGTCTCGTCGAGGGATATAGATCGCGGTGTTACGCCCGACCTTCCGACAGATTAACTCGATGTAACCCGCTCAGCGACCCGCTCGGTCATTGACTATATCCGCCACGGATATACCCTGACCATATGAGCAAGTCGCCACCGCCGCTGCCGCTGACGCCTGCCGTCTTCCACATCCTGCTCGCCTTGTTCGGCAAGGAGCGTCACGGCTACGACATCATGCAGCAGGTCAAGGCGGATTCGGGCGACACGGTGAAAATGGGTCCGGGAACGCTGTACGGCTCGCTCGACCGCATGATCGAGGCGGGCCTGGTTGCCAAGGGCAACACGCAAGACCCGCGCCGCATCTACTACCGGCTCACGGCGCTGGGGCAAACCACCTTGCGCGCCGAAACGGAGCGGCTGTCGCGCGTGGCCCGCGTCGCGCGCCGCCAGCTCGGGGAGGCATGACGCCATGACGACCGTCGCGCGGCCGGAGCCGTCTCGGTCGTTACGCCTCTACGCGCGGCTGTTGGAGCTCTACCCGCCGTCATTCCTGCAACGGCATCGCGCGGAGATGCTGCAAAACTTCGCCGACCTCGAAGACGCCGCCGAGTCAAAGGCGCAACTCTGGCTGCTGATCGGAAAGGACCTCGCCATGAGCGTTATTTCCCAATTTTTCGGGTCACGGCTCGGCCGATACGTGATCGCCGTCATTGTCACCTGGCTATTGATTCTGGTTATCGGGTATTTCTTCTTGAGCCCGACACAAGGCCGTCCGGTCTTGCATGTTTTCGGCGGCTTTCTGCTCGGCATGCTGGCCATGTACATCGCGATACGGATCTATGGAATGCCGTAAAACAGCCCGCATGCTTGCGACAGGAACAGGAGAGTACATGTGACCACCCCCCCTCTTCGCTCGCGCATCACCACCGACGGGCTCGACCGCACGCCGCACCGCGCCTTCATGCGCGGCATGGGGCTCGACGAGGCGGCGATGGCGAAGCCCTTCATCGGCGTCGTCACCACCGATGCCGAGGTGACGCCCTGCACCATGGGCCTGCGGGCCCAGGCGGCGCATGCGAAGGAAGGCATCGCCGCGGGCGGCGGCACGCCGCGCGAATTCACCACCATCGCCGTCTCCGACGGCATCGCCATGAACCATCAGGGCATGAAGTTCAGCCTGATCTCGCGCGAGCTGATCGCCGACAGCATCGAGGCAGTCATGCGCGCCCACTGCTATGACGGGCTGGTCGGCTTTGCCGGCTGCGACAAGACGCTGCCCGGCGTGATGATGGGCATGGTGCGCGTCAACGTACCCGGCGTCTTTCTTTACGGCGGCAGCGCGCTTCCTGGAAACTGGCACGGCCGCGCCGTCAGCGTGCTCGACAGCTATGAAGGCGTCGGCGCGGTCATGACCGGCAGCATGGCGGAGAGCGAGCTCAAATCGCTCGAAGCCGCGTGCCTGCCGACCATCGGCGCCTGCGCCGGCCAATTCACCGCCAACACCATGGCGATGGTGAGCGAGGCGCTGGGCCTGGCGCCGCTCGGCTCGTCCATGCTGCCGGCGGTGCATGGCCAGCGCCCGGCCCTGGCGCATGCCGCCGGCCTCACGGCCATGGAACGGCTGCGCCGCGGCGGCCCGCTGCCGCGCGATCTCGTCTCGCGCGCCAGCCTCGCCAATGCCGCGGCTCTCGTCGCCGCCACCGGCGGCTCGACCAATGCGGCGCTGCATCTGCCGGCGATCGCGCATGAGGCCGGCCTCCGCTTCACCCTTGCCGATATCGGCGCTGTTTTCCGCCGCACGCCGCTCATCGCCGATCTGCGTCCGGCCGGAAGGTTCCACGCCGTCGATGTCCACGCCATCGGCGGCGTTCCGGTGCTGCTCAAGGAGCTGCTGCGCGGCGGCCATGTCGATGGCGGCGTGCCGACGCTCAGCGGCCGCACCCTCGCCGAAGCGGTGGCCGTGGCGCCGCCGCCCGACGGCGCCGTGGTGCGCCCGCTCGAGGAGGCGCTGCTGCCGACGGGCGGTGTCGTCGTGCTCACCGGCAATCTCTGCCCCGACGGCGCGCTCCTCAAAGTCGCGGGGCTGCGCAATCCCGTCTTCGAAGGAAAGGCGCGGGTGTTCGACCGCGAAGAGGATTGCATGGCCGTCATCGCCGCGCGGCGCTACGGCCCGGGCGAGGTCATCATCATCCGCTATGAAGGGCCACGGGGCGGCCCCGGCATGCGCGAGATGCTGGGCGTCACCGCGCTCATTTATGGCCAGGGCATGGGCGAGCAGGTGGCGCTCCTCACCGATGGCCGCTTTTCCGGCGCAACCCGCGGCATGTGCATCGGCTATGCCGGGCCGGAAGCGGCGGCGGGCGGCACGCTGGCGCTGGTCGAGGATGGCGATCCGATCCGCATCGACGGCATTGCCGGCACCATCGAGCTTCAGATCGGCGAGGACGAGCTGGCGCGGCGGCGCGCGCGCTGGCGCCCGCCCGAGCGCGCCCCGCTGTCGGGGCTGCTGCAGAAATACGCCGCCACGGTCGGCCCCGCCCATCTCGGCGCGGTGACGCATGCCGGCGCGGTCGAATGGCCCAAGGAGACGTCGTCATGAAGCTCGCCTTTATCGGGATCGGCCTCATGGGCGCGCCGATGGCGCGGCGGCTCGTCGCGGCCGGGCACGATGTCGCGCTGTGGAACCGCAACCGCGACAAGCTCGCGCCGCTCGTTGCGCGCGGCGCCCGGGCCGCGGCGAGCCCGGCCGACGCCGCGCGCGGCGCCGAGATCGTGATGCTGTGCGTCACCGATGCGGCGGCGGTGGAAGCGGTCGTGTTCGGCCCGGGTGGCGTCGCCGAGAGCATCGCGCCGCCGGCGATCCTCGTCGATTTCTCCAGCATCAGCCCCGAGGCGACGCGGCGCCTCGGCGAGCGGCTGCGGCGCGAGCGCGGTACCCCGTGGATCGATGCGCCGGTCTCGGGCGGCGTTCCCGGCGCCGAGCAGGGCCGACTCGTCGTCATGGCCGGCGGCGATGCGGCCGCGATCGAGCGCGCGCGGCCGGTGCTGGCCGCGCTCGCCGCCAGCATCACCGCGATGGGCCCGCTCGGCGCCGGGCAAACCACCAAGCTGTGCAATCAGATGATCGTCGGCTGCAACCTCGCCGTCATCGCCGAAGCGATCAAACTGGCGCAGGACGCCGGCGTCGACGCGGCGCGGCTGCCCGACTGCTTCAAGGGTGGGTTCGCCGATTCCCTGCCGCTGCAGATCTTCGGCCGGCGCATGGCCAGCGGCAGCTACGATCCGCCGCTCGCCGCCGCCGATATCCTGCTCAAGGACCTCGACACGGCTTGCGACCTGGCGCGGCAGACGGTGACGTCGCTGCCGATGACGGCGCTGGCGAGCGCGCTCTACCGCCTGCTCAAAGCGCGCGGCCGCGGCAAGGAGGACCCGGCGGCGCTGATCTCGCTGCTCGGGTAGGAGGGGCTCGAGGGGCTCCGGGCCCGGTCTCGGTTCTAGCGCCCCTGGCGCGGCGCGTCGCAGAGGAAGACGGAAAGATCGGGCTGCGGCGGTCGTGCATCGGCCTCAAAGAACATCTCCGCCACCCAGCCGCGGTGATACGAGCCGTGGGTCACAAGATGGAGAAACATCTCGCCTCGCTTCATCGAGGCGCGGGTGCCGTTGACGAAAGTGAACGGCACGTCCTCGTCGAGCGACCCCTCGCTCTGTGCGGCGGCCCAATCGATGATCCATTCGTTCATTTTCTGCTGTGCCGCCCGGAGCGCGGGCAATTCGGGGTGCAATAGCATGTTGCGCGCTTTTAGACCGTGCTCGCGTCCCTCGAGATGGGCCTGCCAGATCAGGTCGACGACATAGATGTGGTTGAGCGTGCCGACAATTGTTTTGAAGAGCGTCTTGCGCTCTTTCTCGGCCTCGCCCGGTGGTAACGCGGCGACGCCATCAAACATTACCGTGTCTGCCCAGGCTTTGTACTGGGCCAGCATCATGGCGGTGCGCGTGCTGATCATTTCGCAACCTCTTGATCCCCTGATAAGGGTATAGACGCCGACCGACGCGGAACAATTCCTTCAACCTCTCCGTCGATCCGAATTGTGCCGCTCATCTGCAACGGTGACAAATGATTCGGCGAAATCCGACGAGTGCCGGCAATGTGCCGGGCAACCGGGATAAGCAACTGCTCAGCGCAGTCTTTTCGCGAATGCTGACGATAACCGAGACTCAAGGCGCGGATACGGCCAGGCGCTGCGCCGTGGGCCGGTCTGCCTTGCGCACAGCCCGGCTTTACTTGGTGGCGCCCGCGTGTGACGCTCCGGTGCACCGGGCGCGCAATCCGCCGGCCGCCCGGAATGCGGGAGGAAACGCCATGGCCAAGAACACGCCGCCCTCGCTGCGCCGCCGCAAATTTCTCGCTGGCGTCGGCCTCACCGGCGCCGCCGCGTTGACGCCGCCCGCGGCGGTGCGCGCCGCGCCGGCGCCGCGCCTCCCCGGCGCCAAGCCGCGACCGGACCTCATGGCTGAGACGCTGCCGCCGGGCAGCGATCCCGTGACGCAGACCAGCAGCGGCGGCGACTTCATGGTCGACACGCTGAAGTCGCTCGGCTTCGATTACGTCGCGATCAATCCCGCCTCGAGCTTTCGCGGGCTGCAGGAGGCGATCATCAATTACGGCCAGAACACGCGGCCGGAGATCCTCACCTGCACGCACGAGGAGATCGCCGTCTCGCTGGCGCAGGGCTACGCCAAGATGTCGGGCAAGCCCATGGCGGTGCTGGCGCATGGCACGGTCGGGCTGCAGCACGCAGCGATGGGGCTTTATAACGCCTTCTGCGACAAGGTGCCGGTCTATGTCATGATCGGCAACATCGTGGCGGCGGACAAGCGCGGGCCGCTGGTCGAATGGGCGCATTCGGCGCAGGACCCCGCCGCCATGGTCCGCGACTTCGTGAAATGGGACGACCAGCCCGCCTCGCTGCAGCATTTCGCCGAATCCGCGGTACGCGCCTACAAGATTGCGATGACGCCGCCGATGGCGCCGGTGCTGCTGTCGCTCGACGCCGAGCTGCAGGAAAACCCCATCGCCGACCGCGAGGCGCTGCACATCCCGGCGCTGCCGCGCTCGACCTTGCCGGTCGGCGACAGTGGCGCCGTCACCGAGACCGCGAAGCTGCTGGTGACGGCGGAGAGCCCGGTGATCATTGCCGACCGCATGGCGCACAGCCAGGCCGGTATGGACCGCCTGGTCGAGCTCGCAACGCTGCTGCAATGTCCGGTGCTCGACCAGGGCGGGCGCACCAACTTTCCCTCGCGCCATCGGCTGAACCATACCGGCCGCGCCGCCTCGGTCCTCGCCCAGGCCGATGTCATCCTCGGCATCGAGCTCAACGACTACTGGGGCACGCTGCACGCCTTCAGCGACCGCATCGAGCGCCACTTCGCCGCCAACACACGCCCCGACGTCAAGACCGTCAGCCTCGGCACCCACGACCTCTTCACCAAGGCGAACTACCAGGAGTTCGAGCGCTTCCCCGAGGTCGATCTCGCCATCGCCGGCGACGGTGAGGCGACGCTCCCCGCCCTCATCGAGGCGTCGCGGCGGCTCGTCGATGACCCCCGCCGCGCCGCCTTCGAGGCGCGCGGCAAGAAGCTCGCTCGGATCCAAGCCGGCATGCTGCAGGAGCTGCGGCAGACTGCGGCCATCGGCTGGGATGCGAGCCCGATCACCATGGGCAGGCTCTGCGCCGAGCTCTGGGAGCAGCTGCGCAGCGAGGATTGGTCGCTGGTCGGGAACGGCATCGGCATCTATTGGCCGCAGCGGCTCTGGGACGGCGACAAGCGCTATCGCTTCAACGGCAATTCTGGCGGTTTCGGCATCGGCTACAACGCGCCCGGCGCGCTCGGCGCGGCGCTCGCCAACCGCGAGCATGGCCGCGTCAGCGTCGCGATCCAGGGCGACGGCGATCTCATGTTCGCGCCGGGGACGCTGTGGAGCGCGGCGCATCACCGTATCCCGATCCTCTACGTCATGCACAACAACCGCGCCTACCATCAGGAATTCATGTACCTCCAGACGATGGCGGAACGCCACATGCGCGGCGTCGAGCGCGCCTATATCGGCACCACGCTCCGCGATCCCGAGATCGATTTCGCCATGGTGGCGAAGGGCTTCGGCGTCTACGCCGAGGGACCGGTCAGCGATCCCAAGGACCTTGCGCCGGCGTTGAAGCGTGCGCTCGCGGTGGTGAAGCAAGGCGAGCCGGCGCTCATCGACACCATCGTCGAGCCGCGGTGAGCCCAATGCGACGCTGTCTCATCTTCGCCGCGCTGGCGCTGGCGCTCGCCGGGCCTGCGCTCGCCGACCCTCCCGCGGGCGATGCCGCCAGGGGCAAGCGCGTCTATCTCGCCGATGGCTGCTATGAATGCCACGGCCGCGTCGGCCAGGGCGGCGCCTTCCTCGGACCGACGCCCTCGCTCGCCGCCACTGAGCTGCCCTACGACGCCTTCCTGCAGCAGCTCCGCCAGCCCGTCAACAACATGCCGGCCTATGTCGCGGCGGTGCTGCCGGAAGCGCAGGCGGCGGATATCTACGCCTATCTGAAATCGCTGCCGGGTCGCCCCGCGCCGGACGCGCTGCCCGCGGCCCTGACGCACTGAGCCTCGCCGCCGCGCTTGATTCGCCTCCCCCGGCGGAGCTGAATCGACCCATCGTCCTCGACAGGAGGGGTTACATGATCAGCTTTCGCGATCGCATGGCGCGTGGTCAGAGCCGCACCGGATGGCTCGACAGCCGCCACACCTTCTCTTTCTCGGACTATTACGATCCGGCGGAGATGGGTTTTCGCAGCTTGCGGGTGATCAACGAGGATCGCGTCATTCCGGGCGCCGGTTTTCCCCGCCATGGCCATAAGGACATGGAGATCGTCTCTTATGTCCTCGGCGGCGCGCTGGAGCACAAGGATAGCCTCGGCAACGGCGCGGTGGTCCGGCCCGGCGAGGTGCAGCGCATGAGCGCCGGCACCGGCATCCTGCACAGCGAGTTCAACCCGTCGGCGACCGAGCCGCTGCACTTCCTGCAGATCTGGATCATTCCCGATCGCGTCGGTCTGCCGCCGAGCTATGAGCAGAAGGCTTTCCCGCCCGCGGAGCGGCGCGGCAGGCTGCGGCTCGTGGCATCTCCCGACGGCCGCGACGGTGCGGTCACGCTGCATCAAGACGCGCGTCTCTTCATCGCCGATCTCGAGCCCGGCGAACGTGCCGTTTACGAGGCCGAGCGCGGTCGCGGCCTATGGTTGCAAGCCGCCCGCGGCATCGTTGCCCTCAACGGCACCGAGATGCGCGAGGGGGACGGCGCGGCCATCGAGAACGAATCCACGCTCGTCATCGAGGCCGAGACTCACGCCGAAATTCTCCTGTTCGATCTGGCGTGACCACGCGCTGAATTCGGTGGCTGAGCCGATGCGGCATCCCAGACGAAACGCGAGAGCTTCTCAGGCAGCAGCCCGCAGCTATTTGTGCGAGAGCTGGTGCGCCTTGCCGGTATGCTCGTGCGCCATCGCGCTGTGGTGATGCGCTGAGGTTGAATGCTCTTTGGCGAGATCGTGACGGCCGTGACTATGGTGATGGGCCGCTTCACGGTGATGATGAGCGGCGGTCTCATGGTGGGCCGCAGCGGTGAGATGGTGTTCGCCGGATGGATGGGTCGTCGGTGCTGGCATTTGCATCCCCTTTTTCTGCAGGTCTCCTCGACGGCGAGCGACGAAGAACAGACCGAGCCGGATGCCTCCAGGAACGACACGATGCCGTGTTCGTTCCGATCTCGAAAGACAAAGAGGTTGTTCACATACAGTCGAATGTTCTGCGCCGCTGACGTGACAATATTGTTGCCTCCTCTCGCCACGCCGCGCCGCGCAACACCTGCTCTTACGCGGCGGACCGTCGTGCGGTTTTACTCCGGCTCGAGCGGCAAGTATTCGATCTCATCGACATGCTCGCCCGCTTCCAGTCGATCGGCGATGGCGTTCAGCTTGCGCTCCCGGTCGGCGGAGTCGGTCAGCGTCGCCAAGCGGCGCAGCTCGGCGATGATCTCGGTTCGGTCGCGCTCCATGACGGGCCTCCCGGCGGATGGCGGCTACGGTTCGATCTGATGCGACCGGCGCGGCGACGTGAGTGGCGGAGACAAACGCTGCCTCGCGACAAGCGCTCCTTGGATCGGCCTCGCCGCCAAGCTCGTCCAACGCGCGACGATGTCATGCCGCGCCTCAACCATCGGCCCGCCCGGTTTGTCGCGTCACGGTGTTTCATCCACGGAATCGAAGACTTGCAGCGAATGCTGGAACGGTTCCGGCGGCAGCGCCAAGGGTCCGTTGAAGGGACGGCTCAAGACGAAGGTGATGCAGAGCAGCAGCGCGATGGTGCTGGCCATGATGCTGGTGACGAACATCTGCGGCGCGGCCTGCTCCATGAACAGGAAGAAGCTCAACGAGAGGGCGATCGCGCCCGAGCCGATCGCCGCGAGCCAGATGATCGCGGGGAGCGATGCTCCGGCTTGCAGCGTGCGCGTGTTTCGATCGTTTTGAATCTGCGAGATGATCGCCAGCGCCGCGCCGTCGATCGCCGCCTCGTCCTGCCGCATCGCCGTGGTCTCCGCGCCGAACAGGCGATACATCGCGAGGCTTGCCGCTCGCGCCCGGGGGCTGGCGCCGCCGCTCTCGGCCTGGATCGTCCACTCGTCCTGGACGACCGCCGCCACATAGTTGCGCACGGCCGCGCGCAGCCGCTCTCCCATCGCGGGCGCCATGGCGCTGCTCATGCGGTAGAGGGTCGCCAGCGCCGACGCCTCCTCGGCGACGTTGGCACGTGCCGCGTCGTATGACTGCCAGACCGCGACCACCAGGAACGCCAGAAACACCGCGTGCAGGGTGCCGCAGGTCTGAAACATGGCGACCAGGACCTCGTGATGTCCCCTGGCCACGCGCCCGCGCAGGAAATGACGGCCGAGCCGGACGCCGCCGATGGCAAAGACGCTGGCAGCGACGATCGCGGGAAAGATGAGCAGGACGATGTTCATGCCCGCTCCAGTTTGACCCCGCGAGCCATTTGCCGACGTCAATTCGATGAGGCTGCCATCGCTGCGTTACAGCGGCATGATCATCCGCCTATGTTTTAGCTGCCCGGAGGCGGAAGATAGGGCTCCTTCACCCCTGAGTTGGAGGCGCTGTGTGCCAACAATTCGGCCGAATCGCTGGTCTGTGCTCGCGGTCCTGTTCCTCAGCCGCACTGCGATGGGATTTCAATTCCAGTCTGTCGCATCGTCGGCCGCGGTCCTCGCTCACGCGCTGAGCATCGACTACACCGAGATCGGTACGCTTATCGGCCTCTACACGCTGCCCGGCGTCGTCATCGCCCTGCCCGGCGGAATGCTCGACCGGCGGCTCGGCGACCGCCAGATCTGCGTCGCCGGTTTGGCGCTCATGATCGCCGGCGCGCTGCTCTTCGCCTTTGGCGCCAGCACGGTCGCAGGCTTCGCCGGCCGGCTCGTGAGCGGCACCGGTGCGGTGTTGTTCAATCTGGTCCTCACCAAGATGGTGGCCGACTGGTTCGCCGGCCGCGAGATCGTCACGGCCATGGGCGTCATCTTGGCGAGCTGGCCCTTCGGCATTGCTCTGGCGCTGGTCACCCAGCCGCCCCTCGCCGCGCATCTTGGCTGGCAAGCCGTCATGGCAGCGACGGCTGCATTCTGCGCCGTCGCCGCGGTTCTCGTCATGGCGTTCTACCGGGAGCCGCCGCATGCGGCGGCGGCGCGACAGGTGCCGGCAAGCGCGGGAGCAACGCGGCTCTGGCGGGACATGGTACCGGCAAGTTTGGCGGGCACCTTGTGGGGCGGCTTCAATCTGGGTCTCGTGGTGTTTTTCAGCTTCGCTCCCGGCCTGCTGCTGGAGCACGGTCTGACGCCGGCGCGCGCGAGTGCTCTGGTCAGTCTCGGCCTATGGGTGAGCATGGCCTCCGTGCCGCTGGGCAGCTGGCTCGCCGAGCGCAGCGGCTATCCGCAAGCGGGCATCGTCGGGTTCAGCATGGCCAGCGCCATCGTCCTGGTGCTGCTGGTTTACGGGTCCGCGCCGGCAGCCTTGTGCGCGCTTATGGGCCTGACGATCGGTCCGCCGGCGGGTGCGATCATGGCGCTTCCCGCCGCCGTCCTGCCGCCGCATCGGCGCGCCTTCGGTCTCGGGATCTTCTATACGACTTATTACGGCGTGATGGCGGTCGGACCGGCCATGGCGGGATGGTGCCGCGACCATTGGCAGACGGCGGCGGCCGCCATTCTGTTTGGCGCGATCGCGTATCTTGCCATTGTGCCCTTGTTCCTGCTGTTCAAGATCAGCGCCGCGTCGGCGCGCGCCCCATAGGGGGAATTGAACAAATCATCGTCCGGCATCGCTGTCCCATACGCCGCACAGCCGCACCTAAGGTGACGTCGTCCCCGATACGACATGGACTTTGTCCCCATTGGCAAGGTTGACCGGCGGTTGCAGGACGACCTCGTCACCGGCTTGGACGCCTTCGTTGACTTCGACCTCGGTACCGAAATCGGTGGTGACCGCGATCT
>Ga0335076_10005596_pt1 | contig 12681 bp, 8 predicted proteins | sample Lox_Sample_25_FD_206717 | JGI IMG/M metagenome (GOLD analysis project Ga0335076, IMG submission 206717) | Soil microbial communities from Loxahatchee National Wildlife Refuge, Florida, United States - Lox_Sample_2.5 | ecosystem: Environmental > Terrestrial > Soil > Wetlands | place: USA: Florida...
TTTCACCGCGGTCGCATGCAGGGCCGCGCTGACCTATGGCGGCGGCGCAGGCATCGGCTCGCCGATGGGGCTCATCTTCTCCGCGCTCGCGGTCGCCACGCTGGCGCGTGTGCTGCTGGTCTATGCCGGCCTGCAGGCTGGCACATGGGTCGCGTGGTTGCCCGCGATCGCCTACGTGGTGTGCGGCGCGATCCTGCTTCTGTTCGCGGTCGGCGGCTCAACTACGCGGGGGCGGGCAAGCGCCGCCGACTGATTGCGACCCGCCGAACTCAAGTCTTGCGCGTGGCCGACGCGGGCCGGGCGAGCGCGGTCAGAAGTTGCGCCTCGTCGATGCGCTGCCCCGCGTGACGCCGCAACACCGCGTCGATCCGGTCCGCTCCCCAGAACATCTCGCCTGCATAGACGAACGTCGGCACACCGAAGATCCCTGCGGCGACGGCGCTCGCCGTCTGGGTGGCGAGCCGTTCCTTGATCGCCGGATCGTCAGCGCTTGCAAGGAGCTTCGCCTCGTCGAGTCCACATTGCGCCGCGATCTGCACAAGCTGATCCGCCGCGGAAAGGTCGACGCCTCGTCCCCACGCCGCATCCATCAACGCGACCGCGAATGCACGCCGGTGCGCGGCATCGTCGATCGCGATGCACATCCGCAACGCGCGCAGGGGATTGAATGGATGAGTCGGCGGTCCGACCGCGCGCGCGCCGATCGCAACCGCCTCACGCATCACGTCGCGAAAGATATACGCCCGCTTGGCGGGCGTCTCCGCCGGCCCCTTGGTGCCATGGGCGCCGAGCAGGCCGGCAAACAGCACCGGCCTGACGTCCAGCGCGATTCCGGCCGCGTCGAGCCGGCCGAGTTGCAGGCTCGCCAGCCACGAATACGGGCTGACCGGGTCGAAATAGAAGGCGACTGTTGCAGGCATTGTCAGCCGGGCGAAACGCGACGAGCGATAGTAGCTGCGGGTGGTACATGACCGATTCCACAGGCGGGAATCCGCCGACGACAGGTCTCCCGGATCGATCCCGGTTGGCGTATGGTTGATTTCCAATCACCTCGAGCGATGGGCCGCGGGATAGAAGACTGATGCGCGCACTCTGCAAAGCGATCCTTCTCATCTGTGCCGCCGCGCTGTGCGGCACCGCTTTCGCGCAGGGCGAGAGTGACAAAGACCAGGAGGCGCGCGCGCAGGCGATCGTCGATGCGATCGTGCAGGTCGACTCCGTCGCGTTGTCCGACGCGCGCTCCAACGACACGCTGGGGCGCGAACGCTCCGGCTCCGGGATCCTCATCGATGCGCGCGGCTACGTGCTGACGATCGGCTACCTCGTCATCGAGGCGGAAACGATCTCCGTCACCGACGCCAAGGAGCACACGGTCCCCGCAACGCTCGCTGCGTATGACCACGTGACGGGCTTCGCGCTGTTGAAGCTGCTCGCACCGCTGGAGGAAAAGCCGCTCGCGCTCGGCGACTCGAGCGCGCTCCACGAGCGCGACGTGGTGATGGCGCTGCCGTTCGGCGGACGCGATGCCGCACAACTGGCGCGCGTGGTCTCGAAACGCCCGTTCACGGGCAGCTGGGAGTACCTGCTCGACGAGGCAATCTTCACGTCGCCGCCGTTGGAACACTGGGCGGGCGCTGCGCTGATCGGGCGCGATTTCAGGCTGGTCGGTGTCGGTTCGTTGCTCGTGCGCGATGCGAGTGGGGATGGCGATGGACCCGGCGGCAACATGTTCGTGCCGATCGACATCCTCAAGCCGATCCTCGCCGACATGATTGCCGGCGGCAAACGCAAGGGCAACGGTCGGCCATGGCTGGGCATGGGCACCGAGCAGATTCACGGCCTGCTGGTCGTCACGCGCGTGAGCCCAGAAGGCCCTGCGGCAGTTGCTGGTCTCGAGCCCGGCGATGTCGTGCTCGGTGTCTCCGACGTCAACGTCTATTCGCAGGCCGAGCTCTATCACCGTGTGTGGGATCTCGGCAGCGCAGGCGTCAAGGTGCCGCTGCGCGTCCGCCGCGGCACGAACGTCCGTGAAGTGGTGGTCGATTCGATCGAGCGAACAGCGTACTTCCGCGACTCAGTCCGGCAGTAACTCATCGGCGCAGTGTCATCCGAGCGAAGCTGACGCCTCGCTCGCGCACGCGTCATCCCGCGCGACTGAGTAGGTGAGTGTCTTAAATTTCATCGATCCCTCGCGTAACCTGCCCGTCGTGGATAACAACCAGCTCATGCTGCGTCGGCGGCGCCTTTTAGCGGCGACGTCGTTTGGCGCCGCCAGCGGAATGCTGGGGGCGCTCGGCTGCGGCAGCAGCGGTCCTGCGCCGACGCCGACACCTGCGCCCAATCCACCGCCGCCTGCGCCGACACGAACGTGGAAGATGGGGTTCGCCGGCACGCCGCCGCGTCTCGACACGGCGACGTTGCTGCACGGTGTCGACTTGTGGAGTCAGCGCGCGGAGATCGCCGCCATCCACGAGGAGTTGCCGTGGACCGATCTGCTCAACGGCATGACGGCGGACGCGATCCTCGATCGCGACAAGGTGCAGCTCGTGCAGTACTACCGCGGCAAAGGCCTGCAGCTGTACTTCATGGCCGATCTCACCGACGGTTTGTCGCGCGGACAGGAAGCGCCGCAGTTGCGCGCGCTCAATCGCAGTCTCACCGAGCCGGCGGTACAGCAGGTGTATCGCGACTACGTCGCGGCCGTGGTGCGCAAGCTGCAGCCCGAGTATCTCGGGCTCGCCGCGGAAACCAATCTGATTCGCACTGCGGCGCCGGCGCCGCTCTACAGCGCGGTGGTGCAGGCCGCGAATGCCTGCGCGGCGGACGTCGCGGGCGCGACGACGGCACCTGTCTTTATCAGCGTGCAGGTAGAGACGGCGTGGGGGTTGCTGCCCGCTGGGTCGTTCGCGGGTATCGACACCGACGTGCACGATTTTCCGTTTACGCAGATGGTCGGTTTCTCCTCGTACCCGTATTTCGCGTTCGCGCAGCCGGAGGACATGCCGAACGACTATTACAGCCGGTTGCTCGCGGGGCGCAGCCTGCCGGCGATGGTCGTCGAGGGCGGCTGGACCAGCGCGACAGCGGGCGCGATCACGTCGACACCGGACGAGCAGGCGCGCTACATCACGCGGCATGCGCAGCTGCTCGACGGCATCGGCGCACGTGGCGTGATCCAGCTGCTGTTCGCAGATCTCGATCTATCCACGTACCCGCCGCCGATCCCTGCGAACCTGCCGCTTTTTACCAATATCGGTCTTACCGACAGCAACTTCGGCACCAAGCCCGCGTTGACCGCATGGGATGGATTGTTTGCGCGCCAGCGCGTGGCTTGAGCGATTAACGACGCAGTACCTGCGCGTCGCCGGCGCGCACTGCGCTAAGTAATCCGGATGCTGAGGTCTGTCAGGCCGTCGATGTGGCAATCGATCCGGTCACCCTTGACCACCGGTCCGACGTTCTCCGGCGTGCCCGAATAGATGATGTCGCCCGCGGCGAGTTCGAACGCCTGCGAGAGATTGCTGATCTGTTCCGCCACCGACCAGATCATCTGGCCGAGATCGGCGCTTTGTTTGGTCTCGCCGTTCACCTTCAGCCAGATGGCGCCCTTGGTGAAGTGCCCGGTGCTCGATGCGAGTTGCAGCGGGCTCATCGGCGCGGACCGGTCGAAGCTCTTGCCGATTTCCCACGGCTTCTTCTGGTCGCCCATCGCGCGCTGCAAGTCGCGCCGCGTCATGTCGAGTCCTACGGTGTACGCGTAGACGCACTCCAGCGCCTGTTCCGGCGTGATGTTGCGGCCGCCGCGGTGCAACGCGGCCACGAGTTCGACCTCGTAGTGGTAGTTCTTGGTCAGAGTGGGATACGGATGATCGGCCACCGTGCCCGGTGCGACGTTCTGGATCGCATCGGTCGGCTTCTGGAAGAAAAATGGTGGCTCGCGCGTGGGGTCCGAGCCCATCTCGCGCGCATGCGCCGCATAGTTGCGGCCGATGCAGTAGATGCGCCGCACCGGAAACATCGCGTCGGTGCCGGCGATCGCGATGTAAGTCGCATCGACCGCGAACGGCGTCTTGACGCTGCTGCTCGCCCGGCTCTGGCTGGCACACCCGGCAACCGCGCCCACGGTCACCGCGGCGGCCGACTGCAGCACTGCACGGCGTCGATTGGTCGACATCGCTTCCTCCTTGCGTGATCCCTGTTTGCGTGGCGAGTCTAGCCCCGCATCGGTGGTGCGGACCGACCGGGCTACGATGCGCGTCCCGATCGATCAGGGAGAGGAGCCAGACATGATTCTCGAAGTTGCCGACATTCGCATCACCCCGGGCAAGCAGGTCGAATTCGACGAAGCGATCATCCGCGGCATCAAGACCGTGGTTTCGAAATCGAAGGGATTTCTCGGCTACCGGGTCAACCGGAGCATCGAAACGCCGGAGCGCTACATCCTGCTGATCGTCTGGGATACGCTCGAGAATCACACCGTCGATTTCCGCGGATCACCGGCATTCACCGAGTGGCGCGCGATCGTCGGACCGTACTTCGCCCAGCCGCCGTTCGTCGAGCACTGCACGCTCGTCGGCCAGTACGTACCGAACTAAGGACGCGCAAGCGCCGCCAGCGAGAGCGGATCTCCGCTGGCGCCCAACGTCCACGTCGCTGCGATCAGCGCGTCGGCGCGGCCGGCGCCGAGGATCGGATCGACCAGGCCGTGGAACTTGCGTTCCAGATCCGCATCGGTCATCGGCCGTTGCAGCGATCCGATCGCGTGGTCGACGCGCACGCGCTCGCTGCGGCCATCGGTCAACACCGCCACGAGATCCGTGGCCGCCTCGTCGATCGACGCATCGGCGGTGGCGGTCACCTTGCGACGCAAGGCGATGACGTCGTCGCGGCGCGCGACCGCGTCTGAAAACTCCTCTTCTGCCGCGCGCCCGAAGATCAGTCCGACGGCGCAGCCGTGATAGACGCTGAACTTGCTTTGCAGGCCATCGGCCGGCTCTTTCCGGCCGGTCAACTCGAGCACGAGCGGATGCACTTTCATCTCGATGCGCGCGACCTGTTCGGGACGCACACCGCGCGCGCGCAGTTGCACGCAGGCATCGATGCACGGATGGATCACCACGCCGCAGGCAAACGGCTTGTAGGAGTTGAACGAGATCTCGAAGCGCGTGCCGAGCTCGTCGGTCAGCTCGTTCCAGGCGTGCTTGGGTGAGACGACTTGCACCAAGCCGCGCGGTGCCTCCAGGGCACGCGCGCTCGCGGTGAAGCCGTTCTGCGCCATCAGCGCCGCCATCAACCCGACGCGTGCAGCAGCGCCGGGGTGCAGCGACTTGGCCATCGTGCCGAATTGTTCGCGCAGACCGCCGGGCTGCGATGCCGCGATGCCCAGCGCCGTCGCGGTCTGGTACGCATCGAGCCCCAGCAGGCGCGCACAGGCGGCGGCCGATCCCAGCATGCCGGTCGATCCCGTGATGTGCCAGCCGCGGTCGTAGTGATCCGGATATATCGCATTGCCGACGCGGCAGGCGACGTCGATGCCGAGCACCAGCGCGTCGACCAGGGCACGTCCCGAGGCGCCGCGCACCTCGGCGAGAGCGAGAAGGGCGGGAGCGACGGGGCCTGCGGGGTGGATGATCGTCTTCAGGTGCGTGTCGTCGAAGTCGAAGACGTGCGACGTGATGCCGTTGACCAGCGCGGCGCTCGCCATGTCGACGCGCTCGGTGCGACCGACCACCGTCGCCTGCGGCGCGCTTTGCAGTGCACCGATCGCGGCCAGCACGGCGTTCGCGGCCTCATGGCGCGACCCACCGATGGCGCAACCCAGCCAGTTCAAGAGCGTGCGATGTGCTTCGTGGTCGACCGGGTCGGCCCAACCGCGCGATGGATGGGTCGCCACGAAGCGGGCCAGCGTCTGCGTGACCGGCGGGGCGTCGAGATCGGCCGTGACGTGTGTGTTGCGTGCCATGGGCTTTCCGCTATCGAGGCAGCCGCAACGCTAGCAAGTATTTAGGAGTCGATGCGCGGCAGTTCGTGCGCGGCAGCGATGACAACCGGCGCCGGGCGCGCGCATACTCGATTGCATGACGCCAGAATCGCTAGAAGTGCGTCCGCAGTCGGAACGCGAACGCGCCGAACTCTCCAAAGTCCGTCATCTGCGCCAGATCCTGCTCTGGCCGCTGCGCCTCGTTTACCCAGAGAGCGCTCTGAGCAAACGGCCGTGGGACCTGCTGGAAGCGATGTCGGCCACGTCGGCCTGGCGCGAGGCCCTGGACGAATACACCGGCGCGGCCGGGCGGTTCCACGAGCGCCACTACCACGAGTTCGTCACGTTCCTTCCGTACGTGCAGCAGTTTCTCTACGGTGAAGGACGGTCGCGCCGCACGGCGGGCGATCCCGGCGCCGAATCCCCGATGCGCGTGTTCCGCCGCGCGGACGTTGCCGCGGTGCGCGTGCAGGCGCGCCCGGAAACAAAACCGCTGACCCTCGATGTCGTGCACATCGACCTGTATTTCTTCTACGACGTCGACGTGGTGCTTCTGAACGTCGAGTTGAAGGGCGACGATCTCGAACTCAGCGTGGCGCAGGAACTGCTGTACCGCTTCGGGCGCGGCTACCCGTCCGGATGGGACGCCAACGGCCACGCGCTGCACACGATGGCGCAGGTCGAGTGGCTGGCGGCTGATGGGTCCGTGCTGGCACGCTCCGATTCGCAAGAGCGCGACAGGTTCCTGGCGTTCGTCCATCACCAGCGGGCGCCGCGCATCGCGGCGCATTGGTCGTGGCTGCTCGAGCCGCTTGTGCCGGATCATTCCGAGCGCGAGGGCGTGTTGCGCTACCGGCAGATCGAGTACTACCGGATGCCGGTCATGGCCTACCTGGCATTGAACGATCCGCGGGCGCTGACGCGCGCGGATTTCCTGCGTCTCGGCTTTGTGTCCGGAGCCGGCGAGCCGGAAGAGGCTTTGCCGTTTGGCGAGCAGCACGTACTCGATTTCGAGCAGCGCTATTGCTACGACCGTTTCTGGACCGATGCAGGCGCCGCCCCGCGCACGCGCTACCTGTGCAGCGGACACGCTCTGATCGTGGTTGGCGATGCGCGCTCGCATTTCTACAACTGCGCCGACCGGGGCGTGCTGGCGCAGTTCCGGCACCAGCATTTCCTGCTGTTCCTGATCGCGCACTTCCAGAAGGCGACGCTGCTGATGTTCTCCGATCGCCTGGTCGAAGCGCTCAAGCGGTTGAACGTCGCGGATCCCATCAGCGTGAAGCGTTTCAAGCGTGCGATCCGCAACAGCTTCGAAGGCTTCCTGCGCTTCACGCACCGCTACTGGTTCCACGAAGTGTCCGAACAGGTGCACGTGCGCGCCCTGTTTCACCAGTGTTCGACCCACCTCGGGATCGATGCGCTTTACAAGGAAGTGCGCGAACGTATCGGCGACATGAGCAACTATCTCGATGCGGACAGCCTGCGCCGCCAGGCCAATACCGTGGTGCGCCTGACCGTGGTGACGATCTTCGGACTGGTCGGCACGGTCACCACCGGCTTCCTGGGCATGAACCTGCTCGCCGAATCCGAGTCGCCCATGTGGTGGCGAGTCGTGCTGTTCATGATCATCCTCGTGCTCACAGTCGTGCTGACCTTCTACACGATCGCCAAGTCGAAGCGGCTGTCGGATTTCCTCGACGCGATTTCGGACGAACGGCTTTCCATTTGGCAGAAGATGCGCGCGTTCGGATGGGTGTGGAAGCGTGAAACCTGAGTGCCGCCCGCCGGGCGTCACCAGTACGACACGACCATCTTCGTCGCGAGCACGATAAGGAGCCCGGCAAATACGCGCTTGAGCGTCGCGACCGGCAGGCGGTGCGCAGCGCGCGCGCCGAACGGCGCGGTCAGCGTGCTCGCGACGACCAGCGCGACCAGGGCCGGCAGATAGACGAAACCGAGCGAATGCTCAGGCAGCGATTCGACGCGCCAGCCGCTTGCGACGTAGCCGATCGTGCCGACGACAGCGACCGGAATCCCGACTGCTGCTGCGGTTCCGATCGCCGTCTGCATCACGACACCGCAGAACAACATGAACGGCACGGTGAGGAACGCACCGCCTGCGGAGACGAGGCCGCAGATGATTCCGATCGAGACGCCGACCGCCAGCGTTCCCGCCGGTCCCGGCAACGAGCGAGCGGCACTGGGGCGCTTGCCCAGCAGGAGCTGGATCGCCCCGCCGTAGACGATCACCGCGAACGACAGCGCCAGCGTGCGCTGCGCGACCCATCCGCTCGCGAGCGTCGACAATAGCGTGCCGATCACCATCGTCGGCGCAAGGCGCTTGACGATCGTCCAGTCGACCGAACCGAGGCGATGGTGTTCGCGCACGCTCGCCGATGACGTGAACATCACCGAGGCCATGCCGGTGCCGAGCGCGAGATGCACCGTGTGGTCCGGCGTGAACGCCTGAGCGGAAAACAGCGCGGCAAGGATCGGCACGAGCGTCATGCCGCCGCCGATACCGAGCAGGCCGGCGAGAAAGCCGACGAATGCGCCGACCGCCGCGTAGGCGATGAGCCAGAGCACCAGAGCTCCTGAAGCTTCAACCGCGCCGATTGTGCCTGCGCCGGGTCGCGGCGCGGCGAATGAACGTTCAGCCTGGCGTGGTATTCGCGACGCGCGCGCGTGCGGCGCGCAGGCAATCGAGCGCCTGCTGATAGTCGTATGCGCGCAGCGACTGTTCGAATGCGGGGGTGGCACCGCCGAGTACGGCGCGGATTGCACGTGCGCTCTCGCGATACAGCGCTCCGGCGGCGAAGTCCGAGTTGCCGAGCAGGTACTCCAGTTCGTCCATCCGCGCTTCGGTTTGCGGCGTCGGAGGTCCGCTGCTCTCGATCGGTGGCGGCGGTTCGACCGCGCCTTGCAGTCGGTCGCGCAGTGCGTCCAGCAACGCACAGAGCGCGCCCTGCAGTTGCTCGGTTGCACCGCTGATGTCGTCGGCGCGACGCCGTCCGGCGATCGCCGCCTCGAGCGCGGCCGCGAGTTGCTGCACGCGCCCGGCGCCGATCACGCCGCTCGCGCCATTGAGCGAGTGAGCGAAGCGATGCAGGTCGCGCCGCCGGCTGGGCTGCGTGTCCTCCATCAAGGTGCGCGCCACATTCCCGTACAGCGCATCGAATTGCTGCAACACCTGGATGAAGCCTTCTTCGCGACCACCGCAGAATCGCAGGCCCATCGCGGCGTCGAAGCCAGGTATGCCGGCAAGACGTTGCAATACCTCGCGCGCTGGTGCCGGCGCGGTCGCGGTCGCAGCGGGCGGCGCCGGCAAGGCAGTTCCCCGCGCGTCCGTGGCCGAAGCCGGCGGTGCAGCTTTGGCGGGGACGCCCTCGTTCTGCGGCAGCCAGCGCAGCAGCGCGGCATACATCGTCTTGACGTCGACCGGCTTGGTGATGTGTTCGTTCATTCCGGCCGCGAGACACGCCGCGCGGTCTTCGCCGAACGCATTGGCGGTCATCGCGAGAATCGGTGTCGCGACATGCGCAGGCAGCATGCGAATGCGGCGCGCCGCTTCGAGACCATCCATCACCGGCATCTGCATGTCGAGCAGGATCAGGTCGTAGCGCGAGTTGTCTGCCGATGCGACGGCTTGCGCGCCATCGACGGCGAGGTCGACGGTGAGCCCAGCGGCCTGCAGCAGCGCCAGCGCGACCTCCTGGTTGATGACGTTGTCCTCGGCGAGCAGGACACGCGAACCCGCGTAGGTCTTGCGCAGCAGTGCCTCGGGGGGGGATGGTGGATCCTGCGCCGGTGCGCTCACGGCCGCGACGCTGAGCGCCTGCAACAGGCAATCGTGCAGCGACGACGCGGTGACCGGCTTGACCAATGTGGTTGCATGGCGGATCGGAACATCGGCGGCGCGACCGTCGTCGACCATGAAGACGCAGACGGGGCGGTTTCCGCGGTCGCCGTGGCTCAACCGGGCCGCGAGGTCCGTGTAGTCGAGATCGGGCAGCTTCGCGTCGAGCAGGAGCGCGTCGAAACGATCGCCTCGCCCGGCGAACGCCATCTCCTCCAGCACGGCGGCGCCGCTCTCGACCACCTGTGTGCGCATCCCGAGCGATGCCAGCATCGATGCGATCGCCGTGCGTGCCTCGCGGTGACGTTCCGCGACGAGTACACGCCGTCCCGTGAGCGGCGATTGAGCGATCGCGGCCGACGTGTCCGCGCGGTAGTCGAGGCGCGCGGTGAACCAGAACGTGCTGCCGACGTCGAGCTCGCTCTCGACATCGGCGTCGCCGCCCATGAGCTGCGCGAGGCGTCGCGTGATGGCAAGGCCGAGCCCCGTGCCGCCGAAGCGGCGCGTGGTCGAGACATCGGCCTGTTCGAACGCATCGAACAGATGGCCGATCTTCTCCGGCGCGATGCCGATTCCGGTATCGCGAATGACGAAGCGCACCAGCACATTGTCCTGGTTGCTTTCCACCACCTCGGTGCGCAATAGCACCGTGCCCTTTTCGGTGAATTTCACCGCGTTGCTGAGCAGGTTGAGCAACGCCTGCGAGATGCGGGTCGGGTCACCGCGCAACAGCGCGGGCACGCGTCCGCTGTCGACGACGAGCTCGAGTCCCTTGGTGCGCACGCGTTCGGCGACGAGGGTGCACGCACGCGAGATCAGCGCATCCAGCGAGAAATCCGTCTGCTCGAGCGTCAGCTTGCCGGACTCGATCTTCGAGAGGTCGAGGATGTCGCTGATGATCGTGAGAAGGTGGTGCGCAGCCTCGTCGATCTTCGCCAGCCGGTCCAGCTGGCCAGGTGTTTGCAGGTCGCGCTGGAGCAGGTGGGTGAAGCCGATGATCGCGTTCATCGGCGTGCGAATCTCATGGCTCATGTTGGCCAGGAATGCGCTCTTCGCCCGGTTCGCCTGGTCTGCTCGATCGCGCGCGCGCACCAGTTCCTCGTTCAGCTCCTGCAGATGGCGCTCGGTGCGCTTCACGTCGCTGATGTCGGAGGCAAGCACGAAGAAGCCGCGGATGCGATCGCCATCGCGGTTCGGGAAGTAATGCACCAGTTCCGTGATCTCCCGTCCATCGGCGCCGCGCTCCTCGCGTTCGAAGCGCTGCGGTTCGCCACGCAGGACCGCTTCGATCCGCGATTCGACCAGGCGGAACCGCTCCTCGCCGAAGATCTCGAGCATGGGCCTGCCGACGATTTCCTCCTGCGGCTTGCCGAAGAACTGGCAATAGAAGCGGTTCACGAACACGCCGCGCAGGTCGCTGCTCCAGTACGCAACCCGTCCCGGGATGTTGTCGGCGATCAGCCGCGCCAGCTGTTCCGATGCCGTGCGTTCCGCGATCGCGAGCTCGAGTGCCTGCGTGCGCCGTCCCACCTCGGCTTCCAGTTCGCGCGAACGAATGCCGGCGTCGACGAGTTCGCGTTGGCGTGCCGTGACATCGCGGAAGCTCCAGACGCGGCCCGCCACGCGGCCCTCGATCAGCATCGGCTGCGTGAAGCGCTCCATGAAGCGGCCGTCGGAGAGCAGGACGCACGACAGGTCGCGGTAGTCGGGCCGCATGTCGATCTCGCGGCCGCTGCGTCGGACTGCGTCGGGATCGGAGAAAAGATGAATGAGCCGCTCGAGGATCACCTCGCGGTCGCCGGTGCGCAGCAGGTCGTCGGTGAGGCCGGGAACCAGCTCGAGCAGCCGGCGGTTCCACATCACGATGCGGCCGGCCTCGTCCGCCACCAGGATGCCGTTGTCGGTCGACTCGAGCGTCGCAGTCACGAGCGCGGCCGCACGCTCGTTGTCCGCATGCATCGTCTTGCGGTCGGTGACGTCGTGCACGGTGCCGATCAGGCGCAACGGCTTGCCGTCCGGCGCATATTCGGCGCGCGCGAGATTCGAAAGCCAGCGGATGCTCCCGTCGCGGCGCCGCAACCGGAACTCGATCGACAGGACGCTGTGCTTGTCGATCGCCTCGCGCGCGGCAGCGAGCAGTTGCACGCGGTCGTCTTCGACGACCTGTTCCGCGAACTCCTCCAGCGTGACCGTGCGCGTCGCGCTCGGCGTTGCGTCGCCGGAGGTAATTGCCACCGCCTCGCGCGACCAGAACACTAGATTGCTGGCGAGGTTCCATGCCCAGACGCCCATGCCCGCGGCCGACAACGCGAGGTCGAGGCGTTTCTCGCTCTCGCGCAACGTTGCCTCGGTGCGGCGCTGGTCGGTGATGTTGCGCGCGATGCCGAACAGTCCGATCACCTTGCCTTCGGAATCGCGCAGCGGACCCTTGGTGACAAGAAACGTCTGGCGGCCATGCGTGCTCACCACGTCCTCTTCGAAGGTCAGCACGCGGTTTTCGGTCACGACGCGAACGTCGTTGGCATTGCGCGGTTCACCCGCGCGCTCCGGGAACAACGCCTGGTCGTCACGCCCGATGATCTCGTCGCGCGGCCGGCCCATCGCTTCGGAGGCCGCGCGATTGATCAGCATGTAGCGACCTTCGAGATCGCGCGCGAAGATCTGGTCGGTCGAGCTTTCCGTCACGGCCTCGACGAGCTGCAGCGCGCGCAGCTTCTCGGCCTGGCTGGCGCGTTCGAGCAGCGCGAGGTTGAAGCGCTGCCGCTGGCGCAGGTGATAGATCGCGATGCCGGCCGCGATCAGCACCAGCAGGCCGCCCATCAGGATCCAGCGTGCATCGGAC
>Ga0335076_10005599_pt1 | contig 12678 bp, 15 predicted proteins | sample Lox_Sample_25_FD_206717 | JGI IMG/M metagenome (GOLD analysis project Ga0335076, IMG submission 206717) | Soil microbial communities from Loxahatchee National Wildlife Refuge, Florida, United States - Lox_Sample_2.5 | ecosystem: Environmental > Terrestrial > Soil > Wetlands | place: USA...
CAGCCGCTCGGCTTCGGCCAGCTCCCGGGCGGCGATCGGCCCGTCACCCACCCGCCGCGCCAGGTTCAGCGACACGATCAGCCCGTATTCCGCCCACGTCGTCACCCGCATGGCGGGAATATGGACGGGCGCATGGGCGATATCAACGGCACGCTCAGTGCCGGACGGCGGGCCCCACGCTCACGCCCACCTGCACGGCGAACACGTTGCCGCCGGAGCCCGGCTGGAACCAGAGCAGCCGGGAGCTGAGGTTGTAGAGCACGCCGTTCTTCTCGACGTCCACGCCCACACCGCCCTGGGCGCCCTGGGCGACGCCCCGGTCGGGCCCTTGGGAGAAGAAGCCCGCCAGCACGGGACCGAGCTCAGCGTAGCAGCGTCCCCAGGAGGGCCGGAGCGACGCTTCGTATCCGGGCTCGAACAGCACCGCGTCTTCATCGCACCCGGTCCCGGAGCAGGCGGCGGACGCCCGGAAGGGCGCCCAGTCGATTTCGAGTCCGAGGACGCTCGACGCCTTCTTCGTGTCGCGCCGGAACCGCAGGCCGAGCAGCGGCCCGCGTCCCTGAAGCGGACCGGAGACCGGGATCAGGAAGGCGACCGCCGGACCCAGCGTACCGTTCGTCAGCTGGGTGACGCGCGGCGGCCCGACGAGCACCGAGACGTTGGCACGGAGCTCGAGCGACTGGATGGCGCTGTTGGGCACCTGGAAGAACCGGCCCTCCAGCTGGCCGCTCGCGTCCTTCCCCGCCGTGACGCGGAGTCCGAATCCAAACCCGAACCCGATCTGGGTCGTGGTTGCGGGCGCGCTGCAGCTCAGTCCGAGGAGTCCTTTGTCGGTGTCCAGGACTCGGGCGACCCCGACCTCCGTGGACGCGAACGGCGCGATGCCCGACGCGCCGACCGGAAAGTAGTCGTCGTCCAGCCCGAAGAAGGTGAGGGACCGCGGGCACGTCGACGTCGCGAGATCGTTGTAGCGGATGACGCTCACGCCGGTCTCGTCGTCGTCCGCGGTCAGCACGGCGATGCTGGCCCCGAACGCGGAAAAATGATGGCTCGTGCCCGACTGGTCATCCAGGGAGATGGAGGAATAGAGCGGACCGAGGCGGACGGGGCGCTGCGCGGCGAGAGGCCCGGCGAGCGCGGCGGCCCCGATCATCCAGGGCAGCAGTCGTTTGGTCATGCGGGGAACTTGGACCGGCGGGGCGACGCCGGGCCGTGACCGTGGTCACCGGCCCGGCGTGCCGCGCGGCGTTCCGCCGCGTTACTTGAGGAGGATGCCCACCACCACGCCCACCAGGTTCATCCGGATGAGCCAGGCCCAGAAGTTGGCCTGCAGGAGCGCGCGGGCCTTGGTGTACCAGACGCCCGAGCCCAGCGTCATCAGGGCGATGGTCGGCAGCCAGAGAACGGTGGCGAACTCCATCCCGGCGAGCGGGCCGCCGCCGTTCACCCAGAGGTCGGTGCGGAACTGGGCGTAGAGGTAGGTGAAGATCAGGCCGTAGGCGATGGCCAGGATCGCCGACTTCGCCATCGCCGGCCCCATGAACGACTTCATCTCCTCCGGCGACATCTTCACCGCGAGGTCTTCCATCCCCTTGGTGAAGACCTTGCTCCACAACACCCAGTCGGCCAGCCACGCGACCACACCGCCGATCAACCCCGCGACGATCCAGCTCATCGGCCGCTCCTCATGGTGAAGGCTTCCCGCGCTCTCCCGGCACCCCGGGCTCCGTCATCGCCCGGAGGTCGAGCACGGCGTCCAGCTCCGCACCTTTGAGAATGCCCTTCTCCGTCACGAGCTGCCGGACGGTCTCGTTCTTCGCGAGGGCTTCCTTGGCCAGCTTGGCCGACTCGGCGTATCCGATCTTCGGCGCCAGCGCGGTCACGAGCGCCGGGCTCCGGTCCAGCCAGTGGGCGCACATCGCTTCGTCGGCCTGGATGCCGGACACGCAGCGCTCGGCGAAGACCGTCGAGGCGCTGGTGAGCAGGTGCATCGTGAACAGGAGATTGTGCGCGATCACCGGCATCATCACGTTGAGCTCGAGCTGGCCCGCCTCGGCGGCCGCGGCGACGGCCGCGTCGTTCCCGATGGCCTGGAACGAGACCATGTTCACCATTTCGGCGATGGACGGATTCACCTTGCCCGGCATGATGCTGGACCCGGGCTGCACCGCCGGGAGGCTGATTTCGGCCAGTCCGGTCCGGGGCCCGGACACGAGGAGCCGGATGTCGTTGGCGATCTTCCCGAGCTCCACGGCGTAGGTGCGCAGGGCGCCCGATAACGCGGCCGCGTCCCCCATCGACTGCATCAGCTGGAAGCGGTCGGCGCCGGCGCGGAGCTCGAGCCCGGTCAGGGTCTTGAGGTGGCGCACCATCAGCTCGGGATACCGGGGCTCGACGTTCAGGCCCGTCCCCACCGCCGATCCCCCGATGCCGAGCTCCCGGAGATCGTCCGCCGCCTGGGCGATGCGCCGGCGATTGCGCTCGATGGTGTGTCCGTACGCGGTGAACTCCTGCCCCAGGCGCACCGGCGTCGCGTCCTGGAGGTGGGTCCGCCCCGACTTGAGAATCCCGTCGAACGCCTTGCCGCGTTCGAGAAAGGCGCGCGCGAGGCGGTCGAGCGCGGCCAGGAGATCGGGCAGGCGCGCCAGCGCGCCGAGGCGGATGGCCGTGGGGATCACGTCGTTCGTGGACTGCGCCATGTTGACGTGGTCGTTCGGGTGGACGGGGCGATACTCGCCGCGCGGGGCGCCCAGCAGCTCGTTGGCGCGGTTCGCCAGCACTTCATTCACGTTCATGTTGTGCGACGTGCCGGCGCCGGCCTGGTAGGGATCCACCACGAACTGGTCGCGGTGCCGTCCCTCGAGGACCTCATCGGCAGCCTGGGCGATGGCGTCCGCGAGACGGGGCTCGAGGCGGCCGGTCTCCCGGTGCGTCAGCGCGGCGGCCTTCTTGATCCAGACGACGGCGTCGACGAACGCCGGAAGCGGCGACAGACCGGAAATGGGAAAGTTGATGCGGGCTCGCTCGGTCTGAACCCCGTACAGGGCCGCGGCCGGGACCTTCAGCTCCCCCAGGGGATCCTTCTCGAGTCTCGTGTCCATGGGTGCCAATATAGGCCTAGGACGGCTTGGAGCGCCGTCCGTAGCCGATGCTGAAGAGCTCCTTGGCGGCCTTGAGGCCGAGCGAATGGATGAGGGTGTAGACGCCGAGCACCGACAGGACGACGAAGGAGTAGACCCGCCAGAAGAGCAGCATCTTGACCTGCTCGTCGCCGAAGTCTCCGGCGAATCCCCGCAGGAACGCCGCTTCGATGCCCCCGCCGCCCGAGGGGAGCGGGACGATCAGGGGCGCGGCGAGCAGCGCGAGCGCGCCGAAGAACATTTCGTCGAAGTCGGGAGCGTCGGACATGCCGTAGGCGAGCGCCGGCAGGATGGCCGCGCGCGCCGCCAGGCTCACGGCCGTCAGCCCCGCGTTGGCCGCCATCACCCACCACGGCGCGCGCCGCACGTGCGCCCAGGCCACCCGCCACTGCCGGCGCACGCGGTGCCGGATGGTGCCCGCCTTCACGACCTTCTGAATCAGATAGATGGCGAGCAGCACCAGCAGGACCGCGAGCTCGATCGCGACCAGATCGGACGCGAGGTGATGCCGGAGCCACATCGCGGCCTGGGTCTCGAAATCCGGGACGTAGTAGATGGCCAGGCCCGCCGCCATCAGCAGAAACACCGGCCACTCGGCGGCCACTTCGACGCCGAGGCCCACGAGCGCCGGGACCACGCGGAGCCCCGACTCGGTCATGCCGACGAACCGGGCCGGCTCCCCCCCGAGGCGGTTGGGGGTCAGCGCCGACGCGCCTTCGCCGTACAGGTTGAGCCGGATGGCGTGCCAGAGCGACAGGCGGCCGCCGGCGCACCACACCGACAGCTGAATCCGCCAGGCGCGCACCATGACGTCGAGCGCGAGCAGGAGGACGGCCAGCAGGTGGCCGATCACACCGCCCCGTCAGTCAGAGCAGTCTCCGAGCGGGTAGGTGAATCCGCAATTCCAGCAGGGGTTCTTGCAGCCGCGGGCTTTGGGCCGGACTTCCATCCCGCAGCGGAGACAGACCGGCCGCGGCCTAGGCGGAGCGGCGGGCGCCGGCGAGGAAGGGGTTGGTGCGGCGCTCGGCGCCGATGGTAGTCGCAGGTCCATGCCCGGGGTACACGATGGTCGAATCCGGGAGGACAAGCAACTCCCGCGCGATGCTCTCGAGCAGCGTGTCCGAGTCGCCTCCCGGGAGGTCGGTGCGGCCGATCGACCCCTGAAAGAGCACGTCCCCCCCGAACACGAGGCCCGGCCCCACGAATACCACGTGCCCCGGCGAGTGCCCCGGCGCGTGCCGCACTTCGAATTCCAGGCTTCCCACCCGCAGGCGGTCACCGGCCGCCAGCGTCCGGTCCGGAGGCGGCAGGGGCGCCGCTTCCAGGCCGAACCAGGCCGCCTGGTCCGGCACCGCGTCGTACAGGGCACGGTCGTCGGGATGCAGGAGCACCGGCGCCTTGGTCGCGGCCGAAAGGCGCGGGACGCCGAGGACGTGATCGACGTGGGCGTGCGTGAGCCAGATCCCCACCGGCGCGGCGCCCGAGGCGGCGAGCTTGTGCAGAATCAGGCCCGCCTGCTCCCCCGGGTCGATGACCGCGCACGCGCGCGCCTCCTCGTCGACGACGAGGTAGCAGTTCTCCACGAACTGGCCGCCCGGAATGGGGACCACCTTCACGCGGGCACCTGCGCGTGCGCTTCCCGCCACGAGGCGAGGTACTTCTCCACCGCGATGGCGGCGGTGGTCGCGTCCCCCACGGCGGTCGTGACCTGTCGCGTCACCTGCGCGCGTACGTCGCCGGCGGCGAAGAGGCCGGGAATGGAGGTCATCATCCGCTCGTCGGTGAGGAGATACCCCGCGGCATCGTGGCGCACGTGCCCTTCGACCAGCCCGGTGTTCGGCTTGAAGCCGATGAAGATGAACACGCCGCCGACCGGCAAGGTCGAGCGCTCACCGGTCTTCACGTCCTCGAGCACCAGGTGCTGAACGCCCCGCTCGCCGCCGGCGATCTCGGGAACGGTCTTGTTCCAGATCACTTCGATCTTCGGATTGGCGAACGCGCGCTCCTGCACGATCCTGGACGCCCGGAACTCGTCGCGGCGGTGGACGATGTAGACCTTCGACGCGTACCGGGTGAGGTAGTCGGCCTCCTCCACCGCCGCGTCTCCGCCGCCCACCACCGCCAGCACCTCGCCCTTGAAGAACGCGCCGTCGCACACCGCGCAGTACGACACGCCCTTGCCGGCATACTCCTTCTCTCCCGGAATGCCGAGTTTGACGGGCGTCCCGCCGGCGGTCAGGATCACCGCCGGGGCGCGGTAGGTCGGGCCGCCGATGGTGGGAACCAGGAAGCGGTCGTCGGGTCCGCGCCGCACCCGCTCCACCGTCGCGGTCTCGATCCGGGCGCCGAACTTCTGGGCATGGTCGGCCATCTGCTGTGCCAGCTCCCAGCCCTTGACGCTCGCGAACCCCGGATAATCCTCGATCAGGTCGGTATTGAGCAGCTCGCCGCCCGGCGCCCCCCGTTCGAGCGTCACAGCGTTGAGCATGCCCCGCCCCGCGTACATCGCGGCGCACAGGCCCGCGGGCCCGGCCCCCACGATGATCAGATCGAAGTCTTTGATCTCCTCGGTCATCGCTCCCGCCATTCCAGTCGTGGGGGATCACCCTCCCCCGCCAGGGCGCTCATCAGTCGCGCGCGGAACTGCACGGTTTCGAATTCGACGTCGGAGCGCTGCGGCACGTTCAGCTTCGCGACCGCGGCCGCGCCCACCTGCACGACGCCCGCGCGGTTCTTCCGCGCCCGGTGCACCAGGGCGGCACAGGCCTGGATCAGCCCCTGCCACACCGCCCGTTCCTCGGTCCGCTCTCTATCTATAGAACGCCAGACGGTTTCCAGCGCCTCGTGCGCCAGCCAGAACTCCCCGCGGTTGAAGAGCTCCCGGGCCGTTTCCAGCTGGGCCTTCCGGGCCTCCGGGGTCAGACGGGCCCCAGGGCGAGGAGGTTCAGGGCGCCGTGGCAGCTCGAGACGGTCCCCACCAGGACCGCCGCGGGAATTCCGGCCGCGCCCGTCCGGGCCACCAGCGCGTCCCCCGCGAGCACCTGGTCGACCGCAAACGTACCCACGCCGAAGACGTGATGCTTGCACACGAAGAGGGCCGGGCCGGCCACCGGGCGGCCGCCCCCGGACAGACGCGCCCCCAGCGCGCGGATCGCGTCCCCCATCTCCCAGGTGCGGGGCGCCCCGATGGCCGGGCAGATGGCCGGTTCCACGCAGTGAGTGGGGCAGATCCAGTCCGCGTAGGACACGTACCGCGCGTGGTCCGGTGCGGACCGGTCGTACGGCAGGTCGAGGGTTCCCGGGACCGGCTCGACGGCCACGGACCGCCCCGGCCAGCGGGCCCGGGCGCGGCGGAGCAGCCACTCGAACATCAGGTGCGGCATATGCGGGGACGGCACGATGAAATCCTGCGCGCCATCGGTCGATCCGAGGTAGTCGTCGAAGTATGAAGACCACCCGGAGACGACGAAGACGCGATCGGGCTCGGGGGCGAGCTCCCGCCGCGCCCGACAGTCGGAGTCCCGGTCCACGACGACCACCCGCCGGAAGGCCGCCTTCCCCCGCTCGCGGGCGCGGGACAGCTGGCCGGCGTAGAAGGTGCCGTAGCAGCCTCCGCCGACGATGATCACATCCCGCATCATCACCGGTGCCGTCACCGGATCACCCGTCCCCCGTCGACGACCAGGACCGTTCCCGTCACGTAATCGGCGGTGAGGAGATAGAGGATGGCGTGCACGACGTCCTGGGGGGATCCGAGCCGGCCCAAGGGCGTGGTCTCCGCGAAGTGCGCGCGGGTCTGGTCGTCCCAGTCGTCGGGCAGGAGCACGGCGCCGGGCGCGACCGCGTTCACCCGGATGTCCGGCGCCAGGGCGCGGGCGAGCCCCTTGGTCAGCATCACGACGCCGGCTTTGCTCACACCGTGGGGGACGTAGGCCGGCCACGGCTCGAGCGCCGCGTCATCCGCCAGATTGACGATCCGTCCCCCGCCCGGCGCCCGGCGGAGGTAGGAGAGCGCGCCCTGCGAAACAAAGAACGGCGCGCGGAGATTCAGGTCGCTGGTCCGGTCCCACGATTCCGGCGTCACGTCCTCGACCGCCTGACGGACCATGATGGCGGCTGAGTTCACGAGGATGTCGAGGCGGCCGCCCAGGGCATCGGCCGCCTGCGCTCCCAGGGCCTGCGCCGCGCCAGGATCGCTCAGGTCGGCGACCACCGCGTGCGCCCGCCGCCCCAGCGCCTCGATCCGCCGGACCGTCTCCGCGCCGCCGTCCGCCGTTCCGTGCACGTGCACCGCCACGTCGCATCCGGCCCCCGCGAGGCCGAGGGCGATGGCCTGGCCCACCCGGCGCCCCGCCCCCGTCACCAGGGCGGCCCGGCCCTCGAGGCTCACCGCCCGCGGGCACCCGCCAGCGGTACCACCTCCCCGGTGATCGCGCGGGAGTCGTCCCCCGCCAGGAAGAGCACGACGCGGACGAGATCGTCCATCTCCACGTACCGGGTCTCACCCATCTGCGCGAGGTTCTCCGGCGTCCGCACCGACTCCGGCGCCACGGCGTTCACGCGGATCCCCTGCGCCGCGAATTCCCGGGCCAGCGCGCCGGTGAGGCCGGCCACCGCGGACTTTGCCGCCGCGTACGCCGCCAGGTTCGCGGCCGGCCGCACCGCGGCGATGGACGCGAAGTTGACGATCGCGCCTCCGCCGCGTTCGACCAGCGCGGGGATCGCCGCCTGACACAGGTTGAACGTCGTCTTGAAATTGACGGCGAAGGCCCGGTCGACTTGCTCGGGCGTGATGGTGGCGAGGGGGCCGGCGCCGAAGAAGCCTCCGGCGACGTTGACGACGATGTCGAGACCGCCGAATTCCTTGGTGGCACCCCCGACCGCGCCCCGGGCGACCTCCGCGTCGGTGAGGTCGCCGGTCACGCCGACCACGGGAACCTTGGCCCGCCCGAGCTCCGCGGTGCGCGCGGACACGAGCGCGGGATCGCGGTCCACGATGACGAGACTCGCGCCGGCCCGCCCGAACGCGCCCGCAACGGCGTGCCCGATCTGGCCCGGCCTCCCCACCCCCGTCACCAGCGCCACCTTCTTCTCGAAGGTGGTCATGACGCCCTGCCGCGGCGGGTTTCGAGCCGCTCCAGCCACTCGACCGGCACGTCCATTTCCCCGAGTCCCGCGTGCGACGATCCGGCGTCGCCGTCCCCGTGCCAGTCCGAGCCCCCGGATACGGCGAGATCGAGCTTTTCCGCCAGCCTGGTCAGGCGCGCCTCGGTTGCCGGCGAGTGCCGGGGGTGCCGGATCTCCACGCCGTCCAGCCCGTGCTCCCGGAACTGGCGCAGCTGCGGCTCGGTCCCGTGGTCTCCGAGATGCGCGGCGACGGCGACGCCCCCCACCTCGTGGATGAGCGCGGTCACTTCCTCGAGGGTCGGCAGCGGCTTAGGCACGTACCCGGGCCGCCCCCGTCCCAGGAACCGCGCGAACGCGTCGTTGAAGTCATCCGCGGCGCCCCGGTGCACCAGGGCGCGGGCGACGTGGGGCCGGCCCAGCGCGCCGCCCTGCGCCTCAGCCTCGACGTCGGCGCGCTCGATGGGCACGCCGGCCTGCTGCAGGCGCCGCACCATTTCGTGGCCGCGCCGCTCCCGCGCCTCGCGCGTGCCGACGAGAAACGCTTCGAGCGCGGGATGCCCGGGCACCAGGAAGTAGCCGAGGAGGTGCATCTCGCCCCAGGGCGCCTTGACGCTGAACTCGCATCCGGGGATGACGCGCACGCCGAGCGGAGTGGCCGCGGCGGTCGCGGCGGTCACGCCGTCGAGGGTGTCGTGGTCGGTGAGCGCGAAGGCGACCAGGCGGGCTTCGTGGGCTCGCGCCGCGACCTGCTCGGGGGTGCATTCCCCGTCGGACGCGGTGGAGTGGCAGTGCAGATCAACGAACGCCGTACGCGCTCTCCGGGGCGGTCCACGAGGGCTGCGACTGGCGGAACAGGTCGAGCAGCTCCCGATCGGACAGCTCGGCGAGCGCGGCGTCGGAGCGGCGGCTGCCGACCGGCGCGAACCGCGTGAACCGGCGCCGGCGGGACGACCCGGTGCCGCACTGAAACGTGATCCCGAACTGGTCCTTCCCGTAGACGGTCTCGTAGCCCGAGGGCGCGATCTCCCAGGTCTCTCCGTCCACGACGATGGCGCGGTGGGCCACGGTCAGGCCTCCGCGGGAGAGGTGAGGGACACTTCGGACCAGAGCTCCCACGCATCGGGTGCGTAGGTGACCAGGTTCTGGAGCTTCTTCTCCAGCTTGATCTCCTCGGGCAGCCGCGACGCCTGGGCGCGGTGACTCATCTCCGTCGGGCTCTCGGAGAACTCGATGAAGAGCTGGGGGTCCTTGGCGTTCCGGAACACCCAGATGCGCTGGCCCCGCGCGTCCGCGAACTGGCAGAGATCGCGCAGCGTGGCCAGATAGTCCCGCTCGTTGGAGGCGGGAACCCGCACCCGCGCCGCGGTGAGCACTTTCGCCATCGTCAGACCGCTCCTTCCGGGAACTCCTGCAGCATTTTCTTCACGTCGGCCAGGAACTTGTCGCCGTCGGCGCCGTCCACCACGCGGTGATCGTAGGACATGCTGAGCATGCCCATGGTGCGGATGGCGATGGTGTCGGTCCCGTCGGGCTGGGTCATCACCCGGGGCCGCTTCTCGATCGCCCCGATGCCGAGGATGGCCACCTGGGGCTGGTTGATGATCGGGATCCCGATGTAGTCGCCGAAGATCCCGGGATTGGTGATGGTGAAGGTGCCCCGCTGGATGTCGTCGGGCAGGAGCTTCTTGGTCCGCGCCCGTTCGCCGAGATCGTTGATGGCGCGGGCGATGCCCATCAGCGACAGCTCGTCGGCGTGCTTGATCACGGGAACGATCAGCCCCCAGTCGAGCGCCACCGCGATGCCGAGGTTGATGTCCCGCCGGTAGATGGTGTTGTCGCCCGACACCGCCGCGTTGATCACCGGGTGCTTGCGGAGGTTCTCGGCGCAGGCCTTGGCGATGAACGCCAGGAACGTGAGGTTGACGCCCCGCTCCTGATACGACGCCTTCGCCTTGGCGCGCAGCTGCGCGACGCGCGTGAAGTCGACCTCGAAGAAGCTCGCGACGTGCGCCGAGACGCGCTTCGACATGATCATGTGGTCCGCGGTGATCTTGCGGATCTTGGACCACGGCTCGACCCGGTCGCCCGGCCACGGCTCGGCGGCCGGATGCTCGATCGCTCCGGACGGCGCGGCCGCCGGCATCCGCGGCGCCATCCCCGGGGCGGCGGCCGGCGCGCCGCGCTCGAGGTAGCCCAGGATGTCCTGCTTGGTCACCCGGCCCGCGTATCCCGTCCCCGCGATCCCCGAAATGTCCACCTGATGCTCGGCCGCGATCTTGCGCACCAGCGGCGTCGAGCGCCGGCGCAGCCGATCCTCGGCGGTCTCATCGCCGTTGGCCGGGACGGGCACGGGAGCGGCCGGTTTGGGTGCCGGAGCCGGCGGCGCCGCGGGCGCCCGCTGCGCTGCGGGGGGGGCCGCGGACGGCGCGGGCTGGGGTGCCGTGGAGGGTGTCGAGGGCGGCGCCGCGCCGGCCGGAACTGCGGCGCCTTTCTCCGTCTCGATCACGGCCACGAGCGTCTGCACCGGCACGGTCTGGCCCTGCTGCACCTTGATCTCCGCCAGCACCCCCGCCGACGGCGCGGGAATCTCGGCGTCCACCTTGTCGGTCGAGATCTCGAAGAGCGGCTCATCCCGCTTCACTTCGTCGCCGACCTTCTTGAGCCACTTCGAAAGGGTGCCCTCGGCGATGGATTCGCCCATCTGGGGCATCAGGACGTCGATTCGCGCCATGGCAAACTCCTCAGTATCCGGCCAGCCAGCGCGCCGCCTTGACGATGTCGTCCGTCTGCGGCAGCACGAAGTCTTCCAGGGTGGGGGCGTACGGGAGCGGCACGTCGTGCGCCGTCACCCGCATGATGGGCCCGTCCAGCCATTCGAACGCCTGTTCGTTGATGCGCGCCGTGATCTCTCCGGCCAGGCCGCCCGTCCGCGTGTCCTCGTGGACGATGAGGACCTTGTTGGTCTTCTTGACCGTCTTGAGGATCGCGTCGTCGTCGAGCGGCAGCAGCGTCCGCAGATCCAGGACCTCCACCGACACGCCGTCCCGGTCGAGCGTCTCGGCCGCCTCGAGCGACTTCCAGACCGTCGCGCCGTAGGTGATGATCGACAGGTCCTTCCCTTCCCGGGCGATCCGCGCCGACCCGATGGGCGTCAGGATCTCCTCGCCCTCGGGGATCTGGTCCTTGATCCGGCGGTACAGCCACTTGTGCTCGAGATAGAGGACCGGGTCGTCGTCCCGGATGGCGGCCTTGATCAGCCCCTTGGCGTCGCGGACCGTGGCGGGATACACGATCTTGAGGCCCGGCGTATGGAAGAACGCGGCCTCGGGGTTCTGCGAGTGGAAGGGCCCGCCCCGCACGTAGCCGCCGCAGGGACCCCGGACCACGATGGGCGTCGGCAACCCGGCCCGGTACCGGGCCGTGGCGACGTAGTTCGTGAGCATGTCGTACGCGCACGAGATGAAGTCGATGAACTGCATCTCGGCGACGGGGCGCATCCCGAGGTGGGCGGCGCCGGCGGCGGCGCCCACGATGGCGGCCTCCGAGATGGGCGTGTCGATGACACGGGAGTCTCCGAACTGCGTCTGGAAGCCCTCCGTCACCTTGAAGGCGCCGCCGTAGGCGCCCACGTCCTCGCCCAGAATGAAGACGCGGTCGTCGCGCTCCATCTCCTCGCGGAGTCCCTGCCGCAGGCCTTCCAGGAAAGTGATTTCAGCCATTGGGGTCCCGGAACCAGAGGCGATCCGCCGTCGCGGGATGGGCGTACACGCCCGCCAGCGCGGAGTCGCCGGGCGGCAGCGGCTCGTTCACGCAGAGGTCGGTGGCCTGGTCGATCTCGTCCCGCACGTCGCCGTCGATATCCTTCAGATCCTGTTCCTCGGCCCAGCCGTTCGCGAGCAGCTGGCTCAGGTAGCGGTCGACCGGATCGTTCTTCGCCCAGCGGTCGAGCTCCTCCTGCGGCACGTAGTGCTGATCGTCGTGCTCGGCGTGCCCCTTCCGCCGGAACGTTTTCACTTCGACGAAATGCACGCCCTTCCCCATCCGCGCCCGGTCCACGGCGTACTTGGTGGCTTCATAGACGGCCAGCACGTCGTTCCCATCCACGGTCACCGCGGGAATGCCGTAGCCCTTCGCCTTGTCGGCGAGGTTGCGGACCGCGAACTGGCGCTCGGGGGTGGTCGAGTAGGCGTAGCCGTTGTACTCGCCGATCACCACCAGCGGGCAGCGCTGCACGGCGGCGAAGTTGAGGCCTTCATGAAAGGCGCCGGTGGACGTCGCCCCGTCGCCGATGTAGACGAGTCCCACCCGCGGCTCCCGCCGCATCTTGAAGGTCAGCGTCACGCCGGCCATCACGGGGATCATGTCGCCGAGGTGGGAGATCTGGCCCAGGTACCCGAGCTCCAGGTCGCCG
>Ga0335076_10005600_pt1 | contig 12678 bp, 12 predicted proteins | sample Lox_Sample_25_FD_206717 | JGI IMG/M metagenome (GOLD analysis project Ga0335076, IMG submission 206717) | Soil microbial communities from Loxahatchee National Wildlife Refuge, Florida, United States - Lox_Sample_2.5 | ecosystem: Environmental > Terrestrial > Soil > Wetlands | place: USA...
AAGTCGTCCAGCATCTTCAAGGCCGTTTCCGCGCCGTGATCGAGAAGCCGATCGGAGAGGTCGCGGTCGGTCAGTGCCCTGGCGAGCTGCAGGGTGCCGACCATCAGTCCGAGGACCGTGAGCGCGTGGGTCCGAGCGGCCTCGAGATCGGTCGGGTCCAGGCGCGAGCCGATGTCGTCGATTTCTGCCATCAGTTCGTCGGTGAAGACCTGTCGGGTTGCGGCAGGACGGCGAGCGATCTCGTCGAGCAGCGCAGCAGACGGGCAGCCGTCGGCGGCCTGGTCGCGGTGTTGAGGAGAGAGGTAGGAGCGGATGAACGCCTCGAGTCCCGCCCGATCTGCGGGCTGCGAGTCGAGGCTTTGGCGTTGGACACGCAGCTGATCGGCGAGGACGTTCGCCACAAGATCCTCCTTGGAGGCGAAGTGCGCGTAGAAGGCGCCGTTGGTCAGGCCGGCGTCGGACATCACGGCCGCCACGCCAGCGCCATCGATGCCGTCCTGCTTGAAGCGCCGCCCGGCCGCTTCGAGGATGCGCTGTCTCGTGGCCTGCTTCTGGTCCTTGCCGTATCGCATCCGAACCTCTCTCGTCGAACTGGTCTCGGTCATGCCGTGGGCCCCTGCCACGCGCGGTCTGACCCCTCGGCCGTCAATCCTGGGCCGCACACGACTCGCCATTGCATTATAACCGTACTATGATATTATGGTCGTAATTCCATCAAGGCAAGGAGCGGACCATGGCAGCCAAGACAGACCGAGTAGCGCTTGTGACGGGAGCATCGTCCGGAATCGGGGAGGCCGCCGCACGCGCACTCGTCGGTGCTGGGTTCACCGTGTACGGGACGAGCCGCAGAGCGACCCCCGGCGAGAAGCGCGGGGACGTGGTGTTCCTGCCACTCGACGTCACCGACGACGAGTCGGTTGCCGCCGCGGTGCGCGAGGTGCTCCACCGCTCCGGTCGCATCGACGTGCTGGTCAACAACGCCGGTCTCGGTATCGCCGGCGCCGCCGAGGAGAGCTCCGTAGAGCAGGCCCGCACGCTGTTTGAGACCAACGTCTTCGGCTCGATCCGCATGACCCGCGCCGTACTGCCGCAGATGCGCGAGCAGCGCAGCGGAAGGATCATCAACGTCAGCTCGATCGTTGGTCTCATCCCCGTCCCATACATGGCGTTGTACGCGTCGAGCAAGCACGCCCTCGAGGGCTACTCCGAGTCGGTCGACCACGAGGTGCGCGAGCACGGAGTCCGCGTCCTGCTGGTCGAGCCCGGGTTCACCAAGACCTCCTTCGACGCGAATCTCGCTGCCGCGGACACACCGCTTCCGATCTACGCCCAACGACGCAAGAACGTCGACGCCGGGCTTGCCGATGCCCTGAAGGCAGGCGACGCACCATCGATCGTCGGCCACGCCATCGTCGCCGCCGCCACCGACGAACGCCCGAAGCTCAGGTACCCCGCCGGCAAGACCGCCCGCCGCGTAAGCAAGGCGCGCCGCTACGCGCCTGCCACCGTCTTCGACAAGCAGATTCGCAAGCTCAACCAACTGCCCGCCTGACCGGGATGCACCAGGCCCGGGATACCCGCGCGGAAGTGAAAGCGCGTGGCGGCCGGTGCGTCGCCGCGCACCTCCCATTCGCCAGAGGCACAACGCGTCGCCCTGGGTTCCGGGTCGTAATTACGAGCGAGTCTCACACCGCCGAGCGCAGACTCGGTGGCTGCGGTAGTCCGGGGATCAGCCTCGCTCCAGGGGGTAGTGGCGGGACCGGGGGCACGAGCTCGCCGACGACGTCCAGGAACGCCCTGGCAGCCGCAGAATGGAGCGGCGGGAGGTGCATGAGGAAGGCGCTGCGATACATCGGCGGGCTAAGGTGGCAAGCGACGGCACCGGAGCGCTCCGCCAGCCTGGCGACCGGCGCCGTGAGCAGCGCTGCGCCGAGGCCTGCGAGCACGAGCGGCACGGTGGCGATCCGGTGCGTCGTCTCGACGAGGATGCGCGACGTCATGCCGGCTTCCCTGACGATCCGGACCACAGGCGCGTGCTCGACGGTGGCGCCGGCGACTAGGTTGATGTCGCCGAGCGCGGACACCGGCACTACGGGGCCGAGATCCGGCGAGCCGGGCGGCAGCAAGATCAGCACCTCTTCGTCGGGCAGTCGCATGACGCTGAGACCTGGATCGGTTGGGGGCGACATGTCCAGGCCGATCTCGGCCTCGCCGGCGTGGAGAGTGCTTGCGATGTCCGAAGAGCCCGGGTCGGTGATCCGGATCGCTACCTCGGGGTATCGCTCGTGAAACGGCGCCAGTAGCTGCGGAAGCGGATCGGCGGCCAGGTGCGGCTGGGTGACGATATCTACTCGCCCGCTTCGGAGGCCGGAAACGTTGAGGACGGCGTCGCGAGCCTCCTCGAAATCGCGCAGCGTGCGACGTGCGGGTCCCACGAGCGCCTCCCCGGCGGCTGTCAGCCGGGCGCCGCGTTTGACGCGATAGAACAGCTTTACGCCGAGTTCGCGCTCCAGGCCCTGGAGGGACTGGCTCAGTGACGGCTGGGCCACGTGCAGCGCGGCGGCGGCGTTGGTGAACGTCCCGTGGTCTGCGACCGCGAGGAAGTACTGCAACCCGCGCCGGTCCATAGGCGCAGCCTATCGTGATCTTCGGATGTCCGTCTTTGATCTTAGTTCAATTCAGGCGTAAAACTGGACTTGCGTTTACCTACTTGTGACGAGGAGGAGAGAAAGTTGATGAGTTCGGTTCATCTGGCCAGGCGATTGTTGCTCGCGGCGGCCACTGCCGGGATGGCGGTCGCGGTCGCTGCTTGCGGGAGTTCGAGCGGCGGCGGTTCGAGCAGCGCGACCCTTGCTGCGTCCACCGGGAACGGCGGCAAGTTGACGAAGGTCTCGGTCCAAACATTCCCGCTGACGATGTTGAACATGCCGCTCGAGGTCGCGCAGCAGCAGGGGTTCTTCAAGAAGAACGGTCTTGATGTGACGGTCACCCCGGGCACCGCCGGCCCGGCCATGGTCGCGGCGGTGGCGTCGGGGCAAGTTGATGCCGTCGGCATCCCGATGTTCGTCGGGCTGCAGTCGCTGCAGGCGGGCGCCAACCTCAGGGCACTTGTCGGGCTAGTCGGCGGCGGCGGGAGCGTGGTGTTCGTCAGCAGCCGAGTCCCGGCAAGCACCGTACCCTACCCGGCCTCGGCGAAGGTGCTCCAGGGACGCACGTTGGCCATTTCTGCGCCGGGTGGATTCTCTGACCGGATGCTGAGGTACTTCCTGGGCAAGGCGGGTGTCTTGGCGAGTTATGCGACCCTGCCGGGCGTGGCGCCCGAGACGGCGGCAATGCGAGCCGGTCGAGTCGACGGCGTCAACTTCGACCTCGCCTCGGTGTACAAGCTCCAGAAGGAAGGCGTCGGACACCTCCTGTGGGACTTCCAAACGACCGGTCCGACGGACCTGCAGGGCGCCAGCACGAACGAGCTGTGGGCGTCGAGTAGCTTCGCGACCCAGCACCCCCAGACAGCGCAGGCGCTCGCGCAGTCGATCGCGCAGGCCGATGCTTGGCTGAAGAACCCCAGCAATCAGGCGCAGGCCGGGAAGTATTTCGCCCAGATCGCGGGGACCCCGGTGACCGGAGCCGCCCTCACCGCGATGATCGCCGCGATGGATCCGGTCGTGGGCCAGAAGGACATCCAGGCCTACATCCCGTTGTTGGGGAGCGGCGCGAAGCCGTTGTCCACCGCCGACGTGGTGGCCCCCACGGCCCCGCAGAACCAGGCCGCCGCGCAGAGACTGGCGAGTGGCGCATGATCGCCGAAACGAAGGCCCCGGAAGCTACTCACAGCGTGATGGACGCTCCCGAACAGCCAACGACGAGAAGGTCCGCCCCGGCGATCAGCGCCAGGCGGCTCCATCACACCTTCCCCGGTCGCGACGGACGGCCGATGTTGGCGGTCAACGACGTTTCGTTGGAGATTCCCTACGGGCAGTTCGTCAGCGTCATCGGCCCGAGCGGGTGCGGCAAGACCACGGTGCTCAACCTGATCGCGGGCCTCGAGCGGATCCAGTCGGGCACGCTGTCGGTGCTCGGCGAGCCGGCGAGGGCGGGGCGTCCGGAGATCTCGGTGGCGTTCGCCCGCGATGCCCTGCTGGCGTGGCGTGATGCCGCCGATAACGTGGCCCTTGCGCTGGAGATGCAAGGCGTGGCTAAGGCGGAGCGCCGCGAGCGCGCCGTCGAGATGCTCAAGGTGGTGGGCCTGGGCGATTACGCGCACGCGTACCGCGGGCAGCTGTCGCAGGGAATGCGCCAGCGGGTCGCGCTCGCCCGCTCGCTGGTGACGCGGCCGAAGCTCCTCTTGCTCGACGAGCCGTTCGCCGCGCTGGATTCGCAGACGCGCGTGCTCGTGCAAGGCGAGCTGCTGCGGCTGCTGGATGCCCAGGCAGAGCCGGTCACCACGCTGATGGTGACGCATGACCTGGCGGAGGCGATCGCCCTGTCGGACGTGATCATCCTGATGTCGCGCCGGCCGGGAACCATCCGCCAGGTGTATCGCGTCGATATCCCGCGCCCGCGCGACGCCGTCGCCCTGCGGGCCAACCACCACTTCCACGAGTTACACGAGCAGATCTGGCAGACCCTCGCCAAAGAGGTTCAGGGCGCATGAGCACTGTCAATGAATTTGTCGACCACGAGGCGATCGCACCGCCCGCTCGCCGCGGCGCGTGGCGGGCGGCGTGGCGCTCGCCGGTTGCGATCCGGCTGCTGATCATCGCGGTGATCCTGGGCGCGTGGCAGCTGAGCGCCGCGATGCACTGGGTCGACCCGTTGTTCACGAGTCGGCCGACACAGGTGGCGAGCTCGCTGTGGAAGATCGTGCCCACGTCGCAAATGGTCAAGGACGTTGGCTACACACTTGCCGAGGTCGCGATCGGCTATACGATCGGAGTGGCGCTTGGCGTCATCGTCGGCTTCGTGCTCGGCACTTCAAAGCTGATGCGAGACGCATGCCAGCCCGTACTCAACGCCCTCAACTCGGTGCCCCGGATCGCGCTGGTGCCACTGTTCGTGGCGTGGTTCGGGCTCGGCATGACGCCGCGCGTCGTGATGGCCGTCACGGTGGTCGTGTTCGTGATGGTGACCGCGATGGTGACGGCGCTGTCGCAGCCGGACCGTGACTCTGCGATGCTCGCGCGGAGCCTGGGGGCGTCGCGGTGGCAGACGCTAGTCAAGTTCCAGCTGCCGCGCGCGACTCCGGTGATCGTGTCGGGCCTCGAGCTGTCGCTTATCTATGCCTTCCTGGGCGTGATCGCGGCGGAGATCGTGTCGGGCAGCAACGGCTTGGGGTCACGCATGACCGAGTACGCGAACCTGTTTCAGGCGGGCAACTTCTTCGCGGTCCTGGTTGTTCTCACGGCGATTACGACGCTTCTGACCGTGGGCATCCGACGGGTCGAGCGGCGCTTGCTCCGCTGGCACGAGTTCGAGGCGGACTCGTGAGTAATCCGACCCGCACGCAGCGGATGCGCGGCGCACGTCCGAATGTGGTGATGGTCGTGCTCGATGACTGTGGCTTTGCGCAGCTGGGGTGCTTCGGCGCGGAGATGCGGACTCCTAACGTCGACGGGCTGGCCGCTGAGGGCCTGCGGTTCAACGCGTTCCATGTCACGGCGCTGTGCTCGCCCACACGAGCGTGCCTGCTAACGGGGCGTAACCACCACGCGATCGGGATGGGTCTATTCCCCGAGGTACCCGGGGCGTCTACAGGGTACTCGGGGCGTCTACCCGACGACGTGCCGACCCTTCCGCGGGCGTTGCGGGACGTCGGCTACAGCACGTTCGCGGTCGGCAAGTGGCATCTGACGCCGCTGCGTGAGCGCAGCGCCGCCGGGCCGTTCACGCGGTGGCCGCTCGGCTTGGGGTTCGAGCGCTACTACGGCTTCCTCGGCGCCGAGGCGAACCAGTGGTCCCCGTCGCTGGTCGCTGATAACCACTCGATCCCGTCCCCGACAAACGTCGGGGACGGCTATCACCTGAGCGAAGACCTAGCGGATCAGGCGATCAAGCTGATCCGCGATCAGCACCAGGCCAGTCCGGACCGGCCGTTCTTCCTGTACTTCGCGCCGGCCGCACCGCACGCACCGCACCACGTGGCGCCGGGGTGGAGCGACCGGTACCGGGGACTGTTCGACGACGGGTGGGAGGCCATGCGCGAGCGGGTCTTCGCCCGCCAAATGGAGCAGGGCGTAGTGCCGTCCGGAACGCAGCTGACGCCGCGCCCGTCGTGGGTCACCGCCTGGGACGCGCTCTCCGACGATGAGCGTGCTCTGTACGCGCGCATGCACGAGGTGTATGCCGGCGTGATGTCGCATGTCGACGCCCAGGTCGGCCGCATCGTGGAGGCGGTGGAGGAGCTCGGCCTCGGCGATGACACGGTGATCATGGTGCTGTCGGACAATGGCGCGAGCGCCGAGGGAGGCCCGCACGGGACGCTCAACGAGTACGCGTTCACGCTCGGGTCAAGCGAAACCGTCAGCGACATGGTCGAGCAGCGCGAGCAGCTCGGCAGCAACCACTTCTACAACCATTACTCGTGGGGTTGGGCGTGGGCGGGCAACACCCCGTTCCGCCTGTGGAAGCGCTACACGTGGCTGGGCGGCACGCGCACACCACTGGTCGTGCGTTGGCCGAATGGCATCGAGTCGCGTGGAGCAGTACGACCGCAGTTCTGCCACGCGGTCGACCTGATGCCGACGATCCTCGAGCTCGCCGGCGTCAACACGCGCGACCGGCTCGACGGCACGAGCCTGGTCCCGGCGTTCGAGGACGCGGAGTTCGACGAGCCACGGACGCAGTATTTCGAGATCCTCGGTTCGCGCTCGGTCTACCGACATGGCTGGAAGGTCACGACCGACCACGTGATCACGGGCGCCGGCCCGGAGAGCGAGCTGCTCGAGGGCAGCCGGGATTACGAGACCGACCACTGGAACCTGTTCGACCTCCGGCGCGATTTCTCGGAGTCGACCGACCTCAGCGCCCAGGAACCGGAGCTGGTCGAGTCGATGATCGACACGTGGTGGGGCGAGGCCGAACGCAACCAGGTGCTGCCGCTCATCGAAGGGTCGTTCGCCGAGATGATCAACGCCGCCCAGGAAGAAGCGGCCGACGGGGAACCACCATATACCTACGTGTACCGTGCCGGCACCTCTCCGGTGCACGAGGATGTGGCCCCGAACCTCGCGGGCGGTTTCTCGCTGACGGCCCACCTCACGGACGGGCGGCCGGAGGACGTCGGCGTGATCTGCGCGCAGGGCGACTGGAACAACGGCTGGGCGCTCTACGTCCAGGACCGCCGCCTGCACTACGCGCTCTGCCGCGTCGGCCAGCTGCACCTAGTGTCCTCGACGGCGCTGGAGGATCCGCTCATGTCGCTGGGCATGTGGTACGAACCGGAGCCGGATGAGGCCGGACACGTCGTGCTGTTCGCGAACGAAACCAGCATCGGCGAGCGGAGAGTCGACGCCCGAGTGCCGCCGTTGTGGCAGTACGGCGGATCGGGTCTATGCATTGGCTACGACGAGGGCCTGCCCGTTACGGCCGCCTACCAGCCGCCGTTCGCGTGGACGGGCGGGCTGGAGCGCCTGGTCATCGAGGTCAACCGATCCGAAGATGCAGTCACCCGCGTTCCCGCCGAGGCGGTGCTCCGTGCCGACTAGCCGCGTGCTCGAGAGCAGCTCTCCGAGGACTGATCCGAAACCGCTCGCCTGCCGAGGAGGCGAACCGGACCGAGCAGGACGTCGCCGACTCGAAGACGTCGGTGAGGAACCCGATCCGCGTTTCACCCTGGCCAACGAGCGGACGTTTCTCGCGTGGACGAGAACGGCGCTGGCGCTGCCGGCGACGGGTCTGGCCGTGGCGCAGCTGCTCAACTCCGTGCCCCGCGCGGCCCGCATGGTCATCAGCGTGCCCTTGATCGTCATGGCCGGCGTCATCGGCGTGATGAGCTACCCGCGCTGGCGGGCACTCGAGCGGGCGCTCAGGCTCAGCCAGCCGCTGCCCTACGCGTCGCCCGCCGCGCCACTCGGTGTGGGGATCGCGCTGGTCGCGGTTGCGGCTGTAGTCGTCCTGGTGACGCAATGACGCGCGACCCGGGCATGCTCTTCGACGTCGGGGCTCAGCTCGAGCGCACGACGCTCGCGTGGACCCGCACGGCGCTGGCGCTCGCGGCGGTCGGTGGGCTGATCGCGCGACTCGCGATTCGCACGGCCGGCGCATCGCTGGGTTACGCGATCGCCGCCGTGGCCCTCGCCCCAGGGGTGACGGCCGCGTTGTCGGCGATCGGGTCCTACGACCGTCGCCACGCCCGGTTGCAAGACGGCGAGCCCGTCGTTTCGCCTCGGCCGCTTATATGCGTGGCGGTGACGCTGGCGCTCGCGTCGGGCGTGTCGCTCGGGATGGTCCTGACATAGGACGGGGCTCTCTGCTTGTTGGAAGCAGCTCAGTCGACCTCTGGAGACATTGAAATGGGGTGGGATTCCGAATTCGACGTGGTCGTGGTGGGCACCGGCGGCGGCGCCCTCACGGCGGCGGTCACCGCGTCATGGCGTGGCCTCAAGACGCTGGTCGTCGAAAAGACGTCCACCTGGGGAGGCACGACCGCCTACTCCGGCGGCGGCGTGTGGATCCCAGCCAATCCGCTCATGATCCAGGACGGCGTCAACGATTCGCTCGACGATGCGCTGCGCTACCTCGACGACATCGTCGGGGAGGTGGGCCCCGCGAGCTCGCCTGAGCGGCGTCGAGCACTCCTGCAGGGGGGTCCCGAGATGATCGCCTTCCTGTCGGGGCTGGGAGTCCGCTGGCAGCGTGTGGTGCGGTATCCCGACTACTATCCCGAGCGCCGTCAACAAGGAAGGCAGGCGGTTCGTCGCGGAGGACGCCTATCACGGTCGGCTTGCCGCGTTCATCATGGAGCAGCCCGACCAAACCGCGTGGCTGATCGTCAACGAGGAGAACTTCGCGTATCCGGAAGCGGGTCACAAGCTCATCGACGGGTGGGAGACGATCGCCCAGATGGAGCGCGACCTCGGCGTGCCCCAAGGGTCACTCGAACGAACACTCGCCGACTACAACCGGGACGCCAAGGGCCGTGTCGACCGCCGTTTCCATAAGCACGCCGACTACCTCAAGCCGCTCGACATCGGCCCCTGGGCGGCGTTCGACCTCTCGTTCAAAAGATCGCCGTACGTATTCCTGACACTCGGGGGATTGCGGACAAGCCTGAACGGCGAAGCGCTCGACGCCAGTGGCGCGCCACTCGCAGGCCTGTACGCGGTGGGCGCATGCGCGGCCCACCTGCCCCGGGACGGAAAGGGCTACGCCAGCGGACTGAGCCTCGCCCCGGGATCGTTCTTCGGTCGCCAAGCCGGACGGCACGCGGCCGATGCCGCGGTCGCATGAGCCCCGGCCAACGTCGCCCGCCGCCGCCCCCGAGTCGCGCACACCATTCAAACCGCTCGACCGTCACCCGCCCACCGCTGCGAGTAACCACTACAACCACCGCGACCCACCCGCCATTCAGCCGGTGAGACGATGAGCACGTGCTCTGCGGGGCAGGCGACCCCTCGAGCGCGGTTTGACGCTGTTGCAACGTCCGCGTTAGCCGTGACCGACGTGTGTCGGCCACGGCTCGGGACTGGTTGGTGGATTGGCCGGAGGCCGAGGCTATGCCGAGATCGGACTCTCCGCGATCACGGCTGTTTGCGCAGGGCGGTCATCCTGCGCACTCGCCAGCCGGCCCGGTCGGGTCGGTTGGCGTCCGGGTGCCGACGACGACGGTCGCGGCGGTCGATCGCACCGGCAACCCCGCCGGTCCACCCACCGGTCAGGGCCGTGAAGTCCGGCGGCGAACCCGTTGCTGAGGTCGAGCCCGGCGAGCTTGGCACGGGAGGCGATTCCGAGCGTGGCGAACACCTAGTCGATCGTGCCGGGGCTGACGAGCAGCTGAGCCGCGCGGGCTTGCCGATGCCGGCGCCGGCCCGGATCACGAGCAACCCGCTCTGGCCCCGCGCGTCGTCGAGCAGGCGGTCGATGACCGCGCACTTGCTTCTCGGCCCGACGATCCCCCGCGACCCGTCGCTCCAGCCCAGAGTTGCTTTTCCCGCCTTTGACGAAGCCCGATCGACATCGGACCGATCCGGCGGGTCGCTCGCCCTCGCCGAGCGGGACGGTGGCCTGATTGGTGGGGTGACCGGCGAGGTGACCGGCCGTCTCACCGATGCGACTGGCGAGTTTCGGTGAGACCGTGACGTCCATGATTTCACTCCTTCACATAGCAATGGCCAGGGAACTGGCTGAATATCGGATGCGCGACGTCCAGCGCGACGCGCGGCGGAGGTATCCGCAGGAGGACGTGCCCAGTCTGGTCCGGGTGCTCAGCGCCCCGCTTCCCCGTGATGACCGGCACCGGCCCGCGCACGAGGTCACCGGCAGTCGAGGTGCCCATCGCCGACGCCGGCGAGGGACCGGCGATGCCGTCCGCCGTTCCACTCCGCAGGGGGTGGACCATGGCCGTTGACATCGCGGCCGGAGTCGTCGACCGGCTCACGTAGCTCTACCGCGACTGGCGCGAGCAGCGCCTCGAGATACATGCCACCTACGAGCACTTCACGGCCGCCCCGCCGGCCGAGCGATCCCTCGTATTCCCGGCGTACGAGGCAGCGCTCGACCCGGAGGAGGCGGCCTGCCAGGCGTACGCGACGCAGATCCGGCAGGTCCGCACGTCCTGCGGTAACTGGAAAACACATGGACCACGCCGACCATCCCGCGGACGACGCGTCCCGCGTCCCGCCCGTCAACGTGACGGTGCCAGAACGTGTCCGGGCGCGAGTGCTTGGCGTCGTGGGGAGCGAATCGCCCTAACGGCGATGCGTTCATCGCACCCGGTTACTCAGCGGCCGTTGCCGTTTCGACCGACGAACGGAGCGGCCGCGGTACAGGCACACACGTCTCCCCGCGATCAAATGATCTCGTCGCGTCGCGTCGCGTCTCGGCGCCGCAGTCGCCATCGCGGCTGGATGCGGGCGCTCGGGTCGTTATCCCCCGTGGTCGTTTGTTGAGTTGATCAGGGTCTGGACGCCGTCGAGTATGCGGTCGAGGCCGAACTGGTACTCCTCTTGCTCGGCAAAGCCGGACGGGTCGTCGCCGATCTCCTCAGACCAGGCAATCTGGTGCAGGCGCGGGTAGGTGGGTTGGTCGATGAGCTCGCGCAGGAGCGCTTCGAACGTCCAGCTCGGCTCGGTTGAGACTCCATCGGTCGGGCCGGGTTGGTTCTGCGCGGCGCGGGCGTCGTGGGCCATCCGGGCTTCGCTGAGGGTGTAGGAGCTGATCAGGCCGATCACGCGGAGCTTGTCGGCGTCGGCGATGCCGCTTGCGTCGAGCGCCTCGAGTCCTTTCTCGACGAACGCCAGTGAGTTTGGCGCCATCGGGGGAGCGGCCATCGGCATGTGCGTGATCCAGGGATGACGGTCGAGCATCTCTCGTTGGACGAGCGCCCAGTTTCGAAGCCTCGCTCGCCAGTCGTCCCCCTTGAGCGCTAGTTCCTCGGCTCCCTTCGCGCTTGCGTTCCACATCAGCTGGAGCAGTTCCTCCTTGCTGGTGAGGTGGCGGTACAGCGACATCGTGGTGAAGCCAAGCTTGTTCGCGACGCGCGCCATCGAGACGGCGTCGAGGCCCTCCGCGTCAGCGATCGCCACGGCTGTCTCGACAATCGCGTCGACCGACAACCCAGGCTTGGGACCGCGGGTACCGGCACCTCGCCGGCCCCACAGCAGGTCGAGCCCCGGCGGCAGGGGTGGCGTGTCCTCGGCTGGCATGGGCTCGCTCCTTCGATCGCTTGACAGTAATTGTGTGCCTAGTATACAGTTTGTGTATGGCATACACAGTTATTACTCACGGTATCTCCAAATCCTTCGGAGACCAGGTCGTGCTCGACCACGTCGATCTCGCCCTCGAAACCAGCTCCGTCCTTGCTCTGCTCGGCCCCAACGGGGCCGGCAAGACAACGATGGTGCGTATCCTCGCCACGCTAGTCCGTCCCGACGCGGGCACAGCGACGATCGCCGGCCACGACCTGATCGGCGACCCCGTAGCGGTGAAGCGATCGATCAGCCTGACCGGCCAGTATGCCGCCGTCGACGAGGTGCTCACCGGCCAGGAGAACCTCGAGATGATGGGCGCGCTGCTGCGCCTGCCCCGGCGAGAGGCCCGGATCCGGGCTCGGGCGCTGCTCTGCGAGTTCGACCTCACCGACGCTCGCGACCGCCGCGTCAAGACCTACTCCGTCGGGATGAAACGCCGGCTTGATTTGGCGATCAGCATGATCAAGCGACCCGAGCTGCTGTTCCTCGACGAGCCCACCACCGGGCTTGACCCGCGCAGCCGCGAGCAGCTGTGGGGCACGGTCCGCCGCCTCGTCGCACAGGGCGTAACCGTCCTGCTCACCACGCAATACCTCGAGGAAGCAGACCAACTCGCCGACACCGTCGCGGTGCTCGACCACGGTCGCATCATCGCGCGCGGCACGCCAGAGGAGCTGAAAGCCCGGCTCGGTAGCGAGATCGTGCGGCTCCAGTTCGCCGACCCCACCAGCTACCACGGCGCGCTCGAGCGCCTGCACCCCGCGCGCACCGA
>Ga0335076_10005601_pt1 | contig 12677 bp, 10 predicted proteins | sample Lox_Sample_25_FD_206717 | JGI IMG/M metagenome (GOLD analysis project Ga0335076, IMG submission 206717) | Soil microbial communities from Loxahatchee National Wildlife Refuge, Florida, United States - Lox_Sample_2.5 | ecosystem: Environmental > Terrestrial > Soil > Wetlands | place: USA...
CGAGAACGGCTCGCCGGCCTTGCCCCACTCATCGAAGTTGCTGTCAAGCGCTGTCCAGATTGCGGCGTCATAGCCTTTCGAAGCCGCCCAGGCGCCGATCGACGCGACAGCTTGCGGATGGCGGTCCGCGGCAATCGGGCTTTCCCGCCCCGAAGCGGGTTCGACAAAGCCGACCTCGCGCGTGTTTGTCCCTTCCCGAACCCGCAGGTTTTCGATCGCCTGATCGAGATCATCGAGCGCGCTCTCGGCGGAATAGGTCGTGCAGACGGCGCCGACGTCTTCGTCGATCACGAGCGTCAGCCGTCCGTCGGCCGATATCCGGCAGAACTCGATCGGCAGCAGCGGACCGTTGGGCGTGAATGCGGCGGCGGTTTTCAGTTCGCGCGGATCCCACACCAGCGATCCCCACGCCACAACGGCGATCTTCACCATTCGCCTCCTATCCAAGCGCCGGGCTGCTAACGACGCCGACAGGCGAAGCGCCACATTTTGGCGAAAGTGGCGACCGGTTTTGTGTTAGTTTGCGCCAATCTGAAGGGCGGTCGTTAGCGCAAATGGGCGAGACCCGCAAACTCGCGGCGATTCTAGTGTCCGATGTCGTCGGCTACAGCCGGCTTGCCGGCGCGGACGAGGATCGCACGCTCGCGCGCATGAGGGGCCTCCGCAGCGATCTCGTCGACCCGGCCATCGCGGCCCATCGCGGCCGCATCGTCAAACGCACCGGCGATGGGAGCGTCATTGAGTTCCGCAGCGTCGTGGACGCCGTGCGTTGCGGGATAGAGGTCCAGAACGGCATGGTGGAACGCAACGCGGGCGTACCGAACGACCGACAGATTCAATTCCGCGTCGGGATTCATGTCGGCGACATCGTTGAGGAGAGCGACGGCGACCTCATGGGCGACGGGGTGAACATCGCCGCGCGGATTGAGGGGATCTGCCCGCCGGGCACGATCTGTCTCTCCGAGGACGCCTATCGTCAGGTTCGCGACAAGGTCGAAGAGGAGTTCGTCGAGCTCGGCGAAAAGCGGCTCAAGAACATTGCCCGTCCGGTCCGGGTCTATGAAGTCCGGATCGATTCGGGCCGTCCGGCGCCGGCCTCTGTCCAATCCCATGAAACCAAGCCGACGCCGCCTCGACTTTCGATCGTGGTCCTGCCCTTCGCCAATATCGGCGGCGATTCCGAGCAGGATTATTTCGTCGATGGCGTCACCGAGAGTCTCACGACCGACCTCTCGCAAATGAGAGGGATGCTTGTTATCGGGCGCAACACCGCCTTCAGCTACAAGGGCAAGCCGGTCGATCTCAAGCTGGTCGGGCGCGACCTCAATGTGCGCTATGTGCTTGAAGGCAGCGTCCAGCGTTCGGCGAGCCGCATGCGAGTCAACGTGCAGTTGATCGACGCAGAGAGCGGGAACCATCTCTGGGCTGACCGGTTCGACAAGCCGGTTGCTGACCTTTTCGACATGCAGGACGAGATTGTCGCCCGGCTCGCGAATGCGCTCAATACCCAACTCGTCAAAGCCGAAGCGCGGCGGTCCGAACGCGCGCCGGATCCGGACTCGATGGATCTCTATTTTCAGGGCATGAGCTCGGCCAACAAAGGGACGACCCCGGCCAATCTCATGGAGGCGCGCGAGCTCTTCGAGCGCGCGCTCGCCCTCGATCCCGGCAATGTAGATGCGATTGTCTCAGTCGCCTTCATCGGCTGCCAGATGGTCGCGACGCACACCAGCGACGACCGCGCCACGCGGCTCGCGGCGGCCGAAGCGCTCGCGATCAAGGCGTTGTCGATCGCGCCTGAAAACGCGCGCGCGCATCTTTGTCTTGGGGTCGTGCAAATCTACACAAATCGGGCGGTCCAAGGAATCGCTGAGTTCGAGCGAGCTTTAGCGATAGACCGGAATTTGGCCGGCGCTCACGCATGGATCGGTCTTGCCAAGAACTTTCTCGGGCGAGGTCAGGAGACCGAGCGTCACATTCAGAATGCGCTGCGGCTGAGCCCTCGTGATACCTCGGCCTATTCCTGGGAGGCGTTCGCCGGCATCGCCAAGGTCTTCATGGGGAAAGACGACGAGGCGGTCTCGCAGTTGCGCCGCGCGATCGAGATCAATCGGAATTTCCATTCCGCGCACATGTACCTCGCGGTCGCCCTAGCGGGGTTTGGCAGGCTCGACGAGGCGCGCGTCGCAGCGAAGGAGGCGCTGGCCATGGACCCAACATTCACTATCCGCCGGTATCGCGGCGATGCGCCGAGCGACAATCCAGACTTTCTCGCTGCAAGGCAGCGCGTCGTTGCGATGATGCAAAAGGTAGGGTTTCCGGAAGGCTGAGCGAGGCCCCGGTCGAGGCGTCGGTTGTCGCCAAGGTCCGGTTCTCATCCGCGCTTCAGGCGTAGAACACCTTGCCGGGATTGAACAGGTTTGTCGGATCGAACGACGCCTTGACGCGGCGCATCAGGTCGAGCGCGATCGCGCCGTGCTCTTCGTCCATATACTCCCGCTTCTTCTGGCCGACGCCGTGCTCGCCGGTGCAGGTGCCGCCCATGGCGATGGCGCGATGGGCCAGGCGGGCGGCGAACGCGTCGGCGACGTCGATCTCGGCCTTGTTGTCGAGGTCGATCAGCGGGGTCACGTGAAAATTGCCGTCGCCGACATGACCGACGATCGGCGCGACGAGGCCGCTCCGCTTGATGTCGTCGAGCGTTTCCTCGACGCAATCGGCGAGGCGCGAGATCGGCACGCAGGCGTCGGTGGCGAACGGCCGCGCGCCTGGCCTCAGCGTCAGTTGCGACCAATAGGTGTCGTGGCGCGCCTGCCAGAGCTTGCTGCGCTCCTCGGGCTTGGTCGCCGATGCGAACGGCCCCCCGCCGTGAGAAGCGGCGATGTCGCCGAACCGGCTCGCCTGCTCGGCGACGCTGGCCTCGGTTCCGTGAAATTCGACCAGCAGCATCGGCTGCTCGGGCAGCGAGAGATGCGAATAGGTGTTGAAGGCGCGGACCGACAGCGCGTCCACCAGTTCGCAGCGGGCGATCGGCAGGCCCGACTGGATCGTCTCGATTGTGGCCTCGCAGGCCGCGCGCACGTCAGGGAACGAGCAGGTGCCGGCGGCGATCGCCTCGGGGATGCCGGAGAGCCGGAGCGCGATCTCGACGATGACGCCGAGCGTGCCCTCCGAGCCGATGAAGAGATGGGTGAGATCGTAGCCGGCGGAGGACTTCCTCGCCCGCGTGCCGGTGCGCAGGAACGACCCGTCGGCGACGATGACGCCGAGCGACAGGATGACATCTTTCATCGTGCCGTAGCGGACCGCATTGGTGCCTGAGGCGCGGGTGGCGGCCATGCCGCCTAGCGAAGCGTCGGCGCCCGGATCGATCGGGAAGAAAAGGCCGCTGTCGCGCAGGTGCTCATTGAGCTGCTTGCGGGTGACGCCGGGCTCGACGACGCAGTCGAGATCGTCGGCGTCCACGGCGATGACCCTATTCATCCGCGTCAGGTCGAGCGAGACCCCGCCGTGCGGCGCGTTGACATGGCCTTCGAGCGACGAGCCGACGCCGAACGGAACGATCGGCGCGTCGTGCTTGGAGCAGAGCTTGACGAGGTCGATCACGTCGTCCCTCGATTCGGCGAAGACCACCGCATCAGGCGGCTCGTTCTTGAGCCAGGTCAGCGTGTGCCCATGCGCTTCGCGGATCGCCTCGGAGGCGGTGAAGCGGTTGCCGAAGCGGGCGGCGAGATCGGCATTGAGCGCGTTGACGGCGTCGTTCGAGAGGCGGCCTTGTCGCTGACGGACGGAGGGCTGGGTCACGTGTTTCATTGCCTGTTCCTAGGGTGAGGACAAGACTAGGTGGGCGCAGGCGGCGTGGCTAGGGCCTTGGCCTTTGGGCTTCGGACAGGGACCACGGGAGCCGCTGTGCCGCGAAGCCGTCTATCTTACGAACCGCGCGTCGCCTCGAAAATGTAAGCCTGGTAGCCGTCGCGCAAACTGCGCAGCAGCGTGTTCAACAGCCATCGAGGAAGCGATATGGCGCCGAGTTCGCGCGCCCGGTCGATGATCGAGACATGAAGAAGCGGACGGTATCCGGCTTCGACAAAGGTCCGGGTCGGATCGTCGGCAGGTTCGGCGAAGCGGCCGCCCAGCTCTTCGATCCGCCTTTGCATCCTGCCGCTGTAGCGGCGGATGAAACTTGCCGACATGAGATCGCAGATCAGGACATGTCCCGGAAAGGTCTTGACCAGGATGTCCAGCGTCCGGCGCCTGTCGGGCTCGCTCAGATAGGCGTTGACGCCTTCCATCACTACGACGGCCGGGCTCTCTCCCTTCCATGGCGCGAGCTTGTCGGCGAGCGACTCGACCGCGAAGTCGATGGCCACGCGTTTGAGCGCGTTCGGGGCCTGCGCTGTTGGAAGCTCGGCCTCCTTGACGGCGATTGTCTCGGGTTGATCGAGTTCGACCCAGCGTCCGCCGCGAAGCCGGAAGGCCCTTGTGTCGAAGCCCGCGCCAAGCAGGACGATCCGCAAGTCGGGGTTTAAGCTCAATCGCTCGCGAAGCCAGTCGTCGATGATGCGATGGCGCGTGACATTCGAGGCGTTCGGGTTCTTGAAGCCGCTGAACCGGGCGAAGATCGCGCGCGCCTCGGCGTTCATGAAACGCTGCGCGAGATGGTCGCCGCAAATCGGGTTAGGACGTTCCGCGTCGGCGGCGCGGGCGCCGCAGCAATAATAGGCGGTCTTGGCGATCGGGTCCAAGTCTTAAACTCCGCCGCCGACGATGGCTCTCACGGCGCGCCCACGCTCACCACCCGGAAGGTGAGAAGCTCGCCTTCCTCCTCACGCACCGACACATATTCGCCGACCTTGAAGGCGTGGTCGCCGAAGCGGAAGCCCTCCTCTTCCGCTTCGTCCTTCGTTCCCCCTTTCCACTCGAACGCCCAGGTCGAGCCGCCGGCGCCGCCGGCGTGATGGACGATCAGGCCGCGCATTGCCGGCTCGTCGCCCCAGAAGCGGTGAGCGAAACATTCGCCGCGATGCTGCTTCCAGCTTGCGAGATCGATGTGGCCGTCGGCGGTCAAGGGGGCGACGAAGTCGTAGCCGTGCCGAATCGACCCGTCGGGGAATTCCTTCGAACGCGCGGCGTTCAGGGTCACCTTGCGCAGCGCGGCGCGGCTTGGCTCGGCCATCGACCCTCCTCCCTTTTTATTCGGCGTCCTGCGAGCCGTCGAGTCCTCCGAACTCTATACTGGATCAGACGCGCTCGATCGCCAACGCGGCGCCCTGTCCGACGCCGACGCACATCGTGGCGAGACCGTAGCGGCCGCCGCGCCGCTTGAGCTCGAGCGCCGCGGCGCCGGCGATGCGGGCGCCCGACATGCCGAGCGGATGGCCGAGCGCGATCGCCCCGCCATTCGGATTGACGTGATCGGAGTCGTCCTTGAGCCCGAGGCCGCGGAGACACGCGAGCGCCTGCGAGGCGAAGGCCTCGTTGAGCTCGACGACGTCGAAGCTCGCCGGCGTGAGCTTCAACCGTTCGCAAAGCTTGGTGACCGCCGGGATGGGCCCGACCCCCATCACCCGGGGCGCGACGCCAGCCGACGCGAAGCCGAGAATCCGGGCGACGGGCGTGAGCCCATGCGCTCCGGCCGCCTCGCCGGAGGCGACGATCAGCGCCGCCGCGCCGTCGTTGACGCCGGAGGAATTGCCTGCGGTCACGCTGCCTCCCGGCCGCACGATGCCTGCGAGCTTCGCAAGCGCTTCGAGCGTCGTTTCGGAGCGCGGATGCTCGTCCTTGTCGACGCGGGTCGCGTTTCCCTTGCGATCCTTGATTTCGACGGGCGCGATCTCCTGGTCGAATGTCCCCTTCGCCTGAGCCGCGGCGGCGCGCCGTTGCGAGCGCAGCGCGAACGCGTCCTGGTCGGCGCGCGAAACCTGATATTCGTCGGCGACGTTCTGCGCCGTCTCGGGCATCGAATCGACGCCATAAAGCTTCTTCATCGCCGGATTGACGAACCGCCACCCGATCGTCGTGTCGGAGACCTCAGTCGAGCGCTGGAACGCGCTGGCCGCCTTGCCCATAACGAACGGCGCCCGCGTCATCGATTCGGCGCCGCCGGCGACCGCGAGCGCGATCTCGCCCGCCTTGATCGCCCGAGCTGCCGCGGCGACTGCGTCCATGCCCGAGGCGCACAGGCGGTTGACGGTCGCGCCGGGAATCGAATCGGGCAATCCCGCCAGCAGGAGCGCCATCCGGGCGATGTTGCGGTTGTCCTCGCCGGCCTGGTTGGCGCAGCCGAAAAAGACCTCGTCGATCTTGTCTTTGAGGTCCGGATGCCGGCCCATGAGCTCGCGGATCGGCCATGCTGCGAGATCGTCGGCGCGGACGGCCGCGAGCGCGCCGCCGTAGCGGCCGATCGGGGTGCGGACGTAGTCGCAGATGAAGGCTTCGGCGGTCATTTCCGACCGTCCCCTCGTCCCATTGTCGTCTCCCTTGACCGGCGTCTAGTATATAGCTTCGCGCCGCGCTACGGCGAGCCGCACATTCAGGGGAGAACGCCCGTGTCTGCAAGCCCCGACGTTTCGACTCAGCCGGCGCTTCTGGACAAGCTCGAGGCCGGCGTCCTGACGCTGACCCTGAACCGCCCCGAGCGGCTTAACGCGCTCAATATCGCCCTCGTCGAGGCGCTCAACGCGGCGCTCGGACGCGTGGCTGCCGAGCCCGCTTGCCGGGCGGTTCTCATCACCGGCGCGGGCAGAGGCTTCTGCGCCGGAGCCGACCTCGCCAACCGCGCGTTCAGCCCCGGCGGGGTGCGCCCCGATCTCGGCCAATCGCTCGAACAGGGCATCAATCCGCTCATACGCGCCATTCGCAATCTCCCCAAGCCGGTCGTCTGCGCGGTCAATGGCCCTGCGGCGGGGGCGGGCGCCAATATTGCGCTTGCCTGCGACATCGTGCTGGCGGCGAAATCGGCCCAGTTCCTGCAAGCCTTCGCGCGGATCGGCCTCATTCCCGACGCGGGCGGCACTTTCCACCTGCCCCGGCTTATCGGCGACGCGCGCGCCAGGGCGCTAATGATGCTCGCCGATCCGATCGGCGCCGAAGACGCCGCAGCCTGGGGGATGATCTATCGCGCCGTCGACGACGAGGACCTGATGGGAGAAGCACGGATTGTCGCCGAGCGCCTCGCGGCCGGCCCGACCCACACGCTCGGCCTCATCAAGCGCGCGCTCGCCGCCTCAGCCGGCGCGAGTCTCGACGCCCAGCTCGACCTCGAGCGCGACCTGCAGCGCGAGGCCGGGGGGCGGGACGAATATGTCGAAGGGGTTCGCGCTTTCCTCGAGAAGCGGCCGGCGGATTTCAAACGGGTAAGTGCGGCGCAGCAGGCGCTCAAACCCTCTCCCGCGGGCGGGAGAGGGAGTTTTCCCTGAGGGGGGTCACGCCTTCTCCCGCTTGCGGGAGAAGGTGGCCGCCTGGCGGCCGGATGAGGGGCAGCCCTCAGTTCGAGCCGGCGTTCGGGGCGGGCTGGGATTCCGCGGTCTGCGGAGTCGTGTCGGGCGTCGCCGTCTGAGTGGCGTCAGGCGGCGCCTGCTGTTCGGCGACCGTCTGGTCGCTCTTCACCGTCTGCTTGTAGAACTCGCACGCCAACGTGGGCGCTGCAAACGCAACCGCCAATCCGCAGCCCAAGACCAGTTTGACAAGTGTGGAGCGCATGATGTCCTCCATTCCGGCCCGCCAGATGAATGCAGTGTAGCACCGCCGCAGCCCGGCGCAAGGCGCGCGACGCCTAGCTTGAAGGGATCACACGTTCTTGAGCCCGGCTCACCTGAGCATCGCGGCGACATTGCCGCCGTCGACCGTCACGACCGCCCCGGTGCTCGCCCGCGCCTTGACAAGGTGCACGAACGCGGCCGCCACATCGCTCGCCAGCACCTCGCGCTTCAGGAGGTTGCCGCGCATATAGGCGTCCGGGGTCACGCCGCGCGCCTTGCTGCGCTCCGCAACCATCTCGTCCGTCATGAGCCCGGTGCGGATGCGGTCGGCGTTGACCGCGTTTGAGGTGATCCCCGAAGCGCCGTGCTCGATCGCATATTGCCGCATGAGCGCCATCAGCGCCGCCTTCGACGTGCCATAGGGTCCGAAATCCGGCCCCGGATTGACCGCCTGTTTGGAGACGTTGAAGACCAGCGCCCCCGCGGTCTTTTGCGTCTCCATCACCTTTACCGCGGCGCGCGCCGCATAATGATGACCCCAGAAATTGACGGCGAAGGCTTTCTCGAACGCCTCGTCGGAGACCGTCGTAAGCGAGCCCTGCACCGCGATCCCGGCGTTGGAGATCAGGATATCGACGCCGCCGAAGGCTTTGACCACTTCCGCCACCGCTCGATCGACCGCGGAGGCGTCAGTGACGTCGCAGCCAAGGCCAAGCGCGCCGATCGGCTTCGCCGCCTTGGCCGCGGCGTCGGCTGCGATATCGAGCACAGCGACTTCCGCCCCTTCCTCCCGCAACGCCTTGGCGACCGCGAGGCCGATGCCGCTTGCGCCGCCGGTGACGATGGCGACCTGCCCGGATAGCGGCTTCTCGACTTGCTTTGAGAGTTTCGCCTGTTCCAGCGACCAATATTCGACGTCGAACATCTCCGCTTCCGGCAGCGGAACCCAGCCATGCACGCCTTCCGCTTTGGCCTTCACCTCGACGGTCGCCTCCGCGATGTCGGCCGAGATTTTCGCAGCCTTTGCCGATCCGCCCGCGCCAAAGATCCCGAGGCCGGCGACGTAAAACACCCGCGGCAGCGGATCGAGCATGATCCGGCCGCCGCCGACGCGCGCGTTGTTGCGTTCGAAATAGGCGCGATAGTCCACAAGATAATCGGCGAGGGCGGAATCGAGCTTGGCGGCGAAAGCGTCGAGCTTGCCGGCCTCAGGCGCCGGCAAGGCGACGCCCTTGCGCTTGATATGCAGCACATGGTCGGGCGTCGCGTTGCCGCTCGCGGCCAGATCTGCCGCGTTCTTCGCGTTGCAGAAATCGAGGATCGCGGGGCTGGTGCGGAAGGTCAGGATCATTCGTTTCGGCCGGCCTTCGACTGCGGTCGGCCGCGCCAGACGGCCACGCAGGATCGGCATGATCTCGGCGGGCGAGGCAAGGTTCTTCGGCTGCGGCGCTGGCTTGAACGGTTTCCGCCGCCCCTTGGCTAGACGACGCTCGGCGCGATCGACGAGCTCGATCATCGCCTCGTAGCTCTCCCGCGGATCGTCGGACCAGGTGAAGATCCCATGCTGCATCAGGATCATGCTGGTCGCGCCAGCCGCCGCGGCGAGCGCCTTCGCGCAGGCCTTGGCGAGGTCGAAGCCGGGCATCACATAGGGAACGACGACGCTGTCGGGGAAGGCCTCGGCGACCAGCGCCTCGCCATCTGGCTGGTTGGTCAGCGCCACGATGGCGTTGGCGTGAGTGTGATCGACGTGCTTGGCCGGGATCAGCGCATGCAGGATCGCTTCGACCGAGGGGTTGGGCGCCGCCGGGTCCATCAATAGCCGGCGCTGCTGGCGCACCATCTCGACGTCGGACAGCGTATCGAAGCGGGCGAGCGCGGCGAGTTCTTTCAGTCGCACCGCCGGCAAGCCCGGGGGCTCGATCGCGCCCATGTCCCAGCCGCTGCCCTTGACGCAGAGCACCTCGACCTCGCTGCCGTCAGCGTCCGCAACGATCGTCTTGACCGACGTATTGCCGCCGCCATGCAGGACGAGTTGCGGGTCGCCGCCGAGCAGGCGGGTGGTATAGACGCGGGTCGCCAGGTCGCGGTTCAGGCCGGACCTGACATAGCTGTCGACGACGGATCGAAACTCCGAATCCGACCAGCGCGATTTCATAGGGAGATGCTCCATAACCCGGCGAGGCGAGCGGACATAGCGGGCGCTCGCGGCCTTGTCACGCGGGCTGCGAGCGATCTTACGTGCAAGGGTTAAGCGGGGCTTCCCCGGCGAGGTAGCGGCGCACCTCCTCGGCAGCGGCTTCGGCGGCATGCCCGATCGTCTTGAGCGACGCCCCGGCGATATGCGGCGTGAGCGTCACATTGGGGAGCTGCAGGAGTTCGAGTCCGGCCGGGGCGGGCTCGGCGGCGAAGGTTTCGAGCATCGCGCCGCGGAGATGGCCGCCTTTCAGCGCCTCGGCTAGCGCGTCATAGTCGACCATCGGGCCGCGCGCCGTGTTGACGAACACCGCCCCCTTGCGCATCACGGTGAATTCGGCGCGGCCAATGAAGCCCGTCGTCTCGGCGGTCACCCGCGCGTGCAGGGTAACGACGTCGCTTTCCCTAAGCAGCGGCTCAAGCGTCGTCTTGACCACGCCGTCGCGGACGTCCTCGGCCGAGAGGTCGACATAGGGGTCGGCGACCAGAATGCGCCCGCCGAACGCTTTCAGCAGGCGGACGACCTTGGTCCCGATATGGCCGTAGCCGATGACTCCAATCGTCATCTGCGACAATTCCTGGCCGACAAGGTCGGCGCGATAAAGGTCGCCGCGCCACGTCCCCCGGCGCAGCGCGTCGTGGCCGCGGGTGATGAGCCGGGTCTCGGCGATGATCGCGCCGATGGTGAACTCGGCGACGGCGGAGGCGTTACGCCCTGGCGCGTTGACGACGAGGACGCCGCGTTCACGCGCGGCCGCAAGATCGATGTTGACTGGCCCGCCGCGCGCGACGGCGATGAGCTTGAGCGCGGGCAAGCGCTTGAGCGTCGCGGCGGAAAATGGGGCGAGCTGGGTGATCGCGACCTTGGCCGAACCGACAAAACCGACGATCGTCTCGGGGTCGCCCTGGTATTCCTTGAGGCCGTCCATCCCCGGCTCGACATAGCCGTGCTGCATCGGCTCGTCCGGCCACGGCAGTTGCATGGTCGCGATTTCGACGAATCCACCGCAGCGGGCCCGGATCGCCGCCTCGAAAGTGGAAGGCGTCATGAACCGATCGCCGATAATGGCGATTCTCGCGGTTTTGCGCTGGCCAGCCCTCATCCGGCTCCTCTTTGAACCACTGGCGAGCGTGTAGGGAAGTGTAATAAGATTGTCATCTTCGTCCGCCCGCGGTTAAATAGGCGACCGCCGACAGGTGAAATCCCACCAGCTTTGGGAGCGATGAGAGCGAAAGTGACAGTTGTTCGAGCCAACGCCATCGACATTGAATATGAAGCGATCGGGCCCCGCAACGGTCCGCCGATGGTGCTGATCATGGGCCTCGGCATGCAGCTCACAGCCTGGCCGGACGAATTCTGTCACGGTCTGGCGAACCGGGGCTTTCGCGTCATTCGCTTCGACAATCGGGACACAGGGCTGTCGACGAAAATGCCGGCGCTCGGGCCGCTCACCGCGACGGCGCTCCTGGCCGGCGCAACTCTACGGCTGCCGGTGCGGCCGCGCTACGGGCTCCCCGACATGGCGCGCGATGCGATCGGACTCATGGATGCGCTCGACATCGATCGGGCGCATGTCGTCGGCGCGTCGATGGGAGGCATGATCGCGCAAATCGTCGCCGCCGACTATCCGGAACGGGTCAAGAGCCTGGTCTCGCTCATGTCGACGAGCGGCAAGGCCACATTGCCGGGACCGAGCCCGCGAGTGCTGAAGAACTTGCTTCGACCGCGCCCCCGCCGCGACACCGAGCGCAGCATGGCGCAGACGATCGAATTTCTGCGGCTGATCGCCAGCCCGGGATACCCGACCAGCGATGCCGAACTTCGGGCCAAGGTCGAGCGCTCGCTCCGTCGCCGCCATCATCCCGACGGCTGGACCCGGCACCTCATCGCCGTCCAGGCGGCGCGCAGCCGCGTCCGGGCGCTCCGCCGGATCCGCGCTCCGACGCTCGTCCTGCACGGGGCGGACGATCCTCTCATTCGCGCTGCGGCCGGCCGCGACACCGCCGCCAACATTCCCGGCGCGCGGCTCAGGATCATCCCCGGCTGGGGCCACGACCTGCCGACGACGCTGCTGCCGACGCTTGTCAGGGAAATCGCGGACCACTGCGCGGCCGCCGCGCCCCTCCGTCTCGCAAGCTGATCAGAGCGGCGCCGAAGCGAGGCCGCCGAACGCTCCGCTAGCGCGGGGCGCCTGCCCCTTTGATCGCCCGGTAGACCGCAAGCGGGGTCGCGGGCATATCGATGTGCTCGACTCCGTAAGCGCGCCAGAGCGCGTCGGCGATCGCGTTCATCACCGCCGGCGTCGACCCGATCGTGCCGGCCTCGCCAGCGCCCTTGAGGCCCATCGGGTTGGTGGTCGACGGGACATTGCGGGTCTCAAAGTCGAAGGAGGGGAGATTGTCGGCGCGCGGCAGGCCATAGTCCATGAGGCTCGCTGTCAAGAGTTGGCCGTGCTCGTCGAAAATGGCCCGCTCCATCAGCGCCTGGCCCGCTCCCTGCGCGATCCCGCCGTGGACCTGCCCGGCGAGCAGGAGAGGGTTCAGGGTGAAACCGAAGTCGTCGACCACGCTATAGCGGACGATCGCCGTTTCGCCGGTCTCGGGGTCGATCTCGACCTCGCAGGCGTGCGTGCCGTTGGGATAGGTCGCGTTCGACGGCGCATAAGATTCGCTTGCCGTCAGTTTCGCCGCCGTCGCTGAAGGCAGGGCGGCGATCTCGGCATAGGATATGGCGCGGTCCGTGCCTGCGATCCTGACTTTGCCGTCGTCGATCTCGAGATC
>Ga0335076_10005602_pt1 | contig 12677 bp, 9 predicted proteins | sample Lox_Sample_25_FD_206717 | JGI IMG/M metagenome (GOLD analysis project Ga0335076, IMG submission 206717) | Soil microbial communities from Loxahatchee National Wildlife Refuge, Florida, United States - Lox_Sample_2.5 | ecosystem: Environmental > Terrestrial > Soil > Wetlands | place: USA: Florida...
CGCATCAGCAGGCGATAGAAATTCACGCCTTCGTCGCGCAGCGGATCGCATTCGTTGACGCTGATGACGGTCGGCACGAGACCGCGTACGTCGTCCTCGGTCGCGAAGCCGGGCCACGCGAGCGGGTTGCGCCGCTCGAGTTCCATGATGCCGTACGCCATCGGGCCGGTGTTGTTGTGCAGATCGAGCAGGATGCCGTTGTTCTCCGTCGAAGACGGGTTCTGCGGCAGCGGCCACATGCCGGCGATGTATGGACACAGCGCGAACAATCCGCGAATCAAGCCTTGCGCCCCTTCGCGTTTCAGTTGGAGTCCGGTCGCGAGGGTCAGGTTGCCGCCGCCGCTCTCGCCGGCGACGATGATCTTGCTCGGGTCGATTCCGAGCTTCGCCGCATTCGCCGACACCCACTTCACGCCCGATACGCAATCGTTCAGCCCCGCCGGAAACGGTTCGACCTCCGGCACCGACGACGGCGTCAGCGCGTTGCGAAAGTCCACCATCGCCACCGCGACGCCTTGCGCCGCGATGATGCGGCCCCAGGCGCGGTAGTTGCCGTAGTAGCAGGACATGGACTGCATCCCGCCGCCGTGGATGTAGTACACGCACGGCACCGCCTCTTCCGAGGTCGGCCGAATGAATTGGATCTTGATGGTGTTGCCGTCGGGTTGGGACGGGATCGAATGGTCGGTCGTCGTGAGCCCGGCCGACGGGGCGATCTGCTCGTTGTCGCACATCTCGAGGAAGCCGCGCAGCCCTTCACTCGCAGCGAGCGCCTCTTTGCTGTTGGCGGCCGCGAGCAGTTCTTCGCGATTGGCGACGTTGCGTTGCGGCGCCAGTTCCATCGCCCCGAACAGGGCTTTGATGCGCGGATCGATACGAGGATCTTCGGTGATGCGTGGGTTGGGCATGTCGTTCGCCGTTGAAATTCGAGGGAGGGCCATCTTGCGCCAAAGGCTTCGGCACTGCCAAGTTGCGACGGCGCTCAAGGTGCTGCGCCGTTGCGCGCCTTCGATGCCCTGTTACGCTACCGCTTCCGAGAATTCCGATCGTTCGAAAATTCCAATGATGCTTCGGACATTCCAATGAAGGCGCGGACAATCAGGCCGACGACGCGAACGTTGCGGTGGGCTGCGACGGCACTGTTGATCGCGATCGGCGGCTGCGGCTCAGGCGACAAAGGGACGACCGCGACGAGCGATGCCGCGAGCGTGCCGGCGAAGGAGCGTTCGAGTAGAACGGTAGGCGCGAAAGGCGGCACCGCCGAGGAGCGCCTCGGCATCGATGCGGCGACCGCCGGCCGCGACAGCATCGATTCGGTGATCACCGGTTCGGGCTTCGGCCTCATCGGCTCGATCGTCGTTCCGTTCAAGGCGCTGCCGATCGCCGATCGCGCCGACGTCGTGCGCGCGCTTGCCCTGTGTCTGCAGGCGTACTACCAATCCGATGAATTCAAAGGCGACTATGCGAAGGTCCGCGAGCAACGCAAGCCGCAGCCGCCATCGTATCAGCGCACGCCCGAGCAGGAAGTCGACGACGCGAACGCGGAGAGCAGGAAGCAGATGGCAGAAGCCCGCAAGACACTGCTGCCGATGTTGCCCGAGGCGAATCGCGCCGAAGTCGAACAGAGCTACGCCGACAACGAAAAGTCGCTCGACGATCCGGTCATGCGGCAATACCGCCTGAACGCAGTGCAGTCGGAGCGCGCGCAGCACATGGCCGAGTTCGAAAATTCGATGCAGACGTGGCAGCAGACGTATCCGGAAGATCCGCAACCGGTGATCGTGCAACGGTTGCGCGACTTCATCGCGCTCGCTGATAGCGTCGACTTCGATGCCGAGCTCGTCGTCAAAGACGGCAAGAAGCACTTCGCGAAACCGGAATACGAAAGCAAGTCGTCCGATTGGAAGTGGGCGTTCCGCACGGGTCGCGAGAGCGTCCACGCAGCGCGCGAAGTCGCGGCGAGTTGGCTTGCGGAGCTGAAATGACGGACGCGGCGGCTCGCGCCGATGCGACGATCGGCGAGACGCTGATCGATGCGCACGATTTGACGAAGCGCTTCGCGAATCGAGCTCAGGATACGCTGCGGCTCTCATTCTCGATTCCGGCTCGACAATGCGTGTCGCTGCTCGGTCCTTCCGGCTGCGGCAAGACGACGCTATTGCGCGTTTTGATGGGCATCGAAGCGCCGACGGGCGGCGCCCTGACGATTGCACCCGGCCTCGCCGGCAACGTGTCGTACGTGTTTCAAGAGCCGCGCTTGGTGCCGTGGCGTTCGAGTTTCGAGAACGTGCGGCTTCCGCTCGAATTGACGGGCCGCGACGCCGAGCGCTCCGGCGAGATCCGAACCTTGCTCGCGTCGCTCGGCCTGGGCGAGCGGGTCGAGCACTTTCCGCGCGAGCTGAGCGGCGGCATGCAGATGCGCGTTGCGTTGGCGCGCGCGTTGATCACGCAGCCGAAGATGTTGCTGCTCGATGAGCCGTTCGCGGCCCTCGACGAACGCACGCGGTTTCGGTTGCAGGATTTGCTGCTCGATCTGCGTGAGCGTCTGGGCCTGCAGTATGTCTTCGTGACGCACTCGATCGCCGAAGCGGTGTACCTTGGCGATCGCGTGCTGTTGATGAACCGCAGCGGGCAAATCGACACCGATCGCGCGATCTCCTTCGGCAAGCGCGACCAATCGTTGAAGCTGAGCTCCGAATTCAACGCGCAGGTCCGCGCCTTCTCGGAACGGTTTGCGACGTTGGAGCGCGACGCATGATCGCAGCCATGCGGCGGAACCTGCCGGCGTGGACGTTTCTCGCGATCTTGCTCGTCGTGTGGCAAATCGTCGTCGGCGCCGGTTGGATCGCCTCGTATTTGTTGCCGGCGCCGAGCGACATCTATGCAACGACGGTCGAACTGTGGCCGGAACTCCGGGCGGCGACGCTGCAAACCTTGGGCTCGATCGTCTGGGGACTAACGGGCAGCTTCGCGATCGGCGTGTCGCTCGCGATCGCGTTCTTCTCTGTCCCGATCTTGCGGCGCGCAGTGTTGCCGTTCTGCGTGTTCTTCCAGACGGTACCGATTGTCGCCATCGCGCCGCTGTTGGTGATCTGGTTCGGCTTCGGTGACACGACCGTGCGCGCGTCGGCGTTCATCGTGTCGCTGTTTCCGATTCTCGCGAACACGCTGACGGGCCTCGAGGAGACGGATCCGCTCTTGCGCGAGTTGTTCGGTCTCTACAAGCCGTCGAAGTGGAAGATGATCCGTTCGCTGCAGATCCCGTCGGCGATACCCTACATTCTCACGGGGCTGCGGATTTCCGTGGGGCTCGCAACGATCGGCGCGATCGTCGGCGAATTCATCGCCGGCGGCGGCCTCGGCAGCCTGATCGATTCGGCGCGCACGCAGCAGCGTGTGGATCTGGTATTCGCCGGCGTGCTCGCGTCGAGCGTGCTCGCGCTGGCGTTGGTGCTGACCATCGACTTGATCAGCGGTGCGCTGCTGCGGCGCCGCCCGTACACGAGGAGTGGATAGACGATGCGACGATGGATTCATGCGCTGCTGAACGTGGTCGCACTGAGCGTTGCGTACTCGGCGTTCGCCGATCCGATCCAACTCGCGCTGAATTGGAAGGCAGAGCCGCAGTTCGGCGGTTTCTATGCGGCGCGCACGATCGATGCTTATGCGAAGTACGGGCTCGACGTCGCGATCATCGAAGGCGGTTCGGGCACGCCGACGATCCAAGTGCTCGGCGCCGGCAAAGTCGACTACGCGATCGTGTCAGCGGACGAAGTGGTGATCTCGCACGATCGCGGCGCAAAGAACGTCGTGGCGTTGTTCGCCACGTATCAGACGAATCCGCAAGGCATCATGGTGCACGCCGAGCGCGGCTTCACGTCGCTCGAGCAAGTGTTGAAGTCCGACGGAATGTTGTTGTGGCAAGCGGGCTTGCCGTATGCGCAGTTCCTGACGAAGAAGTACGGCCCGCTGGTCGTGAAGACGGCGCCGTATCTCGGCGGCATCGGTAACTTCCAAAAGGACCCGAAGTTGTCGCAGCAGTGCTTCGTTACCAGTGAGCCGCTGACGGCGGAGCGCGCCGGTCTCAAGGTCACCACGTTTTTGATCGCGCAGAGCGGCTACAACCCGTACACGACAGTGCTCGTTACGACGCGCGATCACCTGCAAAAGTCGCCCAACGAGGTGAAACATTTCGTCGCGGCGGTGCGTGCCGGCTGGGAAGCGTATCTCGCCGATCCCGCCGCAACCAACGCCGCGATGGCGCAGATGAACAAAGCGATGGACGCGCAAACGTTTCGCGAGAGCGCGGCGGCGCAAGTCGATTTGATTCGGACGAAGGACACGAAGGTCGTCGGCGAAATGACGCTCGCGCGCTGGCAGACGCTGGTGGATCAGTTGACGGAATTGAAGGTGGTCAAAAGCGGGGTCGAACCGCGCGATCTGTTCGTCGATCTCTGAAGGCGATTCGAAGGCGCTTCGCTCGACGAGAACAGACGATGCGAGCGGCGATTCGACGAACTATCGCGTTTGATCGAGCCGGCGCTTGGGCGATGTGGTGGCGCGTTTGTTCGGCGCGTGTGCGCGGCGCTGAAACTCCGAAATGAATGCGTGAGCCGCCTTCGGATCGTCGACGGCGTCGAGCATCATCACGAGCAGACGGGCGTCGCGTTCGGCCGTTTCGCGGCTCTCGTATGGACCGACGTCGATCCCCTCGCGCGTGGCGATGTACCAGCGGCCGCGGCGGAGCATGCAGCGGTCGCTGCGCAGGTGACGCCCGGGCGTTTCGTCTCGACGATGTGGTGCGTGCGACATGCGGCCATTGTCGATGATTTCCGTGGAATGCGTGTTGTGAACCGGTGACGGCTGTGTAGGCATTCGTGAGGAATTTCGTCGATGTTGACGTACGTCACACGGTCGCCGTGCGGTATGCCGCGGCGGCCGCGCTACCTGATACGGCACGTGCGCGGGGCACGCGGCGATTCAGCGTGCGCGCCTCGAGGCCTTCGTTGGAACGCGGGCGGTCGATCGAGCTGCCGGCTCCATGCCAGCTCCATCCGCGCAGCGACATGCGTCGGCCGCGATAGTCGAACCACGCTCACGTCCGAAAGTCGGATAGCTGTCGTCGGGGCCTCAGAGCGCGCGCTTTGCGACGAGATGCAGCAAAGGCATCTCAAGCGCTACGTCGCCATTCGAGTCTGCGAGGGCGCCGAACTGCCGCGCAATATCCGTGATAAGAGAAGCTTTTGCCGCTGGCGACAGTTGGGCTACGGGATAGAGCCCGCCGAATAACGCCGCTAGCTGCACAGGGGGAGCGCTCAAATTGAAATCCAATGGCGTCACGTGAACGTGCTCGAAAGCTGGAAATGCAGCAAACAGCTCCGCCAACCCGGGAGCGGATGTCGTTCTGGCGTCGCCGATCGCTATCGGTTGCGCGCCTTCTGCTTTCATGGCGTCGCCGAGCGCTGAACGAAAGATCAGTGACGCCTCACTCCTGGAGGCGTCGCCTGGGACAATCGCGGCGAAACTCCCGCCGAATTCGAGAAGCCTCCCCACCTTTTCGATCACCGGCTCAATCGGCTGCATGAGCATGAAGGCCAGGTGACAAACAACGTGATCGATCGATGCGTCGGGCAAGGCGATGTCTTGGCCGCGCACCTCTAGTAGCTGCGCCGCGCCTCCGAGCCGGGAGCGCGCCAGTTCAAGTTCCGCACCGCTCATGTCGGCGCCGATTAGCGTGATCGGAACGCGCTGCCGCCGCTTGATCAAATCCAGGAGATAGCCGCTGCCGCAAGCGAGGTCGAGAATGGCGAGGTCGCGTGCGTCCGCGGACCACCCATCCGCGAGCAGTTCATAGCTGTTCCGACCATCCGGCAACCGTCCATACGCGCAAACTTCAGTGCCGCCCGGGTCACGCGAATGGAAGTCACGCAAAAATTGCTCAGCATCCGTGAGATCAGCCCTCGATTTGCCGCTGTCTGCTCATGTGCGAGCCATTCGCTGCACCGGCGCGCGAAGTCGAGCGAAACGGTCGGGGCTTCACTTTCTCTGATGGGCCACAAAAAGTCACTGGCAATGCGTCACTCGCTTCCGTTCGGCCACGTGGCCAGCAGTGGTTCGTCTGATGCGATATCGCTGGCCACGAGGACGCGGTTTTTGCGGAAGAGGCAGGAGTCGAACCCACCAAGCGCGATCAAGCGCCCCGACGGCTTTGAAGGCCGCGCGCCCCACCGGGGACGATGCTCTTCCGCGGCGAGTCTATCATCGGCTCGGCACACCAAGGCGGAGCCGGTCTCGTCGACCGATGTGTCCCCGGCGCCGAAACGCGGCGGATTAAACTCGGTGGCGGGTTTCGTTGTCGAAGGGACGGGTTTGGGGAGAGATTGCCTCGCGCGAGGCAGTCCTTGGCACATCGATCTCGTTCATCGAAAAGGAATAGCGATGCGTTCGCCACGATTCCTCTTCGCCGCACTCGTCGGTGTTTTTGTGGGCGTGATGGCGACTGTCAGCGGTTGCGCGTCGAAGGTCGCGCTCGATCACGCAGTGATCGCGTACGACACCGCGACGGCCGACAGCGTGTCGAAGCAACTTCTGCTCAATATCGCCCGCGCGCGTTACGATCAGCCGATGCACTTCACCACCATCTCTAACATTGCGGCGACGTATCGGTTCACCGCGAACGCGGGCGTGGGCGGTGCGCTGACGGGCAACAATGGTGACCTACTGGTCCCGCTGATCGGCGCCAGCGCGGAGGAAAATCCGACGATCAGCATCTCGCCGATGCAGGGCGAAGAATTCACGCAACGTCTGCTGACGCCGTTTCAGGAGCAGCGGCTGACGCTGCTCCTGCGGCAAGGCTACGACGTCGATTCGCTGCTGCGGCTGATGGGCGCGGAGATTCGGCTCGACGAAGAGTCCGGCAACGTGACCGTGAACCACAATCGTCCGTCCGATCACGCCGGTTATGTCGTGTACCGCCGGGTCATGGCGCATCTTTCGGCCATTCAGGACCGACATGCGCTGTACGTCGAGCCGTTGCACTTCCAGATCGTGTGGACGGTGCCCGAAAGCACGATGACGCCGGAAGCGTTCGCGTCGACCTACAAGGATTTTTCGCTCGAATACGAGCCCGAACATCACGATTACCGTGTGACGAAGCGCGTCAACGGCCGCGTGATGATTTCGAACTACGACCCATCGGTGCTCACGAACGAGGAACGCGTTCGGTTGCACGCCGAAGCCGACGAGGCGCCCGCGAACGACGTGTTACTCGACATCCGCCCGGGACACATCGGCGGCGAATATCCGATGCACGGTCGCGTCCGTTTGCGTAGCTTCCACGAGATCCTGACGTTCATCGGTCGCGGCATGAACGAGGAGCCGGAGTTCGACGTTCCGCCGGATGCGCGCACGCCGGTGATCGGCGAGAACCCGGCGCATGCGCTCGAGATCGCCGAGACCCAGGAAGCGCCCGCCGGGAGCGATCTGTCGGTGAAGTGGCGCAACAACTACTACTCTGTACGGGCGCAATCCGGCTATCAGTGGAACGCGAAGGCGTTCAGTTTGCTGTATCAGCTGTATCAGATGAGCGTGTCGACGGCGGAACAAACGGGTCCGGCGATCACGATTGCGAAGTGAGATTGCGCGACATCGGCTCGTTCGGACGACGTCGCGTTCTAGTTGCGCGAAGGAGCAAAACCGTTAGCGGCTCGATAGCGCCGATGCGGCACCGACGACGCGTCGCACGTCGCCGTAGCGGCGGGTGAAGCCGCGCCGGTCGAAATACTCGAGCACGTCGATCGCGAGGTTGCGGCCGATGCCGGCGGCATCGCGGAAGGCGCGGGCATCGAATCCGTCCGGATGTGCCTGCGCGATGCCTTCGACAATCGTCGCCAATGCGCCGATGCGCGCAGGCCTCAGCGCGTGGTTGGCGCCGACGCGCACGAGGTAGCCGAGGTTGGACATCTTCGTCACGAATGCGTCGACCGTCCGAAACGCGATACCCAACGACTTTGCAATGTCGCCGATACTCGGCGGCTGCGGTGCAGCGTCGAGCGATGCTTCGATTCGGCGCAGCAGGGCGTCGTCGTCGGGCGGTAAGGCGGGGCGGTGTCCGGGCTTGTGGAAGTGTCCGCCGGTTTCGCGGATGCGTCCGTCGGCGAGCAACGCTGCGAGCGCCGGTTCGAGCCATCGATTGGATACGACGCCGGTGCTGCGGATCTGCTGCGTCTTCAACCCTTGGCTGTGCGGCGCGGAGCGATGGTATGCCGCGACCTTCTCGTCGATCGCCGCGAGCGCCGAATTCCAGCGCGCTGCGTCTGCCGCGAACGCGCGCCCTTCGAGTGTCAATCGAACGTGAGGCACCGAGTCGACGACGCGGGCGAACGCGTACGTCGAGAGATTTCGAACGCGCCGGAATGCGTCGATGTCGACGTCGCCGGCAGCGAGCAGTTGCGCGAACGACGTCGCGGCATCGACTGTTCGTTGGCGTGCGAGTGTGGCGAGTCGCTCGGGCGCGCGACGAGCTCGTTTCGGCGCCGTGATGTCGATGACGACGCCCCCGCCGATGGTGCGAGACCGCGCATGGTCTCGCAGCACGATGCGATCGCCGTGCTTCGGATGGAGCGGCGTGTCGACCAGGAGTTCGATCATCGCGGACCCGCCCGGTTCGACCGGCGGCGAGGCGAGCAGCGCGACGTGGCCTTCCGCATGGCTCGACGCGTGATACGCGTGCACCGGCAGCCAGTGTTTCACCGAACGCGGGAAATCGGCGAGCACGTGGAAGTCGACGACTACATTGCAGGTCGGTGCGAACGCGTCGGGCGTCACGAGCCAATGGCCGCGTTGCGCGTCGTCGATCCCGGCGCCCGCGAGATTGATGGCACAGCGGTCGCCGGCGCGGGCGCGTTCCGCGGAACGGTTGGAGACGTGCATGGATCGCGCTCGAAAAGAGCGCCCGCTGGGCGCAACCATCACGTCGTCGCCGACGTCGAGCTCGCCGGAGTGAACGGTGCCGGTGACGACGAGACCGGTGCCTTTGATGACGAACGCGCGGTCGATTGCCAACCGAAACGCCCGGTCGTCGGCGGCGACGGACGATGAACTGGCGGCGGCCGCGATCTCGTCGCGCAATTCGTCGAGGCCGGCACCGGTGATGGACGACGTGCCGACGATCGCACTGAGGTGCAGGCCCGATGCGCGGGCGATGTCCGCGGTCGCGGCTCTGACTTCGTCGCGGCGCGCCGGCGTCACGCGATCGATCTTGGTGACGGCGGCGACGCCGTGATCGACGCCGATCAGCCTCAGGATGTCGACGTGTTCGCGCGTCTGCGGCATCGGACCGTCGTCGGCCGCGACCACCAAGAGCGCGTATTGGTGTGTCGCGACGCCGGCGACCATGTTGTGAATGAAACGATGATGTCCGGGTACGTCGACGAAGCCGACGCGATGGCCGCCGATGTCCGCGTAGGCGAAGCCGAGGTCGATCGTAAGACCGCGGCGTTTTTCTTCCGAGAGGGTGTCGGGGTTCGTTCCCGTCAGCGCCTCGACGAGGCTCGTTTTGCCGTGATCGACGTGACCGGCAAGCGTCACGATCACGTCAGAGCTTGCCGAGTTCGGAGCAGAGGTCGTCGATGTCGTCCACGGTCCGCACGTCCAGCCACAGTGCGCCGTCGTGAACGCGACCGATGACCGGTACGTCGAGGTTGCGCAGACGTTGCGCTAGATCGCGCAGGGCGGCGTCGTTCGGTGCATCGACGACGACGGCGGCGCTCGGTAGCGTCGCTTCGGGCAACGCGCCGCTGCCGATCTGACAACGGCTTTCGGCCGCGCGGACACGCCACGGCGACTGCAGTTTGTCCATCAACTCGCGAGCGACGCGTTCCGCCCGCGCGAGCAGCAGCGACGGCGCGCGCGTCAGCGTTGCGATGAGCGGCAGTTCGCGCGCGAGCCGTTCGGGTTCCTGATACAGCTTCAGCGTGTAGTGCAGGATGGCGAGCGTGATCTTGTCGCAGCGCAGCGCGCGCTTCAGCGGATTTGCGCGGATGCGCTCGATCAACTCGCGTCGGCCGACGATGAATCCGGCTTGAACCGAGCCGAGCAGTTTGTCGCCGCTGAACGTGACGACGTCCGCACCGTCGGCGAGCGTTTCGGCCGCGGTCGGTTCATGCGGCAAGCCGAAGCGTTCGAGGTCGAGCAGCGCGCCGCTGCCGAGGTCGACGACCAATGGAAGATCGTGATCGCGCGCGAGCGTCGCCAGCGCCGCCGTCTCGACGCTGCTGACGAACCCTTCGATGCGGTAGTTGCTCGGATGCACCTTCAGCAGCATCGCGGTCGTCGTGTCGATCGCCGACGCGAAATCGCGTAAGTGCGTGCGATTCGTCGTGCCCACTTCGCGAATGCGGCAGCCGGAGCGTTCGATGATGTCCGGCAGCCGGAAGCTGCCGCCGATTTCGATCAGTTCGCCCCGCGAGATCGGTACGGATTTGCCGAGGCCGAGCGTGTTCAAAACGAGCAATAGCGCCGCGGCGTTGTTGTTGACGATGGTCGCGGCCTCGGCGCCGGTCAGTGCGCACAGCATCGGTTCGATCGCCGCGTCGCGATCGCCGCGTTGGCCTTGCTCGAGGTCGTACTCGAGCGTCACCGGGTTGATCGCGGCTGCAACACCGGCTTCCGCCATCGCGCGACTGATTTGCGCGCGGCCGAGGTTCGTATGTATGACGGTGCCGGTCATGTTGAACACGCGGCGCAGTCCCGGCCCAACACGCACGTTGAGGCGCTGCCGGACGTGTTCACCGTAGCTGGATTCGGCAAGCGCCCAATCCGGCGCCGCGCCGTTCGAGCGAACGTCGATCTGCAATTCGCGCACGGTGTGCTTCACCAGTTGCAAACCGAACTGGGCGATCACGTCGGCGAGTGCCGCGTGACGGAGGATTCGATCGACGCTCGGTAGGCGCGCGCGGTCTGGCATGCGCGAAAATCCCGCGGTTTCGAAGACCGACTAGTCTACTCGCAACACCGAAAACGCGAAGGTAGTATCCCGACGACATCGGTTCTCGGGGACGCACATGAGCACGGCATTGAGCTATTCATCGGGCCCGGCGGACGCCGGGTTGCTCGGGACCACGATCGGCGATTTGCTCGATCGCACCGTTGCTCGGTTTCCGACCAACGAGGCTCTGGTGGTGCGGCATCAGAACGTCCGTTGGACGTATGCGGAATTCGGTCGTCGTGTCGACGAATTGGCGCGGGCGTTGATGGCGCTCGGCGTCGAGCGCGGCGAGCGCGTCGGGATGTGGTCGACGAACCGTTCGGAATGGACGCTGACGCAGTTCGCGACGAGCAAGATCGGCGCCATTCTCGTCAACGTGAATCCGAGCTATCAGGCGGCGGAACTCGAGTACGCGCTCAACCAATCCGGCTGCAGGTATCTGGTGCTGACCGACGCGTTCAAGACGACGAACTACAACGAGATCTTGGAAAGCGTCGCGCCGGACCTTCGCAAAGGTACGCCCGGTGCATTGCGTTTGGCGCGTCTGCCGGAGCTGAAGGTCGTCGTCACGCTCGGCAGCGCGCGGCCCGGCATGCTGACGTGGGCCGACGTGCTCGCGCGGGCGGGCGAAGTGTCTGCGGAGGCGCTCGCGCAGCGGCAGGCCGGACTCGGCTTCGACGATCCGATCAACATTCAATACACGAGCGGCACGACCGGCTTCCCGAAGGGCGCGACGCTGTCGCATCACAACATCCTGAACAACGGCTACTTCGTCGCGCGGCTGATGAATTTCAGCGACCGCGATCGCCTGGTGATTCCGGTGCCGCTGTATCACTGCTTCGGCATGGTGATGGGCAACCTCGGCTGCGTCAGCCACGGCGCGACGATGATTTATCCGGAGCAAGCATTCGACGCCGAAGCGGTGTTGCGAGCGGTCGCCGAGGAACGCGCGACGGCGCTCTTCGGCGTACCCACGATGTTCATCGCCGAACTCGCGCTGCCGAACTTTGGCGAATTCGACTTGAAGTCGCTGCGCACAGGCGTGATGGCCGGTGCGCCGTGTCCGGTCGAGGTGATGCGCAAGGTGCAATCGCTGATGCACATGCGGGAAGTCGGCATCTGCTACGGCATGACCGAGACGAGTCCCGTATCGACGCAGACGCGAATCGGTACGCCCCTCGAAAAACAAGTTAGCACCGTCGGTCAAGTGCATCCGCACGTCGAGATCAAGGTGATCGATCCGGAGACGGGCCGGACCGTACCGCGCGGCACGCTGGGCGAGTTCTGCACGCGCGGCTACAGCGTGATGCTCGGGTACTGGAACAACGAAGCCGCGACGAAGTCATCGATCGATGCCGGCCGTTGGATGCATACCGGCGATCTCGCGGTGATGGACTACGACGGCTACGTGAACATCGCGGGGCGCATCAAGGACATGATCATTCGCGGCGGTGAGAACGTGTATCCGCGCGAGATCGAAGAGTTCCTCTATCGGCATCCGAAGATCAAAGAGGTGCAGGTGATCGGCGTGCCCGATCCGAAATTCGGCGAAGAGCTGATGGCGTGGATTCAGTTGAAGGAGGGCGAGGCGTTGAACGAGGCGGACGTCAAAGCGTTTTGCCAAGGTCAGATCGCCCGCTACAAGGTTCCGCGCTACGTGAAGTTCGTCGACGGCTTCCCGATGACGGTG
>Ga0335076_10005603_pt1 | contig 12676 bp, 8 predicted proteins | sample Lox_Sample_25_FD_206717 | JGI IMG/M metagenome (GOLD analysis project Ga0335076, IMG submission 206717) | Soil microbial communities from Loxahatchee National Wildlife Refuge, Florida, United States - Lox_Sample_2.5 | ecosystem: Environmental > Terrestrial > Soil > Wetlands | place: USA: Florida...
CCGTCGCAGGTGCCGCCCCCGCCGCGGCCGCCTAGCGGGGCCGCGCGGTTCCGCCGCAGGCGCGTGACCGTGGCCGCGGCCGCCCTGCTCTTCGTCTGCGCGGCGATCGTCCTCGGCCTTACTGTCTTCCGCAGCAAGCCTCCTGCTCCCCCGCCTGCTTCCCCCGTTCCCCCGGTCCAGCCAGCGGCCAGCGACTTCGCCACGCTCCTCACGACCTACGCGGGCGGGGGGGCGGCCGCATATCAGCAATACGAGTCCGCGCTGAGCAATGACGTGGTCGGCCACAACCCTGCCGTGGTGTCGCAGTTGACCGGCCTCAGCCAGGTGCCGCCCGGCTCCCTCAGCAGCCGGGCGACGGTGGACTCGGTGGCCGTCGTGTCTTCGACGCGGTCGCGGGCGGAACTGTACGTGCTCGTCGAGCAGGTCGTCACCGCTCCTTACGCCTACACCACATCGCGAACCTGCACCACACCTGCCGACCCGGCGCCGCATCAATGCCTGGAGCACCACACCTCCACCAGGCAAACCTCGCGCTTGCTCCTGATCGACCTGATGATGGCCAGGCAGGGGCAAAAATGGCTGGTCAGCAGCGGCCAGGTCAGCCTCATCGCACCGGCAGGAGCGCTCTCCCCGAGCGCCACGTCCGCCGGAGGTAACCATTGACGCAGCCCGGCATGAGGTGGCCCAGGCCCAGGGATTACCAGGATGCGATGCAGACGCCGAAGGTGTGCCTTACCGACTCCCGGCTGCGATCCGCGAATATCCACACCAATGGCATGGGGGTGCCGCTGGCGGCGAGCGGAAAGTCAGCCGTCGTGTTCAGGGCCACCGCCGCCTCAGAAGACATCGCACTGCGATGTTTCACCCGGGCGTCTTCTGACCAGCGACTGCGCTATCAGGCGCTGCACGCTCACCTCGGTCCCGCGCTGCCGTGGTACATGGTCGACTTCGCCTACCGTGACCAGGAGATCCTGGTCACGGATACCCGGTATCCGCTGGTCGAGATGGACTGGGTGGAAGGCGATCCGCTCGATAAATGGGTCCAAGGCCACCTCGGCCGGGGCCGCGATCTTGAGGATCAGGCCGCGGCATGGCTCGTCATCGCCGATGACATGCTGACTCGCGAGATGGCGCATGGTGACATCGCGAATGACAACTGCCTGGTCCACGGCGATCAGCTGAAACTCGTGGACTATGACGGCTGCTTCATCCCCGACCTGGCGGACAAGAACCCGGGCGAGGCCGGCGCTCCGCATTTCCAGCATCCCGGCCGGTCCGGACATTACGCGGGCAACATGGATGCCTTTCCGGCCCTGGTGGTGTATCTGTCGCTGCTCGCCTTGCAGAGCGATAAGTCCCTGTGGCGGCGGTTCCACCAGGACAAAAACCTGATCTTCATGGCCACGGACTATGCGGCCCCGCAGCAGACGCCGGTGTGGGATGCGCTGGCGAAGAGCCCGGACGCCCGCGTCGTCGCACTCGCGAACGCCCTGGCCAGCATGTGCCGGAAGCCCATCGCCTCGCTGCCGTCGATCAGGGATGTGGTGACCGAGGCCGGGATCCCGGTCGAGCGCCCGGGACTCGGAGCCAACGGGCAGAACCCGGCGGACGACTGGCCACCCTGGTGGCAGCAGCCCGCGATGCGCACCGGGCCGGGCCCGGAGACGGTCCCAGCCCAGACCCCCGGTCCGGATCGGCCGGGCCCCACGGCCGCCTGGTGGACTGACCATCAACCGGACGGCAGCCCGTCGCCCACCCAGCCAGTCCCGGCATCTGTTACGCCCCCGACCCGGCCGCTTCCAGTCACCCGTCAGCGGCCGCCCGCCGTTGCCCGCCCGTCCCCCGGTCCGGCCGCGCCCAGGCGGCCCGCCTCGCCTCCGCCGACCAGGCGGCCCCCCTCGCGCCCGCCGGTCAGCCCGCAAAAGAGCCCGGCCGGCACCGTGGCGGCCGTCATCGGAATCATTGTGGTCCTGGTGATCATCATCGGATTGCTGGCGCTCTAATGACCGCAGGACCAGGCCATCCCCCGAATATGCGCCAGTGCCCCAGTCCCGGAAGGCATCGGAGTCAGCCAACCATGAGCCAGGTGACCAGAGTTGACCAGTAGGAAGACCATCAGCAGCCGGACCCTGGATAGATTCGAAGCATATTGGCCGAAAGAGCCGGTCAGGCGGCAGGTCGACCAGTTGTACTGGCGGGCCAAGAACCGGTACATCGCCCTGCGCGGAGCGTCGGAGGCGGGCAAGTCCACCACGTTGAACCTGCTTCTCGGCACTCCGATGCTGGAAACGAGCATCGGCCAGACCACCGGGTGCATCACCGAGATCCGGCCGGTGACCCTCGACAACCCGCAGGGACACGTCCACCTGGTCGGCGCGGCCCATCTGGACCGCAGGCTGGAGGACCTGAAGAGCCACGTCTCGGCCGATGAGTACGGGGACTACCTGCGAGCGGCCATGCAGACGAGAGAACTCCTGCAGGCCAAGAACGTCACGCTCGGCGAGACGCTCACCGAGGACAAGTGGCGAGAGCACGGCTTCTCGGCGGTCATGGGCCAGGGGAAGATGCACGAGATCGTGATCGACCGGATCACCCTTCCGGTGACGGTGCCACCGGACCATGCGCTGCGCTGGGCGGCGGAACTCGGGGTCTCCATCCTCGACCTGCCCGGCGACGCCCAGGGCGAGGTCTTCAACCGGATCATCCTGACCGAGGCCCTGGCGTCCTATCCGCCCTACGCGAGCGTGCGCGTGTGGCGCGCGGACAAGGTCGACCGGCCGGAAGCGCAGCCCGGCGAGTTGCTGGTCATCACGTTCCTGGACTCGGCCGCCGCCGACCCCCAGGGTGCCTACGTCAAATCCATCCGCGGCACCATGCAGGATTACGGTCGGCGCCCCTTCGTGATCTCAGCCGCCATCGACGCGCCGGCCGGAGCGGACTTCGGCGTGTCCATCAGCAAGGAGGCGTCCGGGGAGCGCCTGCGGGCCTGGCGGGACTGGCTGTCCCGGCCGGAGCGGGCCGAAGACCCCGCGTACCAGCAGCTCCTGCGGGGAGTGGAGCAGAGCCTGAATCGCGGCGGCACCCGCGCCCTCAACGACGCCCTCCGCCAGCAACTGGCCGCCACCCCCGATCAGACGGTCGAAAGCGAGGAGGTCAAACAGCTCGGCCGGACTGTCGTGACGGGCCTGCGGGACCTGCTGAACGAACTCAAGGCGCCGTTGAGCCCTGAGGAAGAACTGCGCAAGAAGATACTCGAGGAGCAGGACGCGCGTCAGGCCCGGCGGCTGCAGCTTCAGGAGGCCGCGCGGTCGCATGTCTACGGCAATTACCGCAGCTCGCCCTGGCAGCAGCTGGCGAACGCGATTGACAGCGGCCAGACCGAGGCTAAGCACTCGGGCCTCGCGGAGGAGCTGGCCAAGCTGGTGAGCGAGCACGCCGACGCGGCTCAGCAGGCCGCCTGCGCCGAACTGGGCATTCCGGCCGGCCCGCCGCAGCTGGCGCAGCTCGCCCAGCCGCTGATCAAGGGCCTGGCCGAGTTGATCGCCAGTCCGCAGAGCGCCGCCGAGAGCCTGCCCACCTGGGTGGACGTGGCCCGGGTGCGGTGGGAACTCAGCAACCTGCTCGCCGCCCTGATGGCCGAGGCGGATCCCGAGCCCGCGAGCCGCGACGATGCCGAGGAACTCGACTTCGGGGCGGATGACGACCGGGAAGAGCGGGAGCGGGAGTACCGCATGAGGGCCGGCGTGCTCGGGGAGTGCATCGCCTGGGCCGGCTCGTTCGGCTGAAGCGTCAGCGATGCTGAGGCTCAGGCCACCCCGCGGATCCGCTGACCAGTGGCACCTGGTGCGGACCAACGGGTCCGAGGTGCCGGCTGCCTGGAAAATAGAGATCCTCCGGGCAGGCGGGACCATAGTACGCACCCAGTGGCGGGGGAACCGCCTGCACCTGGCCGACCCGGTGGTACCGCACGAGCTCCTGGCCATAGTGGTTCATTACCCCGGCGAGTCCGGCGCCACTTACATCAGACATCCTTTTCGTATTCTCGTACCGGAGGTTGACGTGCCCGACAGCAGCGCGGCCATGGGGTCGCCCGGCCAGCAGGCGCAAGCGGAACAGCAGTACCGAGTCCAGGCCATCCCGGCGCTCGACTTCGGAACGTACGGGAAGTGCGCGGCCATCTGGGAGAACCGGAAGCCGCTTCCCAGGGGACAGCTCTCGGACAGCCAGCTGGAGGCCCTGGCAGTAGCCGTCGGCGAACCCGCCGAGGAGCATCCGGCCGATGCCGCCAGGCGTCCGGGCGATGTCGAGAGAAAGGCGGCCAACGCCTACGTCGACGGGGACATCGAGGACCGCCGCCACCTGGCGTGGGAGGCCGTGTTCGCCACCCCGCCGCTCGAGCACTACAGCATCCGGCAGGCGATCAAGCCCGCGCAACTGCCGCTGAGCGGTCAGGAGGAATCCGGCCCGGGCCAGCCGCCGGATAACGGCGGACCGGGGCGGCTCGGCTCACGGGGGCTGAAACGGGATCTGCTCAAGAAGTCCGCCGACCCCGCGGTTCTCCAGAACCTGGTGAAGGCCTACCAGGCGATGGCGGAAGACGCGCTGGCCGAACTGAAGGACGACTTCGGGAAACCCCGGATGCCGTTCCAGATCCAGTTCACCTACCCGACCCGGCTGCCCACCGCCTTGCGCAACCGCCTGGCCGACGGGTTGGGCAAGACCAGCCTGCCCGGCCCGAAACTCGGCCTGGACGAGGCGTCGGCGGTGGCGTTCTTCGACCTCCTCACCCGGATCGGGCAGCGCACCGACCTCGGTATCGCCGCCCTTCAGGCGCAGGCCGAGGCCCGGCGGCAGGGGCAGACGCGGCAGGGTCAGACGCTGACCGACCGCGTGCTGGTCATCGACGTCGGCGCCGGGACCACCGACGTCGCCCTCATCGACATGCGCATCGAGGACGCCACGCCGGACCGGGTCGGGGAGGGCACGGGGCGTTTCTGGATGCTCTCCCCGGTGGTGCTGGCCTCCGGCGGAGCGCTCACCTTCGGCGCCGACGGCCTCACCCTCGACGTGTTCAAGGCGCTGAAGAACCGCCTCCGCGAAAGCGGCGTGCAGGACCTCGAGACCTCCTGGAAAGACCAGGACGGCGACGCGGGCCGGGCCCGCTGGGCGACCTTCGTCGCGCTCTGGACGGCCGCCGAGAAGACCAAGGAGGACGCGCTGGGCCCCTGGGCGGGGTCCGACGTGACGGCCAGCGTCAGCCTCGACGGTCAGCAGCACGACGTGGACCTGCGCTGGGATACTGATGTCGCCCCGCACGCGAACGCGTTCCTGCGGCGGCTGGCGTCCCTCGCCGCCGGGATCGCCAAGGCGGGCCTGTCCGTCATCGCCCCCCGGACCGACGACGGCGCGCCGGGCCCCGGCCCGCGTGTCGACCGGATCGTCCTTTCCGGCCAGTCGTTCGCGTCGGGCTACCTGCGCGACGAGCTCGAGAAGTTCCTCCGCGCCGTGTTCCGTCAAGACGATGACCTCAACGAGGATTTCACCCTCGTGGCTCACCTGCAGAACCTCAAGAGCGCGACGGCCTTCGGCGCGGCGTTCGCCGCGTCCGTAGGGGACAACGAGTCGCATCCGGAAAGCGCCGAAGTAGTCCGGGACATGCAGCAGGGCCTGGACCGGTTCGGGATCAAGATCGACGCCCTCCGGTCCAACCTCGCCGCCCAGTTCAGCACGCGACGCGGCGGCCCGGCCATCGGACCGCAGACGATCTTCGAACGCGGCATGCCGCTGTCCAGGGAACTCGCCGGATCGTCGGAGGGCGGGCCGGATCCGGCGGACGCCCCGCGGGCGGTGGCACGGTCCGAGCAGCACGCCGTCTGGCCGACGGTGGCTATCGAGCGGGAGGACGCGGCGTTCGTGCATTCCACTCTGGTACGGCACGAGCAGGGCGGCGCCGACAGCAGCATCGACTGGGGCTTCTTCCAGGTGACCGGGCTCGAGGATCTGACCAAGAGCCGTCAGGAGCTCTATCAGGCCTCGGCGGATCTGCACGCCACCTACGAGATCGACGACGACGAGAACGTCTCCATGTTCCTGCATATCGGCCGGCTGCCGCTGGACCTGGCGTCGGGCACGGAATTCGGCGCGCTCCCGCACGACTGGATCGCCTCGGGCGAGCTGCCGTACGATATCTTCCTCAACACCGGTAACCAGCTGCAGACGGCGGGAAACCCTAAGCTTGGCGCGGGCACCGCCCTGCCGGCGGTGATCTCGGTGAGCGAGGCAAAAAACGCGGTCACCCTGTCGGCGGAGGAGCCGGGCCAGGACCAGCCGCACTTCTGGACGGTGCAGGAGCCGGGACACCTCTGGGTCAGCATCGATCAAAACGGCCAGCTGCGATCGCACCGCTTCAATCCGTCCATCCGCTGTAAGAAACATGACGGAACGACGGAGAGCACTCAGGCGCTACTGGAGCAGTACAGCATCCCGGAAGCCGACCGCTGGGCCTACCGGCTCGAGCTTGAGCCCGCGGGCCTGTACGACGAGCGCACTGACCCGTTCTCCGGCGTCCACTGATCGGCGGCCAGCGACGGAGTACGCCGGGCCGGTGAAGGAGGAGATCCCCCATGAGCGGACCAGCGGCGGCCTTCCGCGCTGCCGCTGGCAGCAGCGGGACGCCCGGCCGCGGCGGCCATGGCGAGAGGTCGCTGTACAGCGGGCGCGGGCAGGCCAGGCCCGCGGTCGGGCTTGACGGCGGAGCGGTCGGCACATGGACGGTCCGGGCGGGCTGGGCGGTCGGCGCGGCCCAGCGGCCGGACGGCAATTGCGCGGACGGATTCGCGATGTGGTGCCAGGGGTCGCGGTTGTTCGTGGCGGTGGCGGCGGCCGATCCCACCGCCGACCTGGCGGCCGCTGTCCCGCCCGCCGGGCTGGGGATCTCGCAACTGATCGACGTCGCGCACGCCATGCCCCGGGCGCCCGCCCATGTCTTGCTGGCTGAGCAGCAGAAGCTGTTCTTCCAGCATTCCCGCTCCGACGCGGGGCCCGGCGGCCCGGCGGCCGCTTCCTTCGCGGTCGGTGTCTTCGCGCAGCACCTGCCGGCCCACGGCCGGGGAACCGCCACACTTGCCGCAGCAGGTCCCCATGTCGGTGCGTGGATCCTCGGCGACAACGGCGCCCCGGCTAACGTGCTCGCGGCAACCCGGCCCGGGCTGCGGGCCCGGGATGACCTCGAGGTGCTTGATGGCGACGTCGTCTGCATCGCCACCTCGGCTCTCGCGCGGCCCGCGGACGGTGACCGCTTCCGGACGTTGTGGAACGAGACGCCGGACGAGCCCGCCTTTCTCCGGTTCCTCCTCGGGGCCACGCGCGGACAGCCAGACAGCGCCGCCCTGGTGGCCATGTGGTCCGGGCACTACGAGGTGACGCTCCCCTGACCACGGTGGTGCGGTATCGAGTCGGCCGCAGTTCCGGTTACCCAGCGGACCCGGCGGCTTCCGCCCGGTCGAGATCGACCTCGAACTCCATGCCGACCTCGTCGCGCAGCTTGAGCGCGCCGAAGAAGCCGACGTACGGCTTGATGCCGAACGCGGTCTGGGCCAGCGTGGCGGTCCCCCGGTAGCGGCCGGGGCCGGGCGAGGTCAGCTGCAGCCGGGCCGGCTGCGTCTTCCCGTTCACGGTGACCGTGCCCTCGATCGCGCCGCCGCTGGCCCCCGACGGGATGATCCGGGACGAGGCGAAGGTCGCGGTGCCGGCGCCCAGGATCCCGCTCATGGTCTTCTTGATCTCCCGGCGGTCACCGTCGGTGAGCGGCTTGACCCCGCCGGTGCCCTCGCGGACCTCGAGCGAGCCGAGGTCGAGTTCGGCGCTGACCGTGGCGGCGGCCAGCCCGCCGCTCTCCTCGGCAGGCACCTGGATCTGTGCCGACCACCGGGTGAACTCGATGGTCAGGTCGTGGCCGGCCCTGGCGGCGAGCCCGGCCCGGCCGGTCTTGAGGACGACGCGGCCCGCGCCCGGCCCGAGCCGGAAATTGCCTGTGTATGCAGTCACGCGCCCCACCGTAAGCGGTCAGCCGGGAAAAGGTCTACTGATGGTTCCGGTGAGACTGGATATACGCGCTGGCACCCGGACAAACACGCCCAGGCCGGGCGAAGAGCTGATAACGGCAGCGGGAAATCGCCGAAAAGCTCGCGGATCCGGCGCAGGTCGCGCAGCCGCGGTTCGGTCGCGCCGCCGACCCATCGGCTGACCGTCTTCACCGAGACCCCGAGCTGCCGGGCGGCCACCTCCATGGTCATGCCCTCGCGGCGCAGCACGTTCGCCATCCAGTCGGCGAACGCCATCTCCTCGGACCCGTTGGGCGCGGCGGGCAGCCCGTCCCGGCCGGTCGCGGCCGCCTCCATGTCCGCGGCCCGGGATTTGAGCAGCGAAGCCAGGGCGTCAATGCCCGCGGGCGTGCTGACCTGGGCGCCGGACCGCAGCACGTCGACCTCGACGTGGTCGGGGAAGATCCGGAAGGACACGTTGATCGCGCCGCTCGGGCCCGCCGCCTCGAGCAGCGCGTGAGCGACGGTCTCGCCCACCTGCCGGTTGTCTTCCTCGGACAGCGGGGACTGAGCCAGGCAGCGCCGGACGAAATCGCGGACATCGGGGATGGAGGACGGGCGCGCGGGAAACGTCTGCGACAAGACCACGACAGGTACTACCTCGATGTTGTCGCTGATCGTGTCGGTTGGCTCGTCCATCGCCGCCCTCCGGTTCGCGCGGATCACGGTGTAACCGCCCGGTGCAGCGCCGTCACCGGGTATGACATTGAGGGTACGTGGAAGACGACATCGGACACGAGCCGGGACGATAGACAGTTGTGTCCAGACAGAAGACTGTTCTGTCTTGAGATCTCACCTGGGCAGGAATACGCTGGTGGAACCGGTGAGGGCCCGTTGCCATCCGCCGGCCTTATGTGAGCATGTGATGAGCGGTCAGCAGGCCGGCGCATCTCGCCGGCGACCCACTGAGGCGCGCCGAGAACGGTCTCGCGTGGCCCAGGGGAACTGCGCACCCCGGTCCCGGCCGCGCCCCGCGCAATTCCGGCGCGCCGCCGGCCCCGGGCCGCAGCATGCACCAGCGCGAATATGGCGCGGCGGGAGATCAGCCGGCTCGCCGGAATCTCCCCGCTCCGCGTCCGGCCCGCGCGTGACCTTAACCGGGGCGCCCGCTCGTGCGGGCTGCCTGAAGAAGGGTGGCCGCTATGACCCAGGCCGCGGAGGAGCCGGTCCTGCACATTCTCTGGATGAACGGGGGGCTTGGCTGCGACGGGGACTCGGTGGCGCTGACCGCCGCCACGCAGCCCAGCATCGAGGAAATCGTCCTCGGCGCCTTGCCGGGGCTGCCCAAGGTCGCGGTGCACTGGCCGCTGATCGACTTCGAATGCGGCCCCGAGCAGGGCGCGGACACGTTCATCGAGTGGTGGCACAAGGCCGACCGCGGTGAACTCGAGCCGTTCGTCCTGGTGGTCGAGGGATCGATCCCGAACGAGGCGATCAAATCAGAAGGCTACTGGTGCGGGTTCGGCAACAACCCGGCGACCGGTCAGCCGATGACGACCAACGAGTGGCTGGATCGTCTGGCACCTAAGGCCACGGCCATCCTCGCGGTCGGGACCTGCGCCACCTACGGCGGCATCCACGCCATGGCGGGCAACCCGACCGGGGCCATGGGGGTACCTGACTACCTGGGCTGGGACTGGAAGTCCAAGGCCGGGCTGCCGATCGTCTGCGTACCCGGCTGCCCCATCCAGCCGGACAACCTGTCCGAGACCATCTTGTACCTGCTCTACCAGGTGGCCGGGCAGGCGCCGATGATCCCGCTCGACGAGGCGCTCCGGCCGAAGTGGCTGTTCGACGCCACCGTGCACCAGGGCTGCGACCGGGCCGGCTACTACGAGGAAGGTGACTTCGCCACCGAGTACGGCTCGCCCCGGTGCCTGGTCAAGCTGGGCTGCTGGGGGCCGGTGGTCAAGTGCAACGTGCCCAAGCGGGGCTGGATCAACGGCGTGGGCGGCTGCCCGAACGTGGGCGGCATCTGCATCGCCTGCACGATGCCGGGCTTCCCGGACAAGTTCATGCCGTTCATGGACAAGCCGCCCGGCGCGACCGTGTCCACCACCGCCAGCGGGATGTACGGCACGGTGATCCGCAGCCTCCGCGGCTTCACCGCCCGCACGGTGGACAAGGAACCGAAGTGGCGCGTGAAGGGCTCCGAACTCCGCACCGGCTACCAGAAGACGTGGTGACGCGATGACTACCGAGGCCGAGAACGAACTCACCGAGATGACCTGGGATCCCATCACCAGGATCGTCGGCAGCCTAGGCATTTACACCAAGATCGACTTCAAGGCCAAGCGGGTCGCGGAGTGCCACAGCACCTCGTCGATCTTCCGCGGCTACAGCATCTTCATGAAGGGCAAAGACCCCCGCGACGCGCACTTCATCACCAGCCGGATCTGCGGGATCTGCGGCGACAACCACGCCACCTGCTCGGTCTACAACCAGAACATGGCCTACGGCGTCCGCCCGCCGCACCTGGGCGAGTGGATCATCAACCTGGGCGAGGCCGCGGAGTACATGTTCGACCACAACATCTTCCAGGAGAACCTGGTCGGGGTGGACTTCTGCGAGAAGATGGTGGCCGAGACCAACCCCGGCGTGCTGGAGCGGGCCAACGCCACCGAGGCGCCGCACGCGGGCGACCACGGCTACCGCACCATCGGCGACATCATGCGCTCGCTGAACCCGCTGGAAGGCGAGTTCTACCGCGAGGCGCTCCAGGTCAGCCGGTCCACCCGGGAGATGTTCTGCCTGATGGAAGGCAGGCACGTGCACCCGTCCACGCTGTATCCCGGCGGCGTGGGCACGGTCGCGACGGTGCAGCTGTTCACCGACTACCTGACCCGGCTGATGCGCTACGTGGAGTTCATGAAACGGGTCGTGCCGATGCACGACGACCTGTTCGACTTCTTCTACGAGGCGCTGCCCGGCTACGAGGAAGTCGGCAGGCGGCGGGTGCTGCTCGGCTGCTGGGGCAGCCTGAACAACCCCGAGTACTGCGACTTCACCTACCGGAACATGGCCGACTGGGGCCGCAAGATGTTCGTCACCCCCGGCGTGGTGGTCGACGGGAAGCTGGTCACCACCAGCCTGGTCGACATCAACCTGGGCATCCGGATCCTGCTCGGTCACTCGTTCTACGAGGACTGGGAAGACCAGGAGATGTTCGTCACCCACGACGAGCTGGGCAACCCGGTCGACCGGCGGCACCCGTGGAACCAGCACACGATCCCGCGGCCCGCCAAGCGCGATTTCGACGACAAGTACAGCTGGACCATGTCCCCGCGCTGGTTCGACGGGAAGGACTTCCTGCCGCTGGACACCGGCGGCGGCCCCATCGCGAGGCTGTGGGCGACGGCGCTGGCCGGCCTGGTCGACTGCGGCTACGTGCAGGCCACCGGCCACAGCGTGAAGATCAACCTGCCGAGGACCATGTCCAGGCCGGAAACCACGTTCGAGTGGAAGATCCCGGTGGACAAGCAGGGCCAGCCGCTGTCCAACGCGATCGAGCGGGACCGGGCCCGGACCTACTTCCAGGCCTACTCCGCCGCGCTCGGGCTGTACTTCGTCGAGCAGGCGCTGGCCGAGATCCGGGCCGGGCGGACCAAGACCTGGGAGTCCTTCAACGTGCCCCAGGACGCGTTCAGCTGCGGCTTCACCGAGGCGGTGCGCGGCGTGCTCTCGCACCACATGGTGATCAGGGACGGGAAGATCGCGAACTACCACCCGTACCCGCCCACCCCGTGGAACGGCAGCGTGCGCGACACCTACGGCACCCCGGGACCCTACGAGGACGCGGTGCAGAACACGCCGATCTTCGAGGAGAACCCGCCGGACAGCTTCAAGGGCATCGACATCATGCGCGCGGTGCGCAGCTTCGACCCCTGCCTGCCCTGCGGCGTGCACATGTACCTAGGCGGCGGCAAGGTCCTCAAGACCACCCACTCCCCCACCGGCGTCCCTCTCGCCATGTGAGACTGCAGGTACCCGTCCGTCCGTCCCATGAGCCAAAGGGCGTCGGCCCTGCCTGGACTGAGGAGCGAGAAGCGAGGAACGAGCGCCCGAGCGACGAAGGAAGGCAGGGCCTAAAAAGGCGCCCGGCGGCGAATGGGACACAAAAAGGGTGCCCGGAGGCGAGCGGGACAAAAGAAAGGGAGCTCCAGATGGGCGCAGGCCAGGATGCGCGGGCGGCAGGCGAGCGGGTCGAGGCGCTGCTCGCCGAGCTGCGATCACATGCCGGACCGCAGGTCGCGGACACCGCGGAAGAGCTGGTGAGCTGCCTGGTCGAGCTGTACGGCGCCGGCCTGGCGCGGGTCGTCGCCATCCTGGGCGACGATGAAGCTGGCGCCCGGCTGCTGGACAAGCTGGTGGCGGATCCGCTGGTGGAGAGCCTGCTGCTGGTCCACGACCTGCACCCGCTCGACACCAGCACCCGGGTCCGGCGCGCCGTCGAGCAGGTCCTGCCGCAGCTCGGAGCGCACGCGGGCGAGGTCGAGTACCACGGCCTCGACGAGCAGGGCGTCGTCCACCTGCGGCTGGAGCGCAGCGCCCACGGCTGCCAGTCCTCGGCGGGC
>Ga0335076_10005604_pt1 | contig 12675 bp, 7 predicted proteins | sample Lox_Sample_25_FD_206717 | JGI IMG/M metagenome (GOLD analysis project Ga0335076, IMG submission 206717) | Soil microbial communities from Loxahatchee National Wildlife Refuge, Florida, United States - Lox_Sample_2.5 | ecosystem: Environmental > Terrestrial > Soil > Wetlands | place: USA: Florida...
ATCGCATGCGCGGCATCGATGGCATCCAACGCAGCACCGATGCGCTCCCGCGCCTGCTCAGCACCCACGCCAGAACCCATGCCCCGACGCTATGAACCACCCCCGTCAAAACCCGCAGCCAAAACGGCGCCACCCCCGGGCCTGTGGACAAACACGCAACTGTGGATTAGTCGTGGTCGCGCCGGGCGGTGGCGTAACTGAGCGCCTCCCCAATGGTGTTGTGGTGGAACTGGAAACCGGCGCGTTCGAGCGCGGACGGGATGGCGCGCTGACCGATGAGCAGACCCTCTTCGGCGAACTCTCCCAGCGCGGCGCGCACCGCAAAACCGGGCAGCATGAACGGCGTCGGACGATTGACCGCGCGCCCGAATGCGGTGGTGAATTCGGCGTTGGTCACCGGTGCCGGTCCGGTGATGTTCACCGGGCCCGCAAGCGACGGGTGTGAGATTGCGAACAGCAGCGCCCGCACCTCGTCTTCCAGGCTGATCCACGACATGTACTGGCGCCCGGTGCCCAGCCGGGCGCCGAGGCCCGTCGAGAACAGCGGCCGCATCCGGCGCAGCGCTCCACCCGACGCGGCCAGAACCAGGCCGGTGCGGGCCAGCACCACGCGTGCGTCGGCGTATTGGGCCGGCAGCGTGGCGGCTTCCCAGTCCTCACACAGCTGGGCCAGGAAACCCCTTCCCGCCCTGGCGTTTTCATCGACGACGCGGTCTTTGGTGTTTCCGTAGTAGCCGACCGCGCTGGCGTTGATCAGGGTTTCGACGCCGGCCTCGGCGACGGCGTTGGCCAGCACTTCGGTGGGAGCGATGCGGCTGTCGCGCAGGCTTTGCTTGAAGGCGCCCGACCAACGACGCTGGCCGATGTTGACGCCACACAGGTTGACGACGGCGTCGACCTCGGCCAGCGCGTCGGCGTCGAACTCGCCGCTCTCGGGATTCCAGTGCAGTTCCTCGGAATTCGCAGGCGTCCTGCGCACGATGCGCAACACCCGGTGGTCGGCCGCGCGTAACGCCGCAGCCAAGGCCGAGCCGATCAGGCCCGACGATCCCGCTATCGCGATGACGGGCCTATGACCAGCATGAGCCACGTTGTCACAGTCCTAGGTCGGCCTCGAACGCTCCCTCTTCGAGCCGGTGTTTGATCGTCGTGAGGAAACGTCCGGCATCGGCCCCGTCGATCAGCCGATGGTCATAGGTCAGCGGGAGGTAGCAAACCGAGCGGACACCGATCGACTCGTTGCCGCTGTCATCGACGACCACGCGCGGCCGCTTGACGATGGCCCCAGCGCCCAACATGGCTGCTTGCGGCGGAACCAGGATCGGGGTGTCGAACAACGCCCCCTGGCTGCCGATGTTGGTGATGGTGAAGGTGCCACCGGACAACTCGTCGGGCTTCAGGTTGCCCGACCGCGCGCGCGCGGCGATATCGGCGATCGCCCTGGCCAGCCCCGCCAGCGACAGGTCGCCGGCGTTGTGGATGACGGGGGATAGCAGGCCCTGTTCGGTGTCGACGGCGAAGCCGAGGTGTTCGGCGTCGTAGTAGGTGATCTCCTTGGTTTCCTCGTTGTAGCTGGCGTTGATGTTGGGGTGGATTTTGAGGGCGTCGATGACGGCCCGGGCGATGAACGGCAGGAACGTCAGGTTCACCCCCTCGCGCTCGGCAAAGCCGGACTTGGCCCTGGCCCGCAATCCCACGATCTTGGTCATGTCGACCTCGTGGGTCTGGGTGAGCTGCGCGGTGGCCTGCAGGGATTCGCGGGTCTTGGCCGCGGTGATCTGACGGATCCGGCTGGCCTTTTGCGTGGTGCCCCGCAGGTGTGCCAGCGCGGGTGCCGGGGTGGGCGCGGCGGCCGGAGCCGGCGTGCTGCCGTCCGCGGCCGGCGCGGCGGCGGGAGCTTGCGCGGGCGCTTTCTTGGCTTGTTCTTTCTTCTGCGCGGCCGCGAGCACGTCCTGCTTGCGGATGCGCCCGCCCACTCCGGTTCCCGTCACCTCGGCGAGGTCGATGTCGTTCTCGGCGGCCAGCTTTCGCACCAGCGGGGTCACGTACGGCGCTCCATCCGCACCCAAGCCACCGGATTCCGCCGCGGCCGGGGCCTGCGCCGGTTCGGGCTTCGGCGCCGGTTCGGGTGCGGGGGCCGGCTTGGCCTCCGAAACCGGCTGAGCTTCAGGTGTTGGCTGAGGCTTGGGTTCGGGTGCCGGTTCGGGTTTCGGTGCGGGGGGGGCCTGGGGAGCGGGCGCGGCGCCGGCGTCGGATCCGACACCGATCCGCGCCAACTCGCCGCCCACCGGCACGGTCGCGTCCTCCTCGGCGGTGATGCTGACCAGGACGCCGGCCACCGGCGACGGGATCTCGGTGTCCACCTTGTCGGTGGACACTTCAACCAGCGGCTCGTCGACCTGGACCGAATCGCCGACCTTCTTCAGCCAGCGAGTCACCGTGCCCTCGGCCACCGACTCGCCGAGCTCGGGCATCAGCACCGGCTTGGCGCCGCCCGAACCGCCGTTTGAGGCCGGCTGGGCCGGCGCCGCGGGTTGCGGCTCGGGCTCGGGTTGAGCTTGGGCTTCCGGTTCCGGCTGGGCTTCCGGCTGAGGCTCCGGTTCGGGTTGGCTGGGCGCCGCCGGCTCGGGTTGGCCCTGGGGTTGCTCACCCGCGTCGCCGATGACGGCGAGTTCGCCACCGACCTCGACGGTGTCGTCCTCCTGGGCAACGATCTTGGTGAGCACACCCGCGGCCGGCGATGGGATTTCGGTGTCCACCTTGTCGGTCGACACCTCGACGAGCGGCTCGTCGAGCTCGACCGTGTCGCCCTCCTGCTTGAGCCAGCGGGTGACCGTCCCCTCGGTGACGCTCTCACCGAGTGCCGGCATCTGGACGGAGAAGGCCATCTTTTCTGACTCCTCGATCGCTCGTGGGTCGGGGCGGGTCGAACATCTCGCTTGCGGAACCGAAGTAGCTATCCAAACCTATCCTGTCACTGCGCATTCGTCGGCACGCATCCAGGGCGGAGGGCGCGCGTTTCCCCGGGCAGCCCGAACACGCTTGCTACGGTGTGGCGACGTAGCAAGAGCGCGGAGGTCCGATGCCGGCAACACAACAGGTACCCCAGCAGTTCATCGACAGCACGGATGGCGTTCGCATCGCCGTCTACGAGGAGGGCAACCGCGAGGGCCCGACCGTCGTGCTGGTGCACGGTTTCCCCGACTCGCACGTGCTGTGGGACGGTGTCGTCCCGCTGGTGGCCGAGCGGTTCCGCGTCCTCCGCTACGACAATCGTGGCGTCGGCATGTCGTCGGCGCCCAAGCCGGTTTCCGCCTACACCATGGCCCGGTTCGCCGACGATTTCGCCGCGGTGATCGGCGAGCTCAGCCCCGGCGCGCCGGTGCACGTCCTGGCCCACGACTGGGGCTCGGTCGGTATTTGGGAGTACCTGACGCGTCCGGGCGCCGGTGACCGGGTCGCGTCGTTCACGTCGGTGTCCGGCCCGAGCCAGGACCAACTGGTCGACTACATCTTCAGCGGCCTGCGCCAACCATGGCGCCCGCGCAGGTTTCTGCGGTCCATCAGTCAGGCGCTGCGTTTGACCTACATGCTGTACTTCTCGATACCGGTGCTGGCGCCGCTGCAGCTGCGACTGGCGCTGTCCCTCGCGCCGGTGCGGCGCAACATGGTCGACAACATCCCCGGCGACAAGGTCCATCACTCGGCCAAGTTGGCCAGCGATGCCGCCCACTCGGTAAAAACCTACCCCGCCAACTACTTTCGCTCGTTCGCCAGGAAGCGGCCGGTTCCGGTCGTCGACGTGCCGGTGCAGCTCATCGTCAACACCCAAGACAAGTACGTGCGCCCCTATGGGTTCGACGACACGGCGCGCTGGGTCCCTCGGCTGTGGCGCCGCGACATCAAGGCGGGTCACTTCTCACCGATGTCGCACCCGCAGGTGATGGCGGCCGCGGTGCACGACTTCGCCGACCTGGCCGAGGGCAAACAGCCCAGCCGCGCGATGCTGCGCGCACAAATCGGGCGTCCCCGCGAGCACTTCGGCGACACCCTGGTATCGGTAACCGGCGCGGGCAGCGGCATCGGGCGCGAGACCGCGTTCGCCTTCGCCCGCGAGGGCGCCGAGCTGGTGATCAGCGACATCGACGAGTCCACCGTCAAGGAGACCGCCGCCGAGATCGCCGCGCGCGGGGGAGTCGCGCACCCGTACGTGCTCGACGTGTCCGACGCCGAGGCGGTCGAGGCGTTCGCCGAGCGGGTCAGCGCCGAACACGGCGTCCCCGACATCGTGGTCAACAACGCCGGCATCGGGCAGGCGGGCGGATTTCTGGATACCCCGGCCGAGGAGTTCGACCGGGTGCTCGACATCAACCTCGGCGGCGTGGTCAACGGCTGCCGGTCCTTCGGCCGGCGTCTGGTCGAGCGCGGCACCGGCGGCTACATCGTCAACGTGGCGTCGATGGCCGCCTACGCGCCGCTGCAATCGCTGAGCGCCTACTGCACCTCGAAGGCCGCGGCCTACATGTTCTCCGACTGTCTGCGTGCCGAACTCGACGCCGCCGGGGTCGGGCTGACCACGATCTGCCCCGGCGTCATCAACACCAACATCATCAGCACGACCCGCTTCAACGCACCCGGGGGCGACAGCGAGCAAGTCGACGACCGGCGGGGCCAGATCGGCAGGCTGTTCGCGCTGCGCCGCTACGGGCCGGACAAGGTTGCCAAGGCGATCTTGTCGTCGGTCAAAAAGCAAAAGCCGATTCGACCCGTCGCGCCGGAAGCCTATGCGTTCTATGGCCTTTCTCGCATGGCGCCGCAGGCGTTGCGCAGCACCGCGCGACTGCGAGTGATTTAGCCGCCCGACCGGCGCGCGGCCTTAGCCGTTTTCAGCTATGTCCTCGAGCACCGCGAACATCGTGCGGGTCGGCACACCGGTGGCGCCCTTGGGCGTGTATCCCCATGGGCTGCCGGTGTTGTACGCGGGGCCGGCCACGTCGATGTGCGCCCAGCTCACGCCGTCGGCGACGAACTCGCGCAGGAACACCCCGGCCACCAGCATGCCGGCGAAGCGTTGATTGCTGACGTTGGCCAGGTCGGCCACGGTCGACTTCAGGTCGTCCTTGAGCTCGTCGGGCAGTGGCATCGGCCAGCCGTTTTCGCCCACTCGTTGGGATATCGCGGCGACCCGGTCACGGAATTCGTCGCTGCCCATCACCCCGGGTATCCGGGCGCCCAGCGCCACAGTCTGGGCCCCGGTCAGGGTGGAGGTCTCGATCAGGTAGTCCGGGCCGTCCTCGCACGCCCGGACGATGGCGTCGGCCAGGATGAGCCTGCCCTCCGCGTCGGTGTTGAGCACCTCGACCGTGGTCCCGCCGTACTGCGTCAGCACGTCGCCCGGGCGCTGCGCGGTCGCCGACGGCATGTTCTCGGCCATCGGCACCGTGGCGATCACGTCGATGGGCAGTTGCTGCTGCGCGGCCAGCGTGACGGTCGCGATGACCGCGGCCGCGCCACCCATGTCCGAGGTCATGTAGTGCATCGATGCCGCCGGCTTGATCGAGATGCCGCCGGTGTCGAACGTGATGCCCTTCCCGACGAGCGCAACTCGCTTTCCGGCCTTGCCCTTCTTGCCTTTGGCCAGCGTAGAGCCCCGATGGACAAGCCGCATCAACCGCGGCGGGCGCGACGAGCCCTGGCCGACACCGATCACTCCGCCGTAGCCGGCCTTGTGCAGCGCCTTGTCGTCGAGCACCTCCACCTCGAGGCCGATGGATTCACCCAAAGCCTTTGCGCGCTTGGCGAATTCGGCCGGAAACAGGTGGCTGGGCGGGGTGTTGACCAAGTCACGGGCGGTGGCGACCGCGGTCGCGACGGCGGCGCCGTGCGCGCTCTGCTTCTTCGCGTCTTTGGAGCTGGCAAGCACGGTGACCTTGCGCAGCCCTTTGTCTTTCGGTGCGGTCTTGTCGCTGCGGAAATCGGTGAACCGGTAGCTGCCCAGGACCAGCCCCTCCACGGCGGCCGAGCAGACGTCTGCGCCGGATTCACCGGGCAGCTCGGCCAGCGTCGTGATCACCGCCTCCGCACCGCCGAGTGAGCGTGCCGCCACACCGGCCGCGCGGCGGATCGTGTCGGCCGGCCACTCGGTGCGCGGCTTACCCAGCCCAATTGTCAGCACGCTGGCCACCGGCAACGACGGCACCACCAGCCGGTGTACCTGTTCGCTGCCGCCGGTGGCTTCCAGCGCCCGCAGGCCGGACTCGATCTCGGCGACCGCATCCGCGGACAGGAACGGTCCGGCCGCGGCGAGGGCCGCGCCCGGCTTGTCCTCGTCGCCGGTCGAGACGACCGGCACCAGCAATACCGCGGGACCCGCGCTACGTTTGGGCAGCGAGGTGGCGACGTTGACGATGGGTGCTTGGTAGCCAGGTTCGGTGGTCACGGCAGACCACCCTAGTCACCGGGGCTGCGGCTTTCTCGGGCAGCGTCCCGGCCGTGCAGTTCGAAGGCGGTCACCGGGTCGTCAAAACCCTTGAGTGTCAATGGGCCGTGCGCGACCGCGGGCCAGCCGGGCAATTGGTCGTGGAGTTCGGCGGCGGCCAGGATCTGCCCCGGGGCCGCGGACGCCACCAGTCGGGCGGCCAGGTTGATCGGGATGCCGAAGTAATCGCCGTTGATGGCCAGCACCGTGCCGTAGGCAAGTCCGGCGCGCACCTGGATACCCTCCGCGCGCGCCCGCGGATGGTCGACGAGATCAACCGCCGCCTTCGCGAGCCGCTCGGGCGACGAGCACACCCACATCACGGCGTCGCCGATGAACTTGACCACCCGCCCACCGTCGGCATGCACCACGTCCGCCACGGTCGCGCCGAATTCGGTGAGCAAGTCCGATAACTGCGCGGGCGTGAGCATTTGAGTCAACGCGGTGAAGCCGGACAGATCCGCAAAACCGATGCCGCACACCACGGTCGCCGACGTGTCACGGAGCACGCCCTCGAAGTAGGTTCGGGCGCTGGTCAGGTGGTGGCGGTGAACCACGTCGATCAGGGCCCCGATGCGGGGGACGAACTCCGCGACCGAGCGGTACGCCTGCGCTGTGGCGAGCTCGTCGTTGGTGTGGTTCATCTGGATGTCCGGCGTCCCGGCGCGGATCATCGTCGACTCGGCCTCCGCGAGCCGGGCCATCGCGGCGCCGAGGAGTCGCAGCAGCCCGAACGCGCCGTCCTCGCCGACCACCACCTTCAACGCGACCCAGGCCGCCAGGGCGTCGACATCGGCCTGGCTCAGCACGGGAACATCGGGACCGGCCACGGTCAGGCCGAGCAAAGCCCAGGCGTGTGCCACGTCTTCGGCCGACAAGCCGAGTTCTTCGGCCGCGGTCTGCACCGTGTAGATCGGGCGCCCCGACCATTGCAGGACGTCACCGGCGAGCCCGAACAGCCGGCCGCGACGTTCGGCCTCAACCATCTCGTCGACGGTGAAGCCAAGCTCATCCAGGTACTTGATCAGGTCAGCCCGGTCGCGCGGGTTTGCGATTCCCGCGGTCTCAAGCTCTTCGAAGTCGAGCGGATCAGACACCTACCCAAGTGTGCCAGCAGCGGACCGGATTAGGGTGGGACGCCGTGAGCGATGCGCTGGAGTTGCAAAAGGGACCGCTGGAAGACCGCCATCGTGAGCTCGGCGCAAACTTCGCGGAGTTCGGCGGCTGGCTGATGCCGGTCTCCTATGCGGGCACGGTCAGCGAACACACCGCCACCCGCAACGTCGTGGGGCTGTTCGACGTCAGCCACCTCGGCAAGGCCCTGGTGCGGGGGCCGGGCGCCGCGCGGTTCGTCAACTCCGCGCTCACCAACGACCTGGAGCGCATCGGTCCGGGCAAGGCGCAATACACGTTGTGCTGCACCGAATCCGGGGGCGTCATCGACGACCTCATCGCCTACTACGTCGACGACGACGAGATTTTTCTGGTGCCCAACGCCGCCAACACCGCCGCGGTGGTCGAGGCGCTGCGCGCGGCCGCCCCGGCCGGCCTGACGATCACCAACGAGCATCGCTCCTATGCGGTGCTGGCCGTGCAGGGCCCACGATCGGCGGATGTGCTCGGCGGGCTCGGGCTGCCGACCGACATGGATTACATGGGGTACGCCGACGCCTCGTACTCGGGAGTGCCGCTGCGCGTCTGCCGCACCGGGTACACCGGCGAGCACGGCTACGAGCTGCTGCCGCCGTGGGACTCATCGGGCGTCGTGTTCGACGCGCTGATCGCGGCGGTGACCGCCGCCGGGGGAGAGCCCGCCGGCCTGGGCGCCCGCGACACGCTGCGCACCGAGATGGGCTATCCACTGCACGGGCACGAACTTTCGCTCGACATCTCGCCGTTGCAGGCCCGCTGCGGCTGGGCGATCGGCTGGACGAAGGAGGCGTTCTTCGGCCGCGACGCGCTGCTGGCCGAGAAGGCGGCGGGACCGCGGCGGCTGTTGCGCGGGCTGCGGATGGTCGGCCGCGGCGTGCTGCGTCCCGGGCTGACGGTGCTGGACGGGGACGCCACGGTGGGCGTCACCACCTCGGGGACGTTCTCTCCGACGCTGCAGGTCGGCGTCGGGCTGGCATTGATCGACACCGACGCGGGAATCGACGACGGCCGGCAACTCACCGTCGACGTTCGCGGCCGCGCCGTCGAATGTGAAGTCGTGCGCCCGCCTTTCGTCGCCGTGAAAACGCGTTAGCCGCCACAGGTTCGCGTGGCAAATACCCAATCGCAAGCGGAGATACAATCGGCCCCATGACCAGCGGCCCACATGAGTTCACGATTTTGCGCTCGGCGAACGCCGCCACCGACGCCGAGCGTGAATCAATCCTGGCCGAGCCGGGTTTCGGCAAATACTTCACCGACCACATGGTGTCGATCGACTACGCCGAGGGCCGGGGCTGGCACAACGCGCGCGTCATCCCGTACGGCCCGATCGAGCTGGACCCGTCGGCGATCGTGCTGCACTACGCGCAGGAAGTGTTCGAAGGGCTCAAGGCATACCGCTGGGCGGACGGCTCGATCGTTTCGTTTCGCGCCGAGGCCAACGCGGCCAGGTTGCGATCGTCGGCGCGGCGGCTCGCGATTCCCGAGCTGCCCGAAAGCCTGTTCATCGAATCCCTTTGCCAGCTCATCGCTGTCGACAAGGACTGGGTGCCGCGGGCCGGGGGCGAAGAGGCGCTCTATTTTCGGCCGTTCATCTTTGCCACCGAGCCGGGACTGGGCGTGCGGCCTTCCAAGCAGAACCGCTACCTGCTGATCGCCTCGCCGGCCGGCGCGTACTTCAAGGGCGGCATCAGCCCCGTCACCGTCTGGGTGTCGACGGAGTACGTGCGGGCCAGCCCGGGCGGCACCGGTGCGGCCAAGTTTGGCGGCAACTACGCCGCCTCGCTGCTGGCCCAGGCCGAGGCCGCCGAAAACGGCTGCGACCAAGTGGTGTGGCTGGACGCCGTCGAACGCCGCTTCGTCGAGGAGATGGGCGGGATGAACGTCTTCTTCGTGCTCGGCAGCGGCGGACACGCACGGCTGGTCACCCCGGAGCTGTCCGGCTCGCTGCTGCCCGGCATCACACGGGATTCGTTGCTGCAGTTGGCGATTGACGCCGGATTTGCCGTCGAGGAACGCAAGATCGATATCGACGAGTGGCAGAAGAAGGCCGCCGCCGGCGAGATCACCGAGGTGTTCGCCTGCGGCACCGCCGCCGTCATCACCCCCATCTCGCGGGTGAAGTACGGCGAGACCGAGTTCACCATCGCCGACGGACAACCGGGCGAGGTCACCATGGCGCTGCGCGACACGCTGACCGGGATCCAACGGGGCACCTTCGCCGATACCCACGGCTGGATGGCCCGGCTGGGCTAGGGTTCGGGCCGAACGTGTTCGCAGTTTCACGCTCGGACGGCGCTGCGGCCGACGACCAGGCGGTGACGCTGGTCAAGTCTGGGGCTGATTCGTGCGTTACCAATGGATGAGCCGGCGGTTTTGGCCGAGTTGCTCACCGCGGTCCTCGGTGAACCTGCGGCCAAGTGAATGCTGAGCGCAACGGCGGCGCATTCCAATTACCGAAAGGTGGAGTCGGCCGAGAAGTCGTTCGGGTCGCGGTCCCTGCGCAGCACCCCCGTGGTGTGCACGATGATCATGTTGTCCAAAGACCTGTGTACTACCCATCAGCCGACCTCCCGGTCAACCCACCAAGATTGAGCCGCCTCGGGGGAGGCCATGAGAATGATCCAGCGGGAGCGGCTCAATCCGTACTTGATGCGCCCCCACAACCTCGTCGCGGCGGCGATGCTGGTCTTGTCGACGAAGACCTTCATCACCGGGGCCGGTACCACCTCTTGGCAAGCTTGTCGATGCCCCTTTGCAGCCTTGAGATCAGTTCGCGGTCGGCCGCTCCGCTATAGGAAATGAAAGCGCCGAATCCCATATCCGGACGCAACCGTCGCCATGGCAACCACCCCACTCGCACACGTGCCGATGCGCTCACCAGAGAAAATCGACCAGCCGCGCCGGAAGCGAGCCACAAACGGCCGCAACTGGTGGAATCGACAACTTGTCGGCTACTGGCCAACGACGGAGAAGTGGATGGGTGTCGTTGTTTAATTCCTCAACTCAAACGTCGGCTTCCTCAATGTCTGCGCCGGGAGCCAAGAGGCGTTTCAATCGGCATTACCCGACGGCGGGAGCATGCTGGCCTCGATGGAGTAGCGCTGAGCGGGGGAAGTCGATTGTTCAGACGGCGCTCTCGCGCTTGTGCCAGACTTAGCTGGCTTACTGCTGTGCGTGCTAAATCGGCGATTGGACTGCGCGGTGTCGCGAATCTTTTTGAGCCGCTACGGCCTGGGTAATCATCGGGTCGTGTACGAAGCGGTCAAAGTGATCCACGTTTACCCCGGCCTGAGCTTATGCCGACCGATGCCGGCGGCGCAGATTCCGCCCAATCGCAACCCGTTTCACCCGGGATTAATACCGATTGAACCCAACGCCTGATCTCGCCCAGGAGGCATGATGTCGGACGCGACGCAGGCTTTGCCGCAGGCTTCGGGGCAGGTGTGGCCGGAGTATGACGCGTTTTTGTCGTGTACGCATCGGGATCGGCCGGTGGCCAGCGGGATTCAGAAGGGGTTGCATCAGATTGGGCGGCGGTTGGGGCAGTTGCGGGCGTTGCGGGTGTTTCGTGATGACACCAATTTGGAGGTGAGCCCGGATTTGTGGGGCAACATCACCGAGGCGATGGATCGGTCGCGTTTTTTGGTGATGGTGTTGTCTCCGCTTGCGGCGCAGTCGTATTGGGTGAATCGGGAGGTGGGTTATTGGTTGCAGAGTCGGGGTCGGGGGCAGTTGTTGTTGGTGTTGGCGGGTGGGCGGTTGCACTGGGATGCGGCTGCGCGGCGGTTTGATCCGCGGTTTTCGGATGCGGCTCCGCCGGTGCTGACCGAGCCGGGGGTGTTGCCGACGGAGCCGTTTTTTGTTGATGTGAGTGCGGATGCGCCGTGGGATGCGCATGCGGCGCCGTTGCGGGAGAAGATCACGGCGCTGGCGGCGCCGATTCATGGCAAGGCCAAGGATCAGTTGGCCGGCGATGACATGCGTGAGCAGCGCCGGTTTCGCAGGCTGCGCGCCGCGGCGATCACCGGGATGATCGTGCTCACGGTCGTGTCCGTCGTCGCGGCGGTGATCGCCGTCGTGCAGCGTCAAGAGGCCATCCGCCAGCGCAACCAGGCAATCGCCGAGCGGCTTACGGCCGAGGCTCAGTCCATGCTGGCCGGCGCTCGTGCGGGCGGCGATATCCGGGCATTCGGCGAACTGCTGGCCGCGGGGAAGCCGGCCCCACTCGACCACAGTGCCCTTCTGCACGCGGTGGCTCAGCGCAGTACCACCCTCAAAGTCATCGACACCGGCGCCGAGGTGCCCAGTGTCGCGTTCAGTCCTGACGGGCACCGGATCGCGACCGCCGGCGCCAGCTCGGACGGCACGGTGCAATTGTGGAACGCGGATACCGGCCAACCGATCGGCAGTCCCCTCAAGGGCCACACCAACAAGGTGACCAGTGTGGCGTTCAGTCCTGATGGGCACCGGCTGGCCAGCGGCAGTTGGGACAACACGGTGCGGTTGTGGGATGCCGACACTGGTCAGCCGATCGGCGGTCCGCTCACCGGCCACACCGACTTCGTAGAAGGTGTCGCTTTCAGTCCCGACGGTCGTCAGCTGGCCAGCGCGAGCTGGGATCGCACGGTGCGGTTGTGGAATGTCGAAAGCGGCCTGCCGATCAATCCCGTCCTTCGCGGCTATCCCAGCTACGTGCACAGTGTGGCGTTCAGTCCCGATGGGCATCGGCTGGTCACAGGCAGCTTCGACGGCACGCTGGCGTTGTGGGACGCCGACACGTGGCGAAATATGTGGGCGCTGCAGGCCGGGCAAAAGGGCGGGTTGGTCACGGTGGTGTTCAGTCCCGACGGGCGACGGATGGCCAGCGCCAGCGCCGACCAAACGGTGCGGCAGTGGGACACGGCCACCGGCCAGCCGATCGGTAACCCGCTCAACCACGACGGCGCGGTATTCGGCGTGGCATATAGCCCCGACGGGCACCGGCTGGCCACCGCCGGCTCGGACAACACGGTGCGGTTGTGGGATGCCGACACCAGCCGACC
>Ga0335076_10005605_pt1 | contig 12674 bp, 12 predicted proteins | sample Lox_Sample_25_FD_206717 | JGI IMG/M metagenome (GOLD analysis project Ga0335076, IMG submission 206717) | Soil microbial communities from Loxahatchee National Wildlife Refuge, Florida, United States - Lox_Sample_2.5 | ecosystem: Environmental > Terrestrial > Soil > Wetlands | place: USA...
CCGATACCCCGCGGCGACGCCGCCGGCCGGCTCTGGGATGGCGTGCTGGCGGTCGCGGGCACGGACGGCTTCTTCGAGCTGAAGCGCAGCCGCACCCGGGATCCGATCTTCGACTGAACCCCGGCGCCCGGCATTCCGGGCCGGCCGCCCCGGGCATGCCGTGGACGGCGCGCCGGGACCGGGCGCGGTTCTGACAGACTGGCCACCGTGGTGGTGTCCAGTTACATCTCGCCCAAGGCGACCAAGGGCCGGCCGAGCGCGATCGAGGGCCGCGGGCTGATGGCGCTGGCGCCGATCGCCGCGGGCGAGATCGTGGCCATCAAGGGCGGCCACCTGGTCGACAGCGACACGCTGGCCGCGCTCCCGGAACGGCTGCGCAACTCCGACGTCCAGATCGCCGACGACTTCCACCTGGTCGCACTGGAGGAGGCAGAATACGAGCCGGTGATGCTGTTCATCAATCACTCGTGCGAGCCCAACGTCGGCTTCGCCGGCAACGTCGTCCTGGTCGCCATGCGAGACGTGGCCGCGGGGGAGGAGCTGACCACCGATTACGCGCTGTTCGACGATACCGACGAGCCGATGACCTGCCGGTGCGGCACGCCGTCCTGCCGCGGCACGATCAGCGGCCGGGACTGGCAGCGGCTGGAGCTGCAGCGCAGGTACGGCAGTTACTTCTCCTGGTATCTGCGGCGACGGTTCGCGCCCGCGAAGACCATGCCCTAGACGCAACGGTCAGCGGGCGCCCAGCCGGGTCGCGCCCGGACAACCCCGGCAGCCGGTCCGGCGGTGCCGCGCTTCACCGGTCCCTGCCGCGCCTCACCGGCGCCGGCGGCGCCGGTGCGCCCGCCTGGCTTTCGGCGCGCTATGGGCCGAGTCGCCCGGCGCGGGCGCGGCCGGATCCGCGGGGAGCGCCGGCGCGGCCGGGTCCTCGCGCGGCCGGGTCGGCCGCGGCTCGTCGGCTCGCGCCGTCTCCTCCTGGTCGGCGCGCGGCCGGGAGACGTCCCGGGCCCGCATCGCCGCGTCTACCGTGACTTTCATCCCGCGCATGTACGGCCTCCGGCCTCAGTCTCGCACGCGAAACCGGTCAGAAAACCGTCGGGGACCAGAGGCGGGATCCCACGACATGGCGGCCGACAGCGCGGCGAGCGCACCAGGGCGGACGCGGCCGAATATCCGGCCAGCGGAAATGTGCCGTGAGGCAGATATACCGGTACAGTGCCCGGCAAGATGGTTCGTCTCGTCCCGCACCGGTTCGCGGCCGCGGCGCTGGAAGCGGCGCGGCGGTGGCGCGGACTGATCCGGCGGCAGTTCATCACCAGGAACCGGCGGGTCGCCTTCGGGCTCGCGGTGGCCGTCGCCGTCATCGCGGTGGCCGCGGTCCACGTCTCGGTGTCCTGGTTCTCGCCCGGGGTGATGATCCTGCCCCTCCTCGCGGGCGGGCTGCTGCTCTGGCCGCGGGCGCTGCGGATCCTGTTCTGCCTCGTCGCCGTCGCCCTGGCCTATGACGCGCTGATGGGTAAGGCCGGGCCGGGGATCATCGCCACGATCGCGGTCACGGTGGTCTTCGCGGACGCGCTGGCCCGGGCCCGGGCCAAGCTCGGGGTGCAGGGACTGCGCGGCGACCGGATGCTGATCGAGCTGCGGGACCGGATCCGGGCTCAGGGCAGGCTGCCCGACCTGCCCGAGGGCTGGCATTCGGCCTCGGTGCTGCAGCCGGCCGGCGGGGCGTCGTTCGGCGGGGATTTCCTGGTTTCGGCGTGCGACGGGAAGACCCTCGAGGTGGCCCTGGTCGACGTGGCGGGCAAGGGGATCGACGCCGGGACCCGAGCGCTGCTGCTGTCCGGCGCGTTCGGCGGGCTGCTCGGCTCGGTTCCGTCCGGGGACTTCCTGGCCGCGTGCAACGCGTACCTCCGCCGTGCCGCGCCCGCCGAGGGGTTTGTCACGGCGGTTCACCTGTCGCTCGACCTGGCGACCGGGGACTATGTCGTCGACTCGGCCGGTCACCCCCCGGCGGCGCACTTCGAGGCGGGCAGCGGAACCTGGCGCCTCACCCAGGCGCGCGGGATCGTGCTCGGCGTCGTGGCCGATCTGCGCTGCCAGCCCGAACGCGGTACCCTGCGGCCGGGAGATGCCCTGATGCTCTATACCGACGGGCTGGTGGAGGCGCCGGGCCTGGACATCGACGCGGGCACCGACCGGCTGCTCGGCGAGGCAGACCGGCTGGTGACGTCGGGATTCGGGGAGGGCGCGGGCAGGCTCCTGCAGGCGATGCAGGCCTCCGGCGCGGGCGCGGACGACTGCGCGCTGGTTCTCATCTGGCGGAGCTGACCGCGGAGCTGGCGGCCAGCAGGCGGATCGCGTGCTCGACGAGCTCGACGAGCGCGTCGCGGCACGACTCCCGGTGGCGCGCGTCGCACGCCATGATCGGCACGTCGACGTTGAGGTTCAGGGCCGACCTGATGATCTCGGCCGGAAAGCGCCTGGCCCCGTCGAAGCAGTTCACGGCCACGATGAACGGCGTGCCGCGCTGCTCGAAGTAGTCGATGGCCGGGAAGCAGTCGGCCAGGCGCCGCGTGTCGGCCAACACCACCGCGCCGAGAGCGCCGATCGCCAGCTCATCCCACATGAACCAGAACCGCTTCTGGCCTGGTGTGCCGAAGAGATAGACCACCAGGTCGTCTCGGATGGTGATGCGGCCGAAGTCCATCGCAACCGTGGTGGTCGTCTTGTCCTCCACCCCGACGGTCAGGTCGATAAGCGTGCTCGGCGCGGTCAGGTCCTCCTCGGTTTTTAGCGGCCGGATCTCGGTCAGCGAGCCGACCAGGGTGGTCTTGCCCGCGCCAAAGCCGCCCGCGACCAGGATCTTGATCGCCACCGGTACCGCCTCCGCGCGGCTGTCCTGATAAGAGCCTGCGAAGTCCATCTGCCACCTGCTTCAGGAGATGTGGGTCATTTAGCCGCGTCGGTACCGGCTGGTGGACGGCTACCAGCCGGCGTTCGCGCACGTCGGAGAGCAGGATCCGGACCACGCCGAGCGGAAGGTCGAGGTCAGCGGCGAGGTCGGCCACCGAGGTCGGGAGGTAGCACAGGCGCAGCAGCGCCAGGTGCTCGGGCCCGAGGTCGTCAACGTCGGCCCGGATCCCGCGTACAGCGGTGACCATGGTGACCAGGTCGAAGGCCTCGCCACTGGGGCGGGTCCGGCCGCCGGTAACCGCATAAGGGCGGACGACAGGCCCCGCGTCGCGGTCAAGCCACTCGTCGTCGGCCTGGGGCATGGCACGTCACTTCGTCTCTACGTTCGGGCGGCCAGGCCGGGGATTGACGGACAGGTGCTCCCCGACCCGCTTGACCAGGATCGCCATCTCGTAGGCGACGAGCCCCACGTCGGCCGCGGCCGTGGCCAGGACGGCCAGGCAGCTGCCCGCACCCGCAGCGGTCACGAACAAGAACTCGGACTCCATCTCGATGATGATCTGCCGGGCCGGGCCGCTCCCGAAGTGCCGCCCCACCCCCCGGGCCAGGCTCTGCAGGCCGGCCGAGGCGGCCGAGAGATGATCCGCGTCTTCCTGGCTGAGCCCGGCTGACGCCCCGATCGCCAGGCCGTCCCGGGACAGGATGACGGCCTTGCGGACGTCCACGACCCTGGCGACCAGGTCGTCGAGGAGCCAGTCGAGTTCGTTGGCCTGGCTCACATGCTCTCCCCGTCCCGGTCAGGCGTCGTCTCGGGCGGCGGCGTCGCCCTCCCGGAGACGTTGCGGCCGCGCTCCCAGCCTCGCTGCAGCGCCGTCATCGTGCTCCGCACTTCCTCGGGGGACGGCGCGCCCGGGCCGGCATCGGCGTTACCGGAACGCGCGCCGCCGTCCCGCAGTTGCGGGGCCAGGCTGGCCTGGCGCACCCGGACGGGCAGGCCCATCGCGGTCAGCTCGGTGGTGGAGACCCGTGCATCCACGATGTCGGAGCGGTCGGGAAGGCGCGGCGGCGTGTTGCTCCCGAGCATGAACGAGCCGCTGGGCGACGGGGCCGTGGCGCGACGGGGCCGCGGGGTGAACACGCTGTCCACGCTGTCGGCCTCCTCGGCGCTGTCGGCCCGGATCGACGCGACGGCGGAAACGGAAGGCAGGTCCGCAGGCGGGGCGGAGGGCAGGTCCGCAGGCGGGGCGGAGGGCAGGTCCGCAGGCGGGGCGGAGGGCAGGTCCGCAGGCGGGGCGGAGGGCAGGTCCGCGGCCGGGTCAGCGGGCGGGTCGGGCAGCGGCTCCGCGGCCAGCGTCGCCGCGCTGAGCTGGGCCAGCGCAGGACGTTCCGCGATGGTACCCGGGTGCAGCGAGGCCCGCCGGCTGGCGAGCTGGAACGGGCGCTCACCCGCCGTCCCCGCCGGGACCTGGGCGTCGTAGGCGCCCTGGCTGACCACCAGGGCATTCGGGATCAGCACGATGGCCGTGGTACCCCCGTAGGGCGACTCCTGCAGGGTGATCCGGATGTCGTGCCGCCTGGCTAGCTGCCCGGCCACGAACAGGCCGAGCTGCTCGCTTCCGGACAGGTCAAGCTGCGGCGGGTGCGCCAGGTTCTGGTTGACCTCGGCCAGCTTGTCGCCGGTCATGCCGAGCCCGCGGTCTTCGATCTCCACGGCGTATCCCCGGCCGACGATGTCGCCGTGGATCCGGACCGGGGAGTTGGGCGGCGAGAAGATTGTCGCGTTCTCCGCGAGTTCCGCGATCAGGTGGATGACGTCGGCCACGGCAGGTCCGGCGAGTGCCGCGCGGGTTCCCGTGGTAACCCTAATCCGCGTGTAGTCCTCGACCTCGGCCACCGCGGCGCGGAGTACGTCAACGAACGGCACCGGATGGCGCCAGCCGCGACCGGGTGACGCGCCGGACAAGATGATCAGGCCCTCCGAATGGCGGCGCATCCGGGTGGTCAGGTGGTCGATGCGGAACAGGTCCTCAAGCTCCTCCGGCTCGGTCGCCCGGCGTTCCATCGCGTCGAGCAGCGCCAGCTGGCGGTGCAGCAGCGACTGGCTGCGCCGGGCCAGGTTGCGGAAGACATCACTGATCCCGCGGCGAAGCCTGGCCTCGTCGACGGCGGCTTCCACGGCCGTCCGCTGAACCGCGTTGAACGCCTCCCTGACCTGCCCGATCTCATCGGCGCTCGATTCCAGCGGCGGCGCTTCCGCGGACACGTCCACGTCTTCACCGGCCCGCAAGCGCTCCACGAGTCTGGGCAGGCGGTAGTCGGCCAGGTCGAGGGCGGACCGCCGGAGCCCGGCCAGCTGCTGCACGAGACCGCGGCCGATCCAGACCGAGATGATGAGCGATCCGATGATGGCCAGCAGTCCGAGACCGCCGACGAGCCAGAGTCGGAGGAAGGTAGCGTTGGCGACCGGCTGTGCCTGCATCGTCAGCGTCGTCGCCGCCTGGATGGTCGCGTTCGAGAGCCCGGCGGAGACCGCGCCGACGGCCAGGTTCCAGGACGGCAGGGGCACCGGCGGGACCCGGCCCGGATGATTGTCGGCGATGACCTTGTTCTCGAGTGCGGTCAGGGCGGCCGACGCCTGAGGGTTGACGTCCTTAACAAAATAAGCGCGGTAAGCCGGCTCCAGGTCGGGCAGGGCCTGGGCGTACATGGCCCGGTGCGCCCCGACCAGCTCGGCGAACTGCTGGCGGTCGGCCTGCGAGAACGTGCGCGCGACCGCATCCCCGGTCAGCAGGCTGCTCTCCTCGAGGAGCAGTTCCTCGGACTTGCCCGCCCGGACCAACGCGAGTGACTGGGTGACCAGCGGGACGTTGGATTCCTGCAGGATGGTCTGATTCAGCACATCGTCAGCGGCGAAGTTGATGGCGGAGTAGGCACTGATCGCCTCGGGCCTGGTCACGGCCAGGGAGGTGATCTTGGAGCGCAGGGTGGCGAGGCCTGCCGTGTCCTTGACCAGCACCGCGATCGCTTGCTTTTCCGCCGGTACCGCGCTGCTGGCGGTGGAGCTGACGGCCCCGGTGAAGGCCTTCTGGGACTGCTCGGTCTTTGCTTCCTGCGCGCGCAGCGCCGCCAGGTTCGACGGCGTCGGGGCCGCCAGGTAGTTCACGGCCTGGATGCGCTCGAGATCGATCTGGGCTTCCAGGTTGCCGACCGGCGTGCCGACGGTGTCCTTCAGCGTCCTGGACCTGGCCAGGTTGAGCGCGTCGCTGGCCGTTATGGTCGCCGCGAAGGCGTACAACCCGACCAGGGACAGGATCGGGACGGCGACGAGCAGGACGATCCTCAGCCGTATGGACCGGTGGCGCAAACCCATGATTGTGACCTCAGCGCGGGAAGTGACCAGGGGGGCACGCGGTCAACCAGGAGACCCCGGGGAAGTTTGTCATCGTAACAGCCGGTTAGGAAGATCACTAGCGAAACAAGTCAGGTCTGACAGGACACAGTTGCCTCCCCGGTACGTCGCGGGCGATAAGCGGCCATCACCCGCATATGTGCGTCTTACCGGTGGTCAGCCGACCGCGCCCGGGTGGCGAGAGGCCGGCTGGCTATCGATGGGTCCGGCGGCGAGGACGTGCTGGACGAGCGTGATCAGGACTTCCTTGACCGAAGCGCGCTGCCGGGCGTCACACAGCACGCGCGGCTCGTGGCCAGCACCCAGACCAGCAAGTCCACCGCCCGGGACCGCCACGGCGACTCGGCGAAGTACACGGCAAGCTGGGTCTTGCCGCACGATGCCAGCCAGTCTGGCGATCCCTCTGCGGCGGTCCGGCTGGGCACCAGCACGACGGTGGCGGCAGGGACCAGGGCCGTATTCAGGCCAGGCGCCGTCTCCGGCCTAGAACTGAAACCATCGGCCAGCGGGGGCATTGCGCCCGTCCTGACCGGCAACTGGCGGCCTGGCGGTTACGGCGGTCGTTGTCGAGCACCCCGCGCCAGGACCAGGTAGACGATGGCCGCGACAAACCAGCCGACGAGCCAGGAGATGTCGGCGCCGCCGAGGTACTTGACCAGCGGGCCGGTGTAGTCCGGCTGCGAGACGAACGGGAACTCCACCGCGAGGCCGAGCGCGTATGCGATCAGCCCGCGCCATGAAAATTTGCCGTAAATACCGTTCGGGATGAAGAACGACGCCACGTCATAGTGACCACGGCGAACCAGGAAGTAGTCGACGATGTTGACCGCGGACCGCGGTATGAAGATGACCAATAGCACGTCCAGGAAGCATTCGAACCGTTGCCCCGGGACAGAGTTTGCGGGGCGGCGCCGCGCTGACCGGGCCGGACCCGCTAGCAGCCGGAAACCGCACGTTGTGGCGCCGTATGCCCGCCGGAATGCGGCCGAGCGCGTGGCGGCCAACGGCCTCGTGGCGGCTCCGTTCGTTACCGCAGGCCCGCCGCGCTGCCTTGCCTTCTAGGTCCGGGACATGGCTTCGCAGGGCTCGGTGCCGCCAGGTCCTGCAGGTGCCGGAGAAGCGCGACCACCGGTGGACCGATGATCGTTCCGGCGCGCGCCGGAACGGGCTCGCGTCCGGCTCACTTCGCGAGTGCGCCGCACCCGGAACGCGTGACCCGCCCCAGGCGGCCACGCCGCCGGTCCCCGTGCAGGGGCGCTCGCTCGACACGGACGAGACTGGCGGACATGCATGGTCAGGTTCGGACCTTGCCGTCCATGGCGGATCGGCGTCCGCGCTGCGGCGTGCCGGAAACCGTGCCCGGCCCGGAACCACCTGGTACTGGCGGCGTCCGCGCCCCGCGTACTGAGCGCCGCGGCGTACGGCGAACCGTCGGCAGGCCCGCGGTTCCCGGCGGCCGGACATCGTCCATTGATATGACATAGGCGTCAGCTTCAAGGAATATGACATCGGCGTCAGCTAATGGCTTTCGTACGCAACGGATATGGACTCGGGGCCCTACGCAGCAGTCATGCAAGTAGACGCGGCGCCTAACACGATCCGGCCGCCAGTGCAAACCGGAGGGAAAAGGCGACGTGTATGTCAGCTGACGCAAGCGTCACTTTTGCTTTTCAAATGAGACTTGTGTCCAAATAGAGATCGTGGCACGCGACGGCGCAACCGTGAGCGGCGAGTTCCGCCTGCAGCAGGAACCTGCCGTGGCGGCCGGCGCGGCCGTCGACGCGGTCAATCCGGGGGCCGGGCGCGCGGCCGGGGAGAACTTCCCCGTCGCGCTGCGGGTCCTGCCCACCAGCCGGCGGCGGTACCTGATGGCCGTGTACGGCTTCGCCAGGACGGCCGACGACATCGGGGACCGGGCCCCGCCGGAGCATCGGTTCCGGCTGCTCGACGAGCTCGAGGCCGATCTCCGCCGCCTGTACGCCCGTGGCGACGCTGCGCGCGACCCGGCCGGGAACAGCGGCCCGGGCGCCGACGGCGAGGGCAGCCGCGGCGGGGCCGACGTCGGCCCGGGCGGTGACGGCGCAGAGCCACAGAGCCGCGTGGTGCGCGCGCTCGGGCCCGCCGTGACCGACTGCGGCATCCCGATGCAGCCCTTCCTCGACCTGATCCAGGCCAACCGGCAGGACCAGGTCGTGTCCCGCTACCAAACCTTCGAAGACCTGGTGGGTTACTGCCGCCTGTCGGCCAACCCGGTGGGCCGGATCGTGCTGCACGTGTTCGGCAGCTTCTCTCCGCAGCGGGCCGAGCTGTCCGATTCCATCTGCACCGCGCTGCAGCTGGCCGAGCACTGGCAGGATGTGGCCGAGGACCTGCGCGCGGGCCGCATCTACCTGCCCGCGCAGGACCTGGACAGGTTCGGCTGCACCGAGGAGGACCTGGCGCAGGCCAGCGCGCCACCGCAGGTACGCGCGCTGATCGCGTTCGAGACCGGGCGGGCCATGGCGCTGCTGGACGCGGGCGCCCCGCTGATCGGCACGCTGCGCGGCGCGGCGCGCGCCGCGGTGGCCGGCTATGTCGCGGGCGGACGGGCCGCGCTGGCCGCGATCGCCGCGGCCGACCACGACGTGCTGCGCGCCACGCCGCGGCCCCGCAAGCCGTACCTGGCCGCCCAGCTCGTCCGGGCCTACGCGAGAGGGCGGTGAGGCGTTGACCTCCCAGGCCGCGGGGGCTACCGACGTCCGTGCTGCGTACCAGCACTGCGAGCAGGTGACCCGGACTCAGGCGAGGAACTTCTCCTACGGCATCCGGCTGCTGCCGGGCGGGAAGCGCCGGGCGCTGTCGGCGGTGTACGCGTTCGCCCGCCGGATCGATGACATCGGCGACGGGACGCTCCCCGCCGCGGACAAGCTGGCCGCGTTGCAGGACGCGCGCGGCGCCGTGGCCGCGCTGGAGCGGGACGGTGTTGGCGCCGTGGCCGCGCTGGAGCGGGGTGGCATTGACGTCGCGGCGGGCGACCCGGTGCTCGTCGCGCTGGCCGACGCGGCGCGCAGGTACCCGATCCCGCTCGGCGCCTTCGGCGAGCTGATCGACGGCTGCGAGGCCGACGTGCGCGGCACGAGCTACGCGACCTTCGCCGAGCTTGAGCACTACTGCAGGTGCGTGGCCGGGTCGATCGGGCGGCTCTCGCTCGGCGTATTCGGCAGCCGGGACCCCGGCGCGGCCGAGCCGCTGGCCGACGCCCTGGGGATCGGCCTGCAGCTCACCAACATCCTGCGCGACGTCCGCGAGGACCTCAGCAACGGCCGGGTGTACCTGCCCGCGGAGGACCTGGGGCGCTTCGGCGCGGTGCTGCGGCCCGACCACGCCGACGCGCTGGCCGGCGAGCATGGGCTGCAGGACGTCGTGCGGTTCGAGGCGCGGCGCGCCCTCGGCTGGTACGCGACGGGCATGCGGCTGCTGCCGCTGCTCGACCGGCGCAGCGCGGCGTGCACGGGAGCGATGGCGGGGATCTACCTGCGGCTGCTCAAGCAGATCGCCGCGGCGCCCGCCGCGGCGCTGGGGCAGCGGCAGTCGCTGCCGGGTAAGGAAAAGGCCATGGTTGCGGCCAGGGCACTGGCCGGGATCGCCGACCGGGTACCCGACGCCGGCTCGCCCCGCCCGGACCGGCCCGGGGATGTCCGCCCGGTCAAGGCCGCGGGCGGCCCGGCGTCGTCGAGCCCTGCACCGACGTCCCCTGCGCCGGCGTCGGCGAGCCCTGCGCCGGCGTCCCCCGCACCGACGGGACCGGCTGCGGCCCGACCTGCCGCAGCCGGGCCCGCAGCGGCGGAACCCGCGGCGGGAGGACGGCCGTGACCGCGCGCGCCGTGGTCATCGGCGGCGGCCTGGCGGGCATCACCGCGGCGATCATGCTGCGCGAAGCCGGGGTCGGCGTCACCCTGCTGGAGGCCCGGCCGAGGCTCGGCGGCGCGACCAGCTCGTTCTCCCGCGGCGAGCTCACCGTCGACACCGGCCAGCATGTGTTCCTGCGCTGCTGCACAAGCTACCGGGAGCTGCTCAGCCAGCTCGGCGTGACCGGATCGGCGACGCTCCAGGACCGCTTCGACGTCACCGTGCTGTCGCCGGGCGGCCGGGCCAGGCTGCGCCGCAGCGCGCTGCCCGCGCCGCTGCACCTGAGCCGGGCCCTGATCGGCTACCGATTCCTGTCCCTGCCGGAACGGCTCCGCGTGGGCCAGGCCGCCCTGGCGCTGCGGGGTACCGATACCGCGCAGCCCGGCCTGGACGCCCAGCGTCTGGGTGACTGGCTCGGCACCCGGGGGCAGAGCGAGCGCGCCCGCCGCAAGCTCTGGGACCTGTTCGTGGTCTCGTCACTGAACATCGACGGCGACCAGGCCAGCGCGGCGCTGGCCGCGTACGTGCTCAAGACGGCGCTGCTGTCCGACTCGGGCGCCGCGGACATCGGCGTGCCCGCGGTGCCGCTCGGCGACCTGCACGGGCGGTCCGCGGCCCGCGTGCTCGACCGGCTCGGCGCGCAGGTGCGGCTGGGGACGAAGGCGGCCGCGGTGGAGCGCGCCCCCGCCGGCGGGTTCCGGGTCCGGGTGACGTCCGGCTCGGACGCCGACGGTGCGGACCGCGGCGACGGCGGCGAGGTGATCGAGGCCGACGGCGTGGTTCTCGCGGTCCCCGCCGGACCCGCGGCCCGGCTGGCCGGGGCGGCGGGCGTAGCGGGCGCGGCCCGCTGGGATGACCTGGGCACCTCGCCGATCGTGAACGTGCACGTGATCTACGACCGGCGGGTCACCGAGCTGCCGTTCGCCGCCGCCCTGGACTCCCCGGTGCAGTGGGTGTTCGACAAGACCCCGACGTCCGGCCTGGAGGCCGGGCAGTACCTGGCGATATCGCTGTCCGCGGCGGACGGCTACGTGGACGTCCCGACCGCGGCGCTGCGAGAGCGCTTCCTGCCCGCGCTCGAGGAACTGTTCCCGGCGGCCGCGGGCGCCCGGGTCACCGATTTCTTCGTCACCCGGGAACGCCGGGCGACGTTTCGTCAGGCACCGGGGTGCGGCGTGCTGCGCCCCGGTGCCGCGACCTCACTGCCGGGATTGCTGCTGGCCGGGGCATGGACCGATACCGGGTGGCCGGACACGATGGAGGGTGCCGTGCGGAGCGGACGCACTGCTGCACAAGAGCTGATTCGGGGTCTGGCCGGCCGGGCCGGGCGCGAGCCGGGCGGCGGTCACGCCCCCGCGGCCGCCCCCCCGCAAGCACGGCAGGACGGCATCTCGGCCCAGGCCGCGGGATCGCCGTCATGACGGCCACGATCCCGGAGGGCGTGGAAAGCGCCCGCGACCTGGTGGGCCCCGCGATCGCCGCGGCCGTGGACCAGCTGAGCCCCGAGGTCCGCATCGTCGCCGCGTACCACCTCGGGCTGGCCGACCCGGCCGGGCGTCCGACCGGCCGCTCCGGCGCCGGGGGGAAGGCGCTGCGCCCGGCGCTCGCGCTGCTGTCGGCCCGCGCCGCGGGCGCGGCGCCCGAGCACGGCGTGCCCGCTGCCGCGGCCGTCGAGTTCGTGCACAACTTCTCGCTGCTGCACGACGACATCATGGACGGCGACACCGAGCGCCGGCACCGGCCGACCGCCTGGACGGTATACGGGGTCGGCGCGGCGATCCTGGCCGGCGACGCCATGCTGGCGCTGGCGCAGGACCTGCTGCTGGAGGGGTCGGCCCCGCAGAACATCTGGGCCTCGCGCTGCCTGTCCGCGGCCGTACAGCGGCTGATCGCCGGCCAGGGCGCGGACCTGGCCTTCGAGCGCCGCGATGACGTCACGCTCGACGAATGCCGGCAGATGGCCGGCGACAAGACCGCCGCGCTCATGGCCTGCGCCTGCAGCATCGGCGCCATTTACGTCGGCGCGCCCGCGGACCTGGCCATGGGCCTGGCCGGATTCGGGGCCCACGTGGGCCTGGCGTTCCAGCTCACCGACGATCTTCTCGGCATCTGGGGCGCGCCGGAGATCACCGGCAAGCCGGTCCGGTCGGACCTGCGGACCAGGAAGAAGTCGCTGCCCGTGGTGGCCGCGCTGACCAGCGGCACCGAGCCCGCGCGAGAACTCGGCGCGCTGCTGGCCCAGACCGAGCCGCTCGGCGAGGACGAGCTGATCCGCGCGGCCGGGCTGGTCGAGGCGGCCGGAGGCCGGGAGTGGGCGGAAGCCGAGGCCGAGGCCGCGCTGGCCTCGGCCGACAAGTGCCTGGCGGAAACGGACATGCCCGACAACGCGCGGGCGGAGTTCGCCGCGATCGCCCAGTTCATCACGACGCGCCAATGGTAAGGCGGGCAGGCGCGGCAGCGG
>Ga0335076_10005606_pt1 | contig 12674 bp, 12 predicted proteins | sample Lox_Sample_25_FD_206717 | JGI IMG/M metagenome (GOLD analysis project Ga0335076, IMG submission 206717) | Soil microbial communities from Loxahatchee National Wildlife Refuge, Florida, United States - Lox_Sample_2.5 | ecosystem: Environmental > Terrestrial > Soil > Wetlands | place: USA...
CGGCACCCGGGCGCGCAGGATGGCGAGCTCGCGGCGCGCGTCCGGGTAGTCGACCCAGGCGTAGAAGCAGCGTCGCTTGAGCGCGTCGTGCACCTCGCGGGTGCGGTTGGAGGTGATGACGACGAGCGGCTGGGCTGCCGCGCGGAGCGTCCCGACCTCCGGGATGGTCACCTGGTAGTCGGAGAGGATTTCGAGGAGGAAGGCCTCGAAGGGCTCGTCCGTCCGGTCGATCTCGTCGATGAGGAGCACCGGCGCCCCCGCGGGGTCCGCCTCGAGCGCCTGGAGCAGGGGCCGGCGAACGAGGAAACGCTCCGAGAAAAGGTCCCCCTCCATGTGGGCCCGGTCGAGGGAGTGGGCGGCCTCGGCGAGCCGGATCTCCAGCATCTGCCGCGGGTAGTTCCACTCGTAGACCGCCTGGGAGACGTCGAGCCCCTCGTAGCACTGCAAGCGGATGAGGCGCCGGTCGAGCCCGGCGGCGAGCACCTTGGCGAGCTCGGTCTTTCCCACCCCCGCCTCCCCCTCGAGGAAGAGCGGGCGGCCGAGGCGCAGCGAGAGGAAGAGCGCGGTCGAGAGCGCCCGGTCCGCGATGTAGTCGGCGGAGGCGAGCAGCGCCTGGACCGCGTCGACCGACTCCGGGAGAGGCCTCGCCGGGCTCACGCGGTCAGCCGCACGCGGCCACCGCGCGGCGTGCCATCACGCCGACGAGGTGGGCCCGGTACTCGGCGCTCCCGAAGGTGTCGCCGGAGAGCCCGGCGCTGGGCACCGAGACGCCGGCGATGGCATCGGCGGCGAACCGGGAGGCGAGCGCCTTCTCCATGTCCGCCACCCGGAACACGGACGGCGCAGCCCCCGTCACCGCTACCCGGACCCCCGCTGGGCCTCGCGCCACGAAGACGCCGACGAGCGCGAACCGCGAGGCGGGATGGGGAAACTTCTCGTAGGCGGCCTTCTCCGGCACCGGAAAGCGGACCGAGGTGATCACCTCGTCGGGAGCGAGAGCGGTCTCGAACATGCCCTTGAAGAAGCCGTCGGCCGGGATCTTCCTGCGATCGGTCACCACGGTTGCCCCGAGGGCCAGGACCGCCGCCGGGTAATCCGCCGATGGGTCGTCGTGGGCGAGGGAGCCGCCGAGCGTGCCCCGGTTCCGGACCTGGGGATCGCCGATGTGGCCGGCGAGCGCCGCCAGGGCCGGGATGGCCCTCTTCACCTCGGCCGACGCGGCGACCTCCGCGTGGGTCGAGCCGGCGCCGACGACGAGTTCCTTACCGTCGAGCCGGATGCCCTTCAGCTCGGCGAGACCGGAGAGCGCCACCAGGTCGGTGGGCGCCGCGAGCCCGAGCTTCATCACCGGAAGCAGGCTCTGGCCGCCGCCGAGGTACTTGCCGTCGGTCGCCTTCTTCTGGGCGGCGACCGCGGTGGGGAGGTCCTTGGGCCGATGGAATGCGAAGTCGTTCACGGGAGCCTCCTCGCTAGCTCTTCTTCGCGTCGCGGATGGTTCGCCAGACCCGCTCCGGCGTGGCGGGCATGTCCAGGTGCCGCACTCCCAGGTGGGCGAGGGCATCCACGACCGCGTTCATCACCGCCGGCGGCGAGCCGATGGCCCCCACCTCCCCCACCCCCTTCGAGCCGAGCGGGTTGTGGGTGCACATCGTGTTGTGGGTGCCGACGGCGTAGGCGGGGAGGTCGAGCGCGCGCGGGACGGTGTAGCCGAGGAACGAGCCGGAGAGGAGCTGACCCTTGTCGTCGTAGACCGCCCCCTCGAGGAGCGCCTGGCCGATCCCCTGCGCCACCCCGCCGTGCACCTGGCCCTCGACGATCATCGGGTTCACGACCCGGCCGACGTCGTCCATCCCGGTGAAGGCCACGACGCGCGTCACGCCCGTCTCGGGGTCGATCTCCACCTCGCACACGTGGCAGCCCGCCGGGTAGGTCCAGTTCTTGGGATCGTAGAAGGCGGTCTCCTCGAGACCGGGCTCGAGCCCGGCCGGGTACTTGTGGGGAATGTAGGCGGTGAGCGCGACCTCCCCGAAGGTCTTCGACCGGTCGGTGCCCTTCACCGTGAACTTGCCGTCTTTGAAGTCGACGTCGCCCTCGCTCGCCTCGAGCAGGTGGGCCGCGATCTTCTTGCCCTTGGCGATGACCTTCTCGAGGGCCTTCACCACGGCCGAGCCGCCCACCGCGAGCGAGCGCGAGCCGTAGGTCCCCATCCCGAACGGGATCTTGCTGGTGTCGCCGTGCGACACCTCCACCTTGTCCAACGGGACACCCAGGTACTCGGCAGCGAGCTGCGCATAGGTGGTCTCGTGCCCCTGGCCGTGGCTGTGGGTTCCGGTGAAGATGGTCACGCTGCCGGTCGGGTGGACGCGTACGTTCGCCGTCTCGTAGAGGCCGGCGCGGACGCCGAGCGACCCGGCCACGGCCGAGGGAGCGATCCCGCAGGCCTCCACGTAGGTCGAGATACCGATCCCGCGCAACTTCCCCCTCGCCTTCGCCTCGGATCGGCGCTTCTCGAAGCCGGCCCAGTCGGCCTTCTTCAGGGCCAGGTCGAGCGTGGCGACGTAGTCGCCGCTGTCGTACTCGAGCGCGACCGGCGTCTTGTAGGGGAACTGGTCGGGGCGGATGAAGTTCCGCCGGCGGAGCTCGACCCGGTCGACTCCCATCTCCCCGGCGGCGACGTCGACGATGCGCTCGAGCACGTAGGTGGCCTCGGGCCTTCCCGCCCCGCGGTAAGCATCCACCGGGACGGTGTGGGTGAAGAGGGCCCGCACCTCGGCGTAGATCGCCGGCGTGCGGTAGCAGCCGGCGAGCAGGGTCGCGTAGAACCAGGTCGGGATCCCGGGCGCGAAGGTGGAGAGGTAGGCGCCGAGGTTGGCGAGCGTCCTCACCCGCAGCCCGAGGAAGGTGCCGTCCTTGTCGAGCGCCAGCTCCGCGTGGGTGACGTGGTCGCGCCCGTGCGCGTCGGAGACGAAGGACTCGGAGCGGACGGCGGTCCACTTCACCGGCCGACTGAGCTTCCGGGCCGCCCACACGACGAGGAACTCCTCCGGGTAGTGATAGATCTTGGAGCCGAATCCACCTCCCACGTCGGGGGCCACGACCCGCAGCTTGTGCTCGGGGATGCCGTAGCTGAACGCGGCGAGGAGCAGCCGCGTCAGGTGTGGGTTCTGGCTCGTGGTGACGAGCGTGGTGTCGTCGGTGGCGCGGTCGTACTCGCCGATGGCGGACCTGGGCTCGATGGCATTCGGGATGAGCCGGTTGTTGACAAGGTCGAGGCTCACCACCCGGTGGGCCTTGGCGAACGCGGCATCGGTCGCGGCCTTATCGCCGAAGTGCCAGTCGTAGCAGGTGTTGCCCTTCGCCTGCGGCCACACGAGCGGCGCGCCCGCTTTGATCGCCTGGGCGATGTTGGCGACGGCGGGCAGGTCCTGGTAGTCGACCTCGACGAGCGAGGCCGCCTCCCGGGCCTGGTCCTTGGTCTCCGCGACGACGAGCGCCACCTGGTCCCCCACGCAGCGCACCTCCTCCGCACAGAGAGCGGCGTGGGGAGGCTCCACCATGGGTGTCCCGTCCTTGTTGAAGACCTGCCAGCCGGTGGGGAGGTTCCCGATCTTCTCGGCGGCGAGGTCGGCCCCGGTGAGGACGAGCAGCACGCCCGGAGAGCGCCGCGCGGCCTCGGTGCGGATGGCGCGGATGTGCGCGTGAGCGTGCGGAGAGCGGACGATAACGGCGTGGGCCTGCTGTGGCCGCACGACGTCGTCCGTGTAGGTGCCCTTTCCCTGCAGGAAGCGCGCGTCCTCCTTCCGCTTCACCGAGGCGCCGATTCCACCCTGGGCCATGGCTATCTCCCTCCCGCTCGCGCGGCGGCCTGCACGGCCTTGACGATGTTCTGGTAGCCGGTGCACCGGCAGAGGTTGCCCTCGAGCCACTCCCGGATCTGCGCCTCGCTCGCGCCCGGGTTCTGCCGGACGAGGTCCGTGGCGCTCATCACCATCCCCGGGGTGCAGAAGCCGCACTGCAGGCCGTGGTACTCGCGGAAGGCCTCCTGCATGGGGGAGAGAGTCCCGTTGGTCGCGAGCCCCTCGATGGTGGTCACGCTGCCGCCGTCCGCCTCCACCGCGAGCATGGTGCAGCTCTTCACCGAGCGGCCGCCGACGTGGACGGTGCACGCTCCGCACTGGCTGGTGTCGCACCCGACGTGCGTCCCGGTGAGGCCGAGGCGCTCGCGAAGGAAGTCGACAAGCAGGAGGCGCGCCTCGACCTCCGCCGTGACACGCTTTCCGTTGACCTCGAGGGCGATGGCGGGCATGGCGTGCTCCTTCCGCCGCCCACCCGGCGCGCGCTGGGGCGGGGGCGTGCGGGTACCCGGGATGCTTGGTGTCGCCCGCCCCGAAGATCAACCCGACCCCCCACGAGTGACATGATCCGGATCGGACCCGACGACGCAGCGCGGCGCGAGGTGCGACCCGCAGCGCAGGCCGGCGGCCGGATCGCGCGCTCGTCAGCGCCCCTCGTACGCCCTCTTGAGCCCGGCGATGTCGAGCTTCTTCATCTTCATCAGGGCGGCGAAGACCCGCCCCGATCGCTCGCGGTCGGGGTCGCTCAGGTACTGGCCGAGCGCGCTCGGGACGACCTGCCACGAGAGGCCGAAGCGGTCCTTGAGCCAGCCACACTGCACCTCCTGGCCGCCCTCGGACAGCTTCGCCCAGTACCGATCCAGCTCCTCCTGCGTCTCGCAGGTGACGAGGAGGGACACGCCGTCCGTGAAGGTGAAGTGAGGCCCGCCGTTCAGCGCGACGTACTCGCGGCCGTCGAGCTCGAACGCCACGGTCATGACCGACCCCTTAGGGCCCGGGCCGGCGTCTCCGTAGCGGGTGGTGGCTGTGATCCGCGAGTTCGGGAAGAGGGAGACGTAGAGGTTCACTGCCTCCTCGGCGCCCTCAGCGTACGAGAGGAAGGTCTTGATCTTCTGCATGGTGTCACCTTGTGTTCATGCGGGGTTGGGCTTCATGAAGGCGAGCACGGTACGGAGAGGATCCCGAATCGCTCCGGGCCCCGATTCCCGGGGCGCCGACGGCCGGCGCGGGGATCGCCGCGCCGAGTGGCTGGGCACGCGAGATCGTAGCGTCGAGGTCCCCGACTCGCACGCAGGGGAGCGAGTGGGGCGCGGCGGGAGGAATGTCCGCGACTGCCGCGCGCGACGCCATCGCTGCAGATCACGGGTCCGCCCCCGATGGGCTCCGCATCGTCCGATGGGCCAAGCGCAGCGCTCCCGTGGAAGGCGAGCGCCCCCGCCGGGTCGTCCACTCCTCAGCTCGTTCCGGACGCAGTGTCCGCGGGGCCTCCCCTTCCTCTCCGACCGCGCGATCGTCCCGAGTGCGGGGCTCGAGCCGATCTGGCCGCCGAGGGTCATCGGGCGGCGAACCCTCTTATATTGGGCGCGATGTCGGAGGCGGACGTAGTGGATCGTCGCCGGCAACCTGCCATGCTCTCGAACTCGCCCGCCGAGGCCGCCTACACCCGGGTGCGAATCGATCGCCTCACCCGCCCCGAGCCGAAAGGAGAACGGAATGCAGCTCGTCCACGTCTACCTCAACTTCCCCGGCACCACGGAGGAGGCCCTCCATTACTACGAGAAGGTCTTTGGGACGCGGATCGTCGCCCTGCAGACCTTCGGCGACACGCCCTTCGTGAAGAACCCCCCGGAGTCGGCGAAGAAGAAGGTCATGCACGCTCAGCTCCCCATCACCGAGACGGTTCACCTGATGGCGAGCGACAGCATCGAGGGCATGACGCCGGTGCCGCTCCGGGTGGGAAACAACTTCCACATCTCGATCGTCGCCCGGGACAAGGCGGAGGCGGACCGCGCCTTCGAGCTCCTCAGCGCCGGCGGGAAGGTCCACATGCCGCTCGCCAACGCCCCGTGGGGCCCCTACTTCGGCATGTGCATGGACCGCTTCGGCGTGCAGTGGATGGTGAGCCTGCCGAACCCGGTCTGAGCCGGATCGCGGGCGAGCCGGCCGGGCGAGGCGGGGCCTGCCCCGCCCGATGCCGGTGAGGCCCGGTTCGTCCTCAGCTCGCCGCTCGCCCCTCCGATGCCGCATCCCGGCGCACGGCCTCGTCCCAGCGCCAGTCCACCCACGCCTGGAGGGAGGCGACCTCCGCGTCGCTCGTGCCGTGGAAGCGGGCCTGCGGCGCCAGGTACTCGCGCACAGGCTTCCGCCCGCCGCGCTTCGCCAGGGTCTTGCTTCGCCCGGTGAGGCGGAACCGATCGCCCTCGACCTCGGAGAGGACGACGGCGCCGGTGTCGACGGCGAGCTGGCCGATCTTGACCGCGTCCCTCGGCTCGAAGCCCCAGCCGGAGGGACAGGGAGTGCTCATGTGAAGGTAGCGCAGGCCGTGGATTCCCCGCGCCTTGGCGACCTTGTCGTAGACGTCGTCCGGATGGACGGCGGAGATGGTGGCCACGTAGGGGATGCCGTGGGCCTCCATGATGCGCGGCATGTCCTTCGCAGTCTCCCGCTTCCCGCGCGTGGTGGTGGTGGTCCGCGCGCCCACCGGCGTGAGCCCGGAGCGCTGCGTGCCGGTGTTCATGTACGCCTCGTTGTCGTAGCAGACGTAGATGAAGTCCTCGTTGCGCTCCGCCGCCCCGGAGAGGCCCTGGATACCGATGTCCGCCGTGCCACCGTCTCCCGCCATCGCGAGGACGGTCATCTCCGACGCCCTCCCGGTGGCGCGCAAGCCGGCCGCGAGCCCCGACGCCGCGGCCGCGGCCCCGGGGAAGGCGACGTTGAGCCAGGGCACCGTCACCGAGGAGATGGGGTACATGCCGCCGATGACGGTGAGGCAGCTGGCGGGGACGGTCATCACCGCCTTGCCGTCGAGTGCCTTGAGGATGGCGCGCAGGCCGATGCCCAGGGCGCACCCGGCGCAGGCCCGGTTGCCGGGCAGCATGTGCTCAGCGGTCGGCAGGTCCACGAGCTTCGTCATGCGGGTTCCCGGAGCTTGAGGTTGATCCAGTCGGCGCGGCGAACGCGCACGCCCGCCCGGAAGTCGCCGAGCGCACGCTGCGCCGCCTCGACGAGCTGCCGGGTGTCGACCTCGCGCCCGCCCAGGCCGGTCACCGTCCCGAACACCGCCGGCGGGGACGCGGAGCCGAGGAGCGCGGCGCGGACGTCGGAGCAGATCGGCCCTTCGTAGCCGTAGCTCATGGCCTTGTCGACGACCACCACCAAGTCCTTGCCGGCCAGGGCCTCGCGGACGGCCTGCGCCGGGAAGGGGCGGTAGGCGCGAAGGCCGAGGACCCCGGCGCGCACCCCCTCCGCCCGCAGGATCTCGGCGGCGACCGTGAGCTCGGACCCCACGCTGCCCGCCGCCACGAACGCCACCTCGGCGCCCTCGAGCAGGTGCGACCAGACGAGTCCGCCGCCCTCGCGCCCGAACTGCGCGCCGAAGGCCTCGCCGACTTGGGGGATGACCTCGAGCGCCCCCTCCAGCGCCTCCTGGTGCAGGGCTCGCAGCTCCATGTACCCGTGGCAGAGCTGGCCCGCGGCGTCGGCCCGGGGGTCGGCGAAGGTGACCTGGCCGATGTTGCGCGGCCGATCGAGGTCGACGATGGGCAGCGGCGGGCGCCGGGGGAGGAAGGCCTGCACCGCCTCCGCCGCCGGCACCGACACCGGCATCGAGGTGTGGGAGAGCAGGAAGCCGTCGTAGCAGACCATGACCGGGAGCTGCACGCGCTCCGCGATGGCGTAGGCCTGGACGAGGGAGTCCAGGATCTCCTGGTTGTCGCGGCAGTAGATCTGGACCCAGCCGGCGTCGCGGACCGACATCGAGTCCTGTTGGTCGTTCAGGACGTTCCAGGGCGCGGCGAGGGCCCGGTTCACGCAGGCCATGACCACCGGAAGGCGGGCGCCTCCCGCCCACCAGATCTGCTCGTTCATGTAGGCGAGGCCGTTGGCGCTCGTGGCCGTGAAGACCCGCGCGCCAACGGTCGCCGCCGCGATGCACACCGTGAGCGCGCTGTGCTCGCTCTCGACCCGCACCAGCTCGGCCCGAAGCTCCCCGGAGTCGACCCACTTGGAGAGGGTCTCCACCACCGGGGACTGGGGCGTGATGGGATAGGCGGCGACGACCTGCACCCCGGCGAGCCGGACCGCGATCGCAGCGGCCTCGTTCCCGGTGATGACCACCGAGTCGGTGGCGCTCACGATCGCACCACCTCGGGCAGGGACGGTCCGCGGTCGTCCGGGACCATCCGGATCGCGTCGGTGGGGCAGACCTCGGCGCAGATGCCGCAGCCCTTGCAATAGGTGAGGTCCAGGACCGGCGGAACGCCCCGGGCCACGCAGACGTCCGGGCAGTACACCCAGCAGAGCTGGCACGCTTCCTTTCCCTGCCGCACCGCCAGGCAGAGCTCGGGAGCGAGGTCCGGGCGCTCGGTGCGCCAGTCGCGCGTCATCCCCGCCTCGCCGGCGCTGGGGCTCGACATCGCGATCTCGTGGCCGCAGTTGCTCGTCCCCACCGATGGCTCCTCTCAGGCCCGCGTGGCGTCGTGGGCGATGACCGCTGCTTCGTAGTTCTTCTTCGCCGCGGGCCCGGGAAAGGAGGCGGCGATGGCGTCCCGGAGACGCTCCATGCTGACGAGCCCGGTGGCAGCGGCGAAGGTGCCCAGGATCGCGGTGTTCACCATGGGCGCGCCGGCGACGACCAGACCCGCTGCCTGGGCAGCCGCGGAGACGTCGGCGGTGACCACCCGGACGTTGCCGGGGACTTCCAGCGCGGAGGCGGGGCGCGCGGTGTTGACGATGAGCACCCCGCCCGGGCGGAGACCGCGGGCCGCGTTCGCAACCCCCAGGAGCGTGTCGTCGAGGACGATGACGATGTCCGGCTCGCTGACCTGGGAGTGGAGCCGGACCGGCGCGGACGAGAGCCGCGTGGAGGCGGTGATGGGCGCGCCGCGGCGCTCTGACCCGAACGAGGGAGCGGAGGCGACCCCGGCGAAACCGCTGCGGAAGGCGGCGTCGGCGAGGATCTTCGCGGCGGTCACGGCACCCTGCCCGCCGCGCCCGTGCCACCGGATCTCGAACATCTGCGGGGCGGGCTCTGAAATCGCGGGCTTCACGCTCGATTCCACCTTCTCTTCCACGGATGGGATCTGACCGGCACCGACGTTCCCCCTTCGAAGCACTCGAAGGGCCGCAGTGCCGCAGGGTTCCACCATAGATGTTTCGCGAGAGCTGTTTCAAGAGCGCGGCCGAAGGTGCCCTCTTTCCGGGCGCCGCCGCGAGTCCGAGTTGTCCGGCCTGTCTCAGCCAGGGCTGCCCCGGAGCCGCCGGAAGGCGGTGGCCGTGCAACCAGCCGAGAGGATGGCGCTCGCGACGAGCGGCGCCGCGAGCGAGCTCCTGAGGAGGAGGGCGCCGAAGACCGCGCCGAGGAACATGCAGGCGACGGACGCGATGCGGATCCGCCAGCGCGGGTTGGAACCCCCGGCGAGGGAGGAGTCCGCCGCCACTCCGGCCAGGGTGAGCGTGAGCACGGTGGTCGTCAGATCGGGCACCCCGAGCCGGCGCACGGTGGCGTTTCTGACCCCCATGCCGAGGGCGGTGAGGACGATGACCGCGTACTGCGAGGTGTCGGAGGATCCCTCCCCGGTGCCGATGGACGCCCCCGCGCTGGCGACGAGCAAGGCGGTCTCCGCGGAGAGCGCCGTTCCGATCCAGCGCCTCCGCGACCCGGAGCTCATCCGGGCCGCCAACCGGCCGCCGGCCACGGCGCCCGCGAGAAAGGCGAGCAGCGCGAGGGCCGAGCGCGGGATCGACAGACCCGGCGCCCCGGCGGACGCGAACGCCAGGAAGACGATGTTTCCGGTCATGTTCGCGGTGAACACGTGCCCGAGCGCGAGGAAACTTACCGAGTCGACGAGCCCCGTCACGACGGTCTGTCCGAGAAGGACGGCCGGCAGGATCGGCTCGGGTTCCGAGACCGGCGCGGGTTCGTGCTTGGCGGAGTTCGCCGAGCTTCCTGGAGGTATCGGTCCGCTGTCGCCGGGACGGTGATCGGCCATGATGACGCTCCGCTCTGGGCTCCCAGGCGACGGATCGGCCCGGGGGCAACCTGGGCTTCGCACCTCCAGTTCAGGAGCATGGAGGTCGCCGGGCGCGCTCATACGGAGCACGCAGGTTTCGCGCTCCGCGCTTGCGTTCGCCCAAGAGGGCTGTAAGCGCACCTTGAGAGGAGCCCCGCCGAGGCTTGACGGCCATTCGACGTCCGATGAGGTACGTCCTTCGACGTCGGGAGCGCGGCGCAGCCACACGAACGCCCAGGGCAGCGACATCGGACGACCCGCCGGTGCGGATCGATCTTCGCTCGCGCCGCTGCGGACCTGCGAGAGGAGCCGAGACCATGAACACGATCACGACGCGAGACGGAACTGAGATCTTCTACAAGGACTGGAGTTCGGGGCAGCCGGTGGTCTTCTGCCACGGATGGCCGCTCACCTCCGATGCCTGGGATTCGCAGATGGTCTTCCTCGGCGAGCGGGGCTACCGCGTCATCGCGCACGACCGCCGCGGGCACGGGCGGTCGAGCCAGCCCTGGTCCGGCAACGACATGAACACGTACGCCGACGATCTCGCGGAACTGCTCGAGGCCCTCGACCTCCGCGACGCAGTCCTGGTCGGTCACTCCACCGGCGGCGGCGAGGTGGCCCGCTACATCGGCCGCCACGGCACTTCGCGGGTGGCGATGGCGGTGCTCCTGGGGGCGGTCCCGCCGCTGATGCTGAAGACCCGGTCCAACCCGCACGGGCTCGGGCTCGAGGTGTTCGATCAGATCCGGTCCAGCACCTTCCGGAACCGGTCGCAGTTCTACAAGGACCTGGCCTTGCCCTTCTACGGCTTCAACCGGCCGGGCGCCAAGACCTCGCAGGGCGCCGTGGATGCGTTCTGGCTGCAGGGGATGCAGGGGTCCCTGAAGAGCCAGCTCGATTGCATCAAGCAGTTCTCGGAGACGGACTTCACCGAGGATCTGCGGAGGTTCGACGTGCCGACGCTGATCGCGCACGGAGACGACGACCAGATCGTACCGATCGCCACCTCCGCCCTCCTCTCCGCCAAGCTCGTGCCGAGCGCGACCTTGAAGGTCTACGCGGGCGGCCCGCACGGCCTCGCCACCACGCACCAGGACGAGTTCAACGCCGACCTGCTCGACTTCGTGCAGTCGGCGGCGCGCTACGCCTCGGCTCCGGCAGGAGGTCCGGCTCCGCTCACGCACTAGCGGGCTCACGGGAGATCCCCGGAGCGAGCGCCCCGTGCGAACCGGGCGTGCGAGGAGGTGCGACCACCGCGCAGCTCCTGCTCCGGTGTGCACGAGGCGACCGCGCACCCCGCCTCCGGGCGAGGCCAGGTGTTCGGCGTCGAGTACAATCCAATGCCGTGCTCCCCCGGATTGCGCTCGTCACCGCGGCCTCGGCGCTCGTAGCGTGCGGCGGCACGGGGTCCACGGCCGCTGCGGGAGGCGCGACGCTGCCGCCGGGGTCTCCTCTCCCGGGCGACGCAGAGTGCGCCGCCCGGGTCGCCAAGTCGTCCTGGGAACCGCGACCGGACAACGCGACTGCCAACGACAGTCAGCCGACCGCTTCTCAGCTTCAGACGTTTCACGCCGACGCATGGGGCGGGGTCGCCGCGGCCGCCAACTCCGTCCTGCGCCAGCGGGTCACCGGGGCTTTCAGCGGAACGACCGACGAGATCATCCAGTGGGGCGCCTGCAAGTGGGGCTTCGATGCGGACGTCATCCGAGCGCAGGCCGCCACCGAGAGCTGGTGGCACCAGGACGCGGCCGGGGACCTGACGAGCGACACCACCCTCTGGCCGCCCGACGCCACCTGCAAGGACGCCAGCGACTGCTACCAGAGCTACGGCCTCCTCCAGATCAAGTGGACCTACTGGAAGTCCGCCTGGCCCATCTCCCGCGACAGCACCGCCTTCAACGTCGACGCCGCGCTCGCCTGGCGGCGAACCTGCTACGAGGGCTACATCGAGTGGCTGTCCGCGCCGGGCACCGCCGGGTTGCCGGCCTACGGGCCGGGGGACTTCTGGGGCTGCATCGGCCAGTGGTACAGCGGCGGCTGGTACGACGCCGGGGCGATCGACTACATCGGAAAGGTCCAGAGCAACCTGAGCACCAAGGTGTGGCTGGGCCAGTACTTCTGACGCCCTGAGAGAACGGGCCGTCCCCGGTCTCGCCCTGCAGCGGGTCAGGCGTCCGGCGGCAGGTGGCCGGCCAGTTGCGCCACCCAGCGCGCGATGTCGCCGGTCGTCAGGATCCCGACGACCTTGCCGTCGTCGGAGACCGCCACGAGCCGATGAACTCCTCGCGACGCCATGAGCGCCGCGGCTTTCGCGACCGGTGCGGTCTCGAGCACCTTCAGGCTCCCCGGGGTCATCGCGTCGGCTACGGTGTCGCAGGGAAGTGCTTCCACGTGGATGCTGGGCTCGCGCTCGATGGGATCGGCGCTCGGATTCCGCCGACCCTTCGCGAATGCCTCCGCCGTGCCGGCGGCGATGAACCGCTCGTCGAGCAGGTCCGTCTTGGAGACGACGCCGATCGGGCACCCCTCTGCGTCCACGACCGGCACACCGCTGATGACCCTGTCGAGGAGGAGGTTCGCGAGGACC
>Ga0335076_10005608_pt1 | contig 12669 bp, 11 predicted proteins | sample Lox_Sample_25_FD_206717 | JGI IMG/M metagenome (GOLD analysis project Ga0335076, IMG submission 206717) | Soil microbial communities from Loxahatchee National Wildlife Refuge, Florida, United States - Lox_Sample_2.5 | ecosystem: Environmental > Terrestrial > Soil > Wetlands | place: USA...
CGGCCCGATACCTCTGTCCCCTGCTCATCGAACATGTAGGCGCGCACGTGCTGGGTGGCATCGAGATTGTCGAGGTACTGCCTGAGTTGCTTTTCGCCGCCCTCTTCGTAGGCGTTCACCGAGTCGTTCATGACGGTCGTGCGCAGGGCTTCCCAGGTCGCCGAGCGCGGGCGGAAAGCCAGCGTCACGAGAATCGCGAGGACCAGGAAAAGGGCCTGCGCAATCCAAAACGAGAAAAAGATTCTCAGGAAGAGGCTTTTCATTGCGATTTGCGCCTACGTTGTCTTCGACTTCTCTCTTGGGCGCGCAAAGATATAGCCTACACCACGCACGGTCTTGATGTGCTCGTCATTGTCGGTGTCGCCGAGCTTCTTGCGAACCTTGCTGACGTGCATATCGATGCTGCGATCAAAGGGAGAGAACTTCCGGCTGAGCACGGCATTCACCAGGCGTTCGCGGGGAACGACGCGGCCGGCTTCGCGCAGCAATACTTCCAGCAAATTGAATTCGACCGAGGTGAGATCGACGGGCTTACCCTCCATACGGACGGTGCGGGTGGCGGGATCGAGTTCCACTTCGCCCACCCGAACCACGTCGGGTGCGGCCGGGAGTGCGCCGCCTTCCCCTCGTGTCCGGCGCAAGACGGCTCGAATACGAGCGACCAGTTCTCGCGGATTGAAAGGCTTCGGAAGGTAGTCGTCGGCGCCGATCTCAAGCCCCACGATTCGATCGACATCTTCACCACGCGCCGTGAGCAGCAAGACAGGAAGGCGGGACGTGGCGCGAACTCGGCGCAGAACTTCGAAACCGTTGATCCCTGGTAACATCACGTCGAGTACCGCCAGCAGATACTCTCCGTTGGTCGCTTTTTTCAAGCCGCTTTCACCATCGTGGACACATTCAACGGCGAAACCCTCCGCCTGCAGGTACTCGCCCACCAGGTGGCAAAGTTCAACGTCGTCATCAATAACCAGGATTTTTTCCATCGCCAATGTAATTGTGCACCAACTGTAAATGCTTCAGTGGTAAAGAATTGTCAAAAATACCCGGCCCCCGCCATCCTGTCATCCTGAGCGGAGCAGTGAGAGGGCCGTAGCCCCCGTCACCGCGCAGCGAAGCATCCCGCAGATGTCGCAACGTTTGAAAGCCACGCGATCCTGTCATTCCGAGCGAAGTCGAGGAATCCCTGCCCCCGGCAGTGCGTTGAGGGTAGAAAGCCCTTGACAAAACTTTACTCGGGTTGACCGACTCTTTACCGCCTTTTTTTGCGGTTTCGTGTTTGTATAGGCGTAAGCAAAGTCCCGGATTCTCCGGAAAGATCTTAGGAGTCAAAGATGAAATCAATTCGCTATCGCTTCTTGCTGGCGGCAGTCGCTGTGCTATTTGGCACCGCAATCGCGAGGTCGCAGGATACCGCTGCTGCCCCGCCACCCCCACCCATGCATGGTCGGCATTTCGCCATGGGCGAGGGCATGGGATTTTTTGCCCGCGGTCTGGATTTGACCGACACCCAGAAAGCTCAGATGAAGACCATCATGCAGAAAGAGCATCCAGCCATGAAGCCGCTGATGCAGCAGGCGCACCAAATCGACCTGCAGCTTCGTCAATACGTCGAAGGCTCTTACGACGAAGCCAAGGTTCGCTCGCTGGCCGCACAGAAGGCTCAGGTTGAGACTGAAATGACCGTGCAGAGGACGCGCATTCACAACGAGCTTTATCAGTTGCTCACTACCGATCAGCAGACCAAGCTGAAGGATATGGAGACGCGTCACGAAGCCCGCATGCAGAAACACATGCAGGAAGCTCCTCCGCCTCCGGCGCAAGACTAGCGTTCGCCCGATTTTCTCCTGATGTAGCGACGCCCCACCCTTCCGGCACTGCCGGGAAGGTGGGGTTTGTTTTGCGCAAAACGTGCGACCCGGCTGGTAGAATCTCATCTACTACCTTGCATGTTTCCTAAGAAGCTGCGCCCGCTCCTGCCCTATGTAAAGCGTTACCGCTGGGGATATATCGCGGGCACAGTCTGCGTTTTTCTAACCAACGGCATCTGGATTCTCTTCCCCAAAGTCCTGGGACGCGCGGCTGACGATCTGCATGCGGGCGTAACCAAGCAGAAGCTGTTGCTCTACGCAGGCATGCTCCTGGCGGTTGCGGTCACGAAGGGAATTTTCCAGTTCCTGACTCGTTGGATCGTCATCGGCGTCTCGCGCGACATCGAGTTTGATCTGCGCAACGATCTCTTCGCACGCCTCGAAAGCCTCTCCTATTCTTTCTATCAGCGGCACCGCACCGGCGACATCATGGCGCGCGCGACCAACGACCTGAACGCGGTGCGCATGCTGCTCGGTCCGGCCATCATGTATTCCGCGAACACGACCGTGTACACGGCCGGCGCGCTGGCCTTCATGATCGCGATCAGCCCCAAGCTGACGTTTTATACGTTCTTGCCCCTGCCGGTGGCGAGCATCGTGATTCAGTACTTCGGCAGGCAGATTCACGACCGCTTCGAGAAAATCCAGGCGATGTTCTCCGATATCTCGGCTCGGGCGCAAGAGAACTTCTCCGGCGCCCGCTTGATTCGCGCCTATGTTCAGGAAGAGGCGGAGATTCGTGCCTTCGAGCGCGAGAACAAGGAATACATCCGACGCAGTTTGAAGCTGGTGCGCCTGATGGGCATGCTCTGGCCCACTCTCGAACTGATGCTGGGCTGCGCCGTCGTGCTGGTGCTCTGGCTCGGCGGGCGCGAAGTCATCACCGGGCTGACCACGCGAACTTTCAGCTCTGGCCTGGGCGGTGCATTCCCGGCGGTCACGACCACGCTTCATCTTTCCGGCACCATGACTGTGGGTGATTTCGTCTCTTTCAGCACTTACATGATGCAGCTCACGTGGCCAATCATCGCACTGGGATGGGTGATCAACATTTTCCAGCGTGGAACGGCGTCGCTGGGACGCATCGATGAGATCATGCTCGAAGAACCGGAAATTAAAGATCAGCCCGGCGCCCACAATCGGGAAATCGAAGGCGAGATCGAATTCCGCGGCTTGACTTTCGGTTACGAGGGTAAAACCGTACTGCATGAAGTGAATCTGCGCGTGCCCGCGGGCACGAGCCTGGCCATTGTCGGACCCACGGGATCAGGTAAAACAACTCTGGTCAGCCTGATTCCACGCATGTACGACGCCGAACCCGGGACTGTGCTGATCGATGGACAGCCGATTCGTGAGTTCTCGATTGCATCGTTACGGCGCAATATCGGATTCGTTCCGCAAGAGACGTTCCTTTTCAGCGAGCGTATTCGCGAGAACATCGCGCTGGGCGTAGACTCGGCCAGCGACGCTCAGGTCCACGACGCGGCCGACGCCGCCAACATCGCGACCGACATTGAAAGCTTTCCCGAGGGATACGAGACTCTGGTGGGTGAGCGCGGAATCACGCTCTCCGGCGGGCAGAAGCAGCGCACAGCCATAGCGCGGGCGTTGATCCGCAATCCGAAGATATTGATTCTTGATGACGCCCTTTCGAGCGTCGACACTCACACCGAAGACAAGATTCTGAATCACCTGCGCGACGTGATGCACGGCCGCACGACCATTTTCATCTCCCACCGGGTTTCGACCGTGCGCAATGCCGACCGCATCGCCGTTCTGCACGGCGGACGCATTGTGGAACTCGGCACCCACGACGAGTTGCTCGCCTTGAACGGCTATTACAGCGATCTGTACAACAAGCAGTTGCTGGAAGAAGAGTTGGCGGAAGTGTAGTTGTCGGCGCGGCAACCAGAACGTGAACTGACATTTCCTTGACAAACTGCGCGGTTCAAACGTCTACTCTCGTGCCTGACGGCGGTTGCGCGCGGTACTTGGGGCTAATTCAAGATGCAGAGGGTTGACGTAGAGGAGATTCTCGACTCGGACTCGTGTCCCGCGCCTGAGGCCAAAAGCTCGCTTCAGGATATGGGCCGGATCAACCGCTGGTTTGGCGGCGTGGCCACCACGCGCCAGATGATCGAGCGCATCGCCGCAGAGACCGGGAGAAAACACTTCTCAATGCTGGAAGTAGCCTCTGGACTTGGCGAGGTACCGGGAATCGCGAGCCGGCAACTGGCGCGAAGAGGAATCACGCTCGACGTGATCTTCCTCGATCGCCTCCGCTCGCATCTCCCAATCGGAAATCACACGGTAGTCGCCGATGCGCTTGCTCTTCCCTTCGCCGACGGCGCGTTTGATCTGGTGAGTTCCAGCCTTTTTGCGCATCATTTAGCACCCGGCGAACTCGCACAATTCGTTCACGAAGGGCTCCGCGTCAGCCGGGTTGCCGTTTTGATCAACGATCTGATTCGCCATCCGATACATCTGCTGCTCGCGTATGCGGGATGGCCCCTCATGCGTAGTCACATCTCGCGCTTGGATGGAGTGGCGTCGGTGAAGAGGGCCTATGAGCCGGAAGAGTTGCGAAAGATTCTCGCGGCGAACGTTCTGGGCGCGGAGATCGAAATCTCGCGGCACTATCTGTTCCGCATGGGCGCGATTGTGTGGAAGAACGAAACTCTGGCGCAGAGTACTTGGATAGCGGCTTAGACGATTGGCGGACCAAGGCGTCCCGCCGCTCCACGAGTTTTCTAGCGCACTACCAGCACTTCCCGCACATTGTCGCGGGCGAGAAAGAACTTGATCGACGCGAAGTCGCGGAACAACGTCTCGATGTGACGGTTGTTGAAGACGCGCTGCAGCCGGAAGCCGTCGGCAACCGCGGTGTGAATGGCGCCCGTCGGTCCGCGGCGGGTCTCGCGGCGCAAGACAATCCGCTGCATTTCCAGCGTGTCTTTCCCGATGATGTGAAAGCGGTAGCAAGGGGAATCCGGCCCGGCATCTTTCGTGTGGAAGAATGCCAGCAGCATGCCGCCGGGTTTTAATACCGACCATAACCGTCCCATGACGGGTCGCACCAGGCTCTCATCCAGGTAATCGGGAAGATTCCAGCACAGAACCACGTCGAAGTGCGCGGCCGGGTAAACCAGGTTATCGGCCAGGAACTGGCGGCTGTCGAGGACCGGTTTTCCCTCTTCGTCTTTGGTGACGAGGTTGGGTTCAGTCGACGAGACGAGCAGGTCTTCGCTGTAGATTTTATGACCGCGCTCGGTGAAGAAGCGGATGTTCAAGGGCGAGGTCGAACCGAGATCGAGCACGCAGAGGGGAGTCTCGGTAGCCCACAGGCGGGAAAGTTCCCCCAGCCCGCTCGACCGGCGAGTCAGTTTTTGAGCGGCTTGTTGCGCCTCCGCTTGTGGACCGCCCGATGAACCGCGAAAAAGCTTCATAAAGTTCTGTGTGACTGACGCCATCAGACGCGTGCATCCTTCGTCTGGAGGCGCCGGTATCTCCAGGACTTTAACTCGATTCCTGCATTCATCACATTAAATCGCAGAGCGGCCCGGCAGAAGTTACTTCCCGGCTGCCTTATCCGCTTTGCCCTGAATATCAATTTTGCCCTTCAGGTAGGCCCCTTCTTCAATCGAAATGCGCTGCGTGCTGATGTCGCCGGTAACCACCGCGGTTTTCCGCAGATCCACCCGGTCGGTGGCCTGCACGTTGCCGTCGAGTTTGCCTTGCACCACCACGCCCTTGGCCTCGACACTGGCTCGGACCTGCCCGTGTGGCCCCACCGTCAAACTGTTGCCCTTGAGTGCGATGCTGCCCTCGACTTGTCCATCGACATAAAGGTCTTCACTGCCAGACAGCTCGCCTTTGATGACCACCGATTTACCGATTTGCGCCAGATCGCCTGTTAACGGAGCACTCATGGGTCTTCTCCTTTAGGGAAGCGGGTCACTGCACTGCCGGGATACAGGAAAGCAGGTACGTAGCATCGCTTCTCACGACTATACCCAACCGGATGAATATGCGGCAAGCGACAGAAGCAAACCCTGCAGGGCACATTGATACACTAAAGGTGACATGAAGCGCGCGGAGTGCGGATTTCCCGAACTGCGAAGCGCATGCGCACTGGCTGCGCTGCTGGCCATGGCCACGCTGCTGGCCGGCCAGGAGGCGAATCCACCCGAAATTCCAGCGGGCCAGCTGGTGCGTGCCGCCGTCGCCAACGAGGTTGCCGCCACCAACGACAGCTCGATCCGCCACATGTTCCGTTCGCGCAAGCAGACCTCCAGGGGATCGCAAACGCGCCTCTACGTCGAGACGAAAGATGCGATCGCCGCCATGCTGATCGCCGTCAACGACAAACCCATTAGCGCTCAGGAGCAGCAGGCGGAGATCAACCACTTGGCGTGGCTGACCGGAAATCCCGAGCAGCTCCGGAAAAAGAAGGCGCGCGAAAAAGAGGACGAAGAACGGAGTCTACGGATTGTCAAAGCGCTCCCGGACGCCTTCATTTACGAGTACGACGGCACCGTGAATGGCGATGCCACCATGGGCAAGCCGGGAGCGCAACTGGCGCGCCTGAAGTTCGGGCCGAATCCCAATTACTCCCCGCCCTCACGGGTGGAGCAGTCACTCGAGGGAATGCAGGGATATCTGCTCATCGACACCACGGCGAAGCGCCTGGCGAGAATCGATGGAACCTTGTTCCGCGACGTCAGCTTTGGATGGGGCATCATCGGGCACCTCGACAAGGGCGGTCAGTTCATCGTGAAGCAGGCGGAAGTGTGCCAGGGAACGTGGGATATCACCGAGATGAAGCTGAACATCACGGGGAAGATTCTGTTGTTCAAAGGAATCAGCATCATTTCCGATGAAGTCTTTACCGACTACCAACCAGTGCCATTGGACGTAAGCTTCGGGCAAGGCGTGAAAATGCTGCAGCAAGAAGAGCAAAAACAAGCAGCCAAAGACTCCCCCGAAGGCACAGCCGAAGCAAGAAAAACTCCCCAATAACCTTCAAAGCAGGGTGTGGTTGGTGTCGGGCGCGCATACGGTTCGTATCAGGGTGCGGCTTCAGCCGCACCGCCAACGCCCGCCCGAGAAAACGGGCTTCAGCCCCTGCCATCTCGACCCGGCAGCAGGACCAGATGACTCTACGCTTTCAGCGTCTGTTTTCTAACCGTCAGCTTCTCAATCAAATCTTCCCTGACCTCATATCCCCTCCCAGCGCGATCCGTGATCGCGATCATTCCCTGGGAAGAAACTTGCACTTCCGGTTCGATAATGTCCTCTTTCCAATATCGCTTCGACGCAGAAACATCGCCGGGCAGCGAAAAATTTTCGAGCGTCGACAGCGCGATATTGTGGGCGCGCCCGATTCCCGTCTCCAGCATCCCGCCGCACCAGACTGGAATTTTGTGCGACTGGCACAGATCATGGATCTTCAGCGCCTCTGAAAATCCGCCTACGCGGCCGACTTTTATGTTCATAATGCGGCAAGCCCCGCTTTCGGCAGCAAAGGCAGCGCTGCGCGCGCTGACAATCGATTCGTCCAGACAGATCGCCGTGCGCAATTCTTTCTGCAGGCGTGCATGGTAGTAGATTTCGTCGTTCCATAGCGGCTGTTCGATCATCAGCAGATTGAACTGGTCAAATTTCCGCAGGTGCTCTGTCTCATCGAGCGTGTAGGCCGAGTTGGCGTCACAGCTTAGGGTGATGTCTGCCCAGCGCGAGCGAATGCGTTCGAGAACGTTGACGTCCCAGCCAGGCTTAACCTTGACTTTGATCCGACGATAGCCGGCACTAAGTTCGGTCTGGATTTTTTCCAGCAGCTGCTCGACTGAGTCCTGGATGCCGATCGAGACGCCGCAGGGAATCTCACGTCGCGTGCCGCCCAGTAGCTTCCACAAAGGCAGCTTGCGCGCAAGCGCTTCGAGATCCCACAGCGCATTTTCAAGAGCGGCTTTCGCCATCCGGTGCGAACGTACCCGCGCCAGCAGTGCAGGACACTCACGGGCCGAATCAATCTTTTTCCCCAGCAGCATGGGGATCAGGTATTCCGTCAGAGTGGGCCACGCACTCTCAATCCACTCGCTGCTGTAGAACGGATCCTCGCCCACCACGCTCTCGCCCCATCCCTCAATCCCTTCGCTGTGGATCGTCACCAGCAAGATGCGGCGGCTGTAGGTTCGCGAGAAGCTGGTCTCAAAGAAATGAACCAGCGGCATATGGATTTCGCGCAGTGTGATGGCTTCGATTTTCATAGTGCAAGGTTGCAAAGTTTCAAGGTTTCAGAGTTTCAAGGCATGCCAAGAAGCCCTCGGAACTTTGAAACTTTGCAACCTTGAAACTTTGAAGCTTTATCCTTCGGCCGCATACGACCATTTCTCGTCCCAGTGGCCGAGCACGAACTTCCCATTTCCCTCCGAGTCGCGCTCGTACCCGAGCACCGCCAGGCCCCGCCCGAACAATTCGAGAAATTGTGTCCGATTCCGCTCCTGGACCTGCTTGGCTTTTTCCCGAGTGTCGGCAGCCGCCTTCCAATCGTAAATCTGGGCTGGAACCTCGACGCAAGCCTCATTCCGGATGGGAGGATTCTGCCCAGTCTTCAGCAGCGTCTCAACCCTGTTCGACTTCAACCACCATTCCGCGATCAGCCGATCGCTAGGCAAGCCTCCCTGCAGTGGAGACGACGTAATCCCGTACTGATTGATGGTGTACCGCCGTACAACCGCGCCCAGCCGCTCGATGTTGAGATAAGCGTTCTTGATCTCCAAGGGATCAAACGTCCACTCGATAAGCTCGATGCCGCGCGCCATGGCATCTTCCCGCTGCATCAGCTTGAGGCGGCGTCCCAGGCCGGCGTTGCGGTGCTCTTTCCTGACAGCCAGCATGTGCGAATGAAGATAGACATGTCCCGAACGCGTGCCCGGAACGGACAGCGCGAACCCAACCATCTGGCTGCCCGTGAAAGCACCCATGACCTGTCCGCCAACCTTATCCGCCACCACGAACATTCGCAGCGGGACCAGCTCGGCGTCGGTGAAGTTCCAGACTTCCTTCTGCAGGGCGACGCACGCCCGGAAGTCCTCGATGGAATGGCAGCGGCGCAACTGGATTTCGGGCGTGGTCAAGCCGATCTCTCCCGCGGTTTTCGCTCTTCCGCTTTGGCTTGCTGCCACAAAGATTCCAGTTCCTCCATGGATGCCTGATCGGCCCCTCGTCCACTTTCCAGCAGTCGCTCTTCCATCCACTGAAAGCGTCGCTTGAACTTGCGGTTGGTTTTGCGCAAAGCAGATTCAGGATCAACCGACAAATAGCGCGCGATATTTACCAGGACAAAAAACAGGTCCCCAACTTCATCTTCAAGCTTCGCATGAAGTTCTTCCGGAATCACAGTTCGGCCCGACCCGGCAACGCCCCGCGCCTGGGGTCGCGGTCCCGGCGCTGGAAAGTCTTCCAGATGCTCGCGCAATTCCCGCGTCTCTTCGTCCAGCTTCTCGAACAAACCCTCCACGTCTGGCCAATCGAAGCCCGCCTGCGCCGCCCGCGAACTGAGTTTATAGGCTTCGAGCAGAGACGGCATCGCCGACGATACTCCGGCCAGAATCGACTGCTTCTCCTCTTTGCCAGAAGCATGCCCTGCAGCCTGCTCACCGCCTCCCTGCTCCTGCTGCCGCTTTTTCCGTTCCTCCTGCTTCAGGGCGTCCCAGTTACGCTTCACTTCCGCGGAAGTCTCAGCTTTCACATCGCCGAAAACATGCGGATGCCTGTGGATCAGCTTCCCCGACAGCCGATCCAGGACATCATCAATTGAAAAGCTTCCTTGCTCCTTCGCCATCTCGGCATAGAAGAGCACCTGCAGCAGCAGGTCGCCAAGCTCTCCTGTCAGCTCGGGCCAGTCGCGGTTATCGATGGCCTCAAGCACCTCATACGTTTCCTCGAGCGTATACGGCTTAATGGAATCGAAGGTCTGTTCGCGGTCCCAGGGGCAACCGCCGGGTGCGCGCAGCCGCTCCATGATGCCGACAGCGCGTTCGAAACGTTCACCAGTCGTGAGCATTCGGCAACCAATGTAAATGAGCGTCAATGCGCGAAGCAATGCGCGAAAGTCGTCACCCCGGCAGGCGCCGCCAACAGCCAGAAACAACATCGCATCCTACCCGTGCAATCACCCACCGCTCACGCAACAACTTTCATCAAACTCTCAAATTCGCAATGAAGGAGTCAAAAATGCCGAACGATACTCTGAAAGGAATGAAAGTAGCCATCCTCGCTACCGATGGTTTCGAGCAGGAGGAGCTGCTCGAGCCCCGTAAAGCCCTCAATGAGGCGGGTGCCACCACAGCCGTTGTCTCTCCCAAAGAAGGAAAAATCAAAGGCTGGAACATGAAAGACTGGGGCCAGGAAGTTCCCGTTGACATCACGCTCGACTCGGCTCGCGAGGAGCAGTTTGACGCACTGCTGCTGCCGGGAGGCGTGATGAACCCTGATCACCTTCGCATGGAGCCCAAGGCGGTCAAGTTTGTCAGCCAATTCGTGCAGCAGGGCAAGCCCGTAGCGGCAATCTGCCATGGTCCGTGGACACTGGTAGAAGCCGATGTGGTACGCGGCCGGGTTATGACCTCATGGCCCTCTCTGCAGACCGATCTCAGAAACGCCGGCGCGACGTGGGTCGACAAGGAAGTGGTCAGCGACGGTTCGTTGGTCACCAGCCGGAAGCCCGACGACATTCCCGCGTTCAACCGCGAGATGATCCGCCTCTTTGCAGACGCTGGCCAGGAGCGTGGTCTTCGGAAGACAGCGTAACCTTCGGATTCCGGCCCGGCTGCTTGAATCGGCCGAGCCGGAATCAATTCGAGTAGTAGCTCAGTTTGAATGTCTGCCCTTAAGGGGCGTCTTGTGTGGCGTCATCCTGAGCGTAGCCGCTCTTCAGGCGGAGCGCAGGATCTCCCTTAACCTAAACTCCCTATTGAACCCAACACTCACAGGCACGTTACTTCCGTTATCATTTTCTGTGGGATTCGCGAGCAACCCCTCTTACCAAAGCGGGACTAACGTTACCTTCTACTCTTGACCGGAAAGGCACAGAATTAGAGGCAGAGGGGAAGTGTATCGAGCGAGCCGTGCCAGCGAGCGGCGCTGAGGTAATTGTTTTAATTCTATGGCTTTAGCCGTAAAACCTCGACCTTCATTAGACAACCAGCACTTCCAGGTTGTGGTCATTGGCGGCGGCATTAACGGAGTCGCCGTGGGGCGGGGGTGTGGCCGCGCCGGCAAACGCACCCTGCTGGTCGAGCAAAATGATTTTGCCTCAGGTGTCACCAGCCGCTCCACCCGCATCATTCACGGCGGACTTCGCTATCTCGAACACGGCGAAATCGATCTGGTGCGCGAGTCGGTCCGCGAGCGCGACCGGCTCTTGCGCGAGCGGTCACACCTGGTCCATCCCGTCCAGTTCCTCTTCCTGCTCAATGAGAAAAGCCAGCGCAGCGCCATGAAGGTGCGCGCCGGCTTATGGCTCTACCAGAAATTTGCCGGCAAGAAGCCAGCCGCGCTCAGCGAGATGGAAATGACGCGAGTGCTGCGAGTGCTCGACGCCGGGCATCAGTGGCTGCTGCTCAACTACGAAGATGCCCAATGCGAATTTCCCGAACGCCTGGTGGCCGAGTGGCTCACCGAGGCGGTCGAGGCCGGCGCTGTGGTACGGAACCATTCCGAAGTTCTTGCCATCAATGTCACGCATGGCCGCGCGCAAGGGCTATTGCTGCGCGATCGTGTCACTGGCAAAGACGAGCGGGTCGATGCTGGATGGATCTTCAACTGTACCGGCCCCTGGGTCGACCGGGTGTGCCAGCGTTCTTCGGTACGCACTAGCAAGCCCCTGGTAGGCGGCGTTCGCGGAACCCACATCGTTTTGCCGCGATTCGCCGGAGCTCCTACCGCAGCCTTGTACACCGAAGCTGCCGACGGGCGTCCCGTTTTCGTGTTGCCATGGAATGAGCAAATGCTCGTGGGTACCACGGAAGTCAGCGATACCGGAGATCCGGGCAAGACAGCGCCCTCTAACGAAGAGATTGAATATCTGATGCGCACAGCGACTCAGCTGTTCCGCAAGGCAAAGCTTTCGGCAAAGGACATCAAGTATGCATTCGCCGGCGTGCGTCCATTGCCCAGCACACCCGGAGACAAGCCTTCGGCCGTAACCCGCCGTCATTTCCTGCATGATCACACCGACGAAGGCGCCGCCAAATTGATTTCGGTGATTGGCGGCAAGTTGACCACCGCGGCATCTCTGGCGCGGGAGTGCGCCCGCAAAATCGGCTTGCAGGTTCCGGAGCCAAAGGCGGTGGCCATCGGCCCCGGCAGCGCGCTCGACCCCATGCTCGATCAAGAGGTCATCGAGATCGCCCAGGCCGGCTCCGTCAGCGAAGAAACGGCTCGCGGATTGATGGAATGGCACGGCAACCGCGCCATGGATATCGCTCGCATGGCGCTGGTCAGCGCCGACTTGCGCGCCACCATTTGCCCGCACACATCTCATGTAGTCGCCGAGGTCGTCGAGGCCTACCGCCGAGAACATGCGGTCAGCCTTGGAGACGTGCTGTTGCGGCGTGTTCCCGTTGCCCTGGGAGCGTGCTGGTCGGAATCGTGCAGCCGGGAGGCCGCGCTCCGCATCGGTGCTGTGATGGGCTGGAATCAGCACGATCTCGGAGCGAATCTGGAATCATTTGAAATGGAGCGCGCGGCGTTCCTGCATCGTCCGAAGACAACTTCCGCCGCCTTCGAAGCC
>Ga0335076_10005610_pt1 | contig 12669 bp, 9 predicted proteins | sample Lox_Sample_25_FD_206717 | JGI IMG/M metagenome (GOLD analysis project Ga0335076, IMG submission 206717) | Soil microbial communities from Loxahatchee National Wildlife Refuge, Florida, United States - Lox_Sample_2.5 | ecosystem: Environmental > Terrestrial > Soil > Wetlands | place: USA: Florida...
GAGTGGCTCTCCCAGCCCAACGGCGACTGGGAAGCGACCATCCGCGCCGTGGACTTCCGCAACCGCCGGCTGAACTTCCTTGGCGACACGTTGTTTCTCTGGCTGTATTCCGCTGACGCGATCGCGGGCGGCGATCTGCCGCAGGTCTGGATCGCCGACGAGCAGCACAACTTCTCGGGCGGCCTGCCGCTCGGGAAATTTCTAGCAGCGCTTCCCGCGAAGAAATGGACGCAGGTGAAGATTCCGCTCAGCGAATTCCATACGTACTCCATTCACGACCTGGACCCGCACCAACTGCACAGCATCACCTTCAGCCAGGGTGCCACCGACGGCAAGCCGCATACGCTGCTCGTAGACGAAATCAAGATTGACACGCCCGCCGCGGTCGTTGCGCCGGACACCTCGACCATCGGCCAAATCAATCGCGCCCTCAACCCGCGCGCGGAGGCTACCCCGGCCCCGGCGGTGGAGGCGGCGCTGCCCGCTCCGGTCGGCCTCACCGCCAAAGGCTACGATAGGCACATCGATATTTCCTGGAACGCGGTGAACGCCAAGAATCTCGAGCGCTACGTCATTTATCGCTCCATCGACGGCAAGGAGTTTCAGCCCCTCGGCATTCAGGAGCCCGGCATCAACCGCTTCACGGACTTTGTCGGGAACCCTGGGCAAAAGGCCGTCTACAAGGTCGCCGCTTCCGATCGTTGGTATCGCGAATCCGCGCGTTCCACGCCGGCCAGTGCGGCCACGCGCGAGATGAACGACGACGAACTGCTCACCATGCTCCAGGAAGCCTGCTTCCGCTACTACTGGGAGGGCGCGCATCCCGACGCCGGCATGGCCCTCGAGAATATTCCCGGCGACGACCGCATCGTCGCCACCGGCGCGAGCGGCTTCGGCATCATGGCCACGCTTGTCGGTGTCGAGCGCGGCTTCATCACGCGCGACCAGGGCCTGCAACGCCTGCGCAAAATCGTAACGTTCCTCGAGAAGGCCCCGCGCTATCGCGGCGCGTGGTCGCACTTTATGAACGGCGCGACGGCGCAGAGCATTCCGCTTTTCGACATCTTCGACGATGGCGGCGACCTGGTGGAAACGGCCTTCCTGATGGAAGGCTTGCTGGCCGCGCGCCAGTATTTCCACGGCACGAGCGACGCCGAGAAAAATCTGTACGCCCGTATCACCCATTTGTGGGAAACCGTCGAATGGGATTGGTATCGCCGGGAACCGGACACCGGCGCGCTGTTCTGGCACTGGTCGGCCAATTGGGGCGCGCACATCAACCACCGCCTGACCGGCTGGAATGAAACGATGATTGTCTATTTGCTGGCCATGGCCTCGCCTACCCATGCAGTCCCACCCAGTCTTTATTATTCCGGCTGGGCCGGACAAACGGACGTCGCGGTGAACTATCGCCGCGCCTGGAGCGGCACCAACGACGGCGACCACTATGCCAACGGCAACACCTACTTTGGGATCAAGCTCGACGTCGGAGAAGGCCGCGGCGGCCCGCTATTTTTTACCCACTATTCCTTCCTGGGCTTCGACCCGCACGCGCTCACCGACCATTACACGAACTACTTCGAGAATAATCGCAATATCGCGCGCATTAACCTGGCCTACGCCACCGAAAATCCCGGCCATCACCGGGGCTACGGCGCGGACGCCTGGGGATTGACCGCGAGTGATGGCCCGCGCGGTTACGTCGCGCAAGCGCCCGACGAGAAAGACGACACCGGCAACATCACGCCGACCGGCGCGCTCGCCTCCTTTCCCTATACTCCCGATGCTTCCATGGCCGCGTTGAAACATTACTATCGCGATCTGGGCGCGCAGCTCTGGGATGTTTACGGACCGCGCGACGCCTATAACCCGGACGCCGAGTGGACTTCGCCCATTTACATGGGACTGAATCAGGCGCCCATCACCGTGATGATTGAAAACTACCGCACCGGGCTCATCTGGAAGCTGTTCATGGCCAATCCGGAGATTCCGCCGATGCTCGACAAGCTGAAGAGCGCCGCGCCCGAGCACTGAAGCCACGCCAACCTGCTTCGCTTCGCCCGCCCCAATCGCGCGCAAAATCTGCCCCCCAGAGGATTAGGCAAAGAATCCGTAGTATTGGGAAGCGCGCCAGCCCCACGTGCCGTATCCTTGCACTCATTGAAGCGGCTTTTGCGGGCAACCTTCACGGCAGAGGCACACATGAAGAAACTGCTTTCACTAGTTCTGGTGACTTTGCTACTCGCGATCACCAGCGCGACGCTCTCGGGCCGCCAGGACCGCGGTGGAAATGAAGCCCTCCGCGAACCGTTTGTCGGCGCGTGGCGGCTGGTTTCGCTCGAAACGCTTGGTCCGGACGGGAAAATTCACCAGGCCGATTCAACCGGCCTGTTTGTCTTCACGCGCGACGGCCACGCGTCGGTGCAGGTCATGGAGCGCAATCCGCCGCAACAAACTCCTGCCAGCTCCGAGCAATACTCCTACGGCGGCTACGAAGCCACTTTTGGCACGTATGCCGTCGACGAAAACGCGCACACCTTCACGTTCCACGTCGAAGGCGCGTTAGTGCGCACCCTGATTGGCAAAGACCTGCCGCGCTCCTTCGAGTTCTCGGGCAAGCAGCTGATCGTGAAGTCGACGCGCCCCGAGGAACACTGGAAAGTCACCTGGGAACACTACTAGGCCCATGGATGGCGCCTTTCCCGGCGGCGCGCTACCGAGAATTTGGGATCATTGAAATCCGTTCATGAGTGGCTGCCTGTTGAGTACAGTGAGCGAGCATTTCTGCCACATAGGAGTCGCCCCTCTCGGTACTAAACATCGCGTCATACAGATGGTGCTCGGGCCAATTCAGCTTAAGATATTTCTTGACAAACGCGGCGCGATCTTCGTCAATCGTATCAACGTCTGCTATTGCCTTTTCTTGAGGCGATCCAGCAGTGATCAGTCTTTGAATCTTGGACGTGCGAGACGCATACAGGAACGCAGGAGCCGCTCGAAAGTGCGTGATTGACCGCCAACTCAGAAACCTTGGCGATTCGGTGCGCATCAAGCAGTTCCAGCCGATCGGTAGGCGGTAGGGCCCCCTCGAATGCTCCTCGAAGGAAAGACTTAAACACGCGATAAACCGCAGGATCATTTCTCCATTCCCGTTGCTCGACGGCTTGCGGCGTGCTGTTGGTCAGCCGCGCGATTTCCTGAGTTAGTTCGTGGTCCCACAGCTTCCAACCCAGAAGTGCGGCCAGCTTTGCAGCAATCTCCGAACCGCCGCAGCCAAACTCGCGTTCGATGGTTATGGCTCGAATCAGCATGATCATGCCTAACCTGCGGCGACTTGGCCGCCTGCGCCGGGATCATTCTTCTTCAAGAAAAATGCGAGAGCGAACATCAACGCGCAAAACACGCCCAGGATCCAAAAGGTGTCCATGTACGACAGCACGTGTGCTTGTTGATTCACTAAGTCGTAGAACCTGGCAATGGCCTGCTTACGGGCGTCCGTGGCGCCGAGCCCAGAATGGGCGATTCCAGAGCTCAGCGCATGGAACGCGGAGCGAAAAGCAGGGGTACCGGGGATGAGATGGCCGACCAGGATTTGCTGGTGATACTGAGACCGCCGAACAATCAGAGTGGTCGCCAGGGAAGTCCCTATGCTGCCGCCGATGTTGCGCATGAAGTTGATCATCCCGGAGACGCTGTTGCCTTTCTCCGGAGGAACTCCGATGTAACCTGCCGCGGTGATGGGGACGAAAAGAAATCCGATGCCCACGACCTGCGTGATGCGCAGCCACATGGCAAAACGGAAGTTAATGAATAAATCGAGCTGGTGCGCCGAGTAGAATAGCCCGATGGCGAGACAAAGCCATCCCGCGGCAATCAAGTATCTGGCCTGAATCTTTGAAGTTAGCCGGCCGGTGATGGGCATCATGATCAACAGGACCAGTCCGCCTCCCGACAGAACCAGACCTGCGAGTCCGGCTGTGTAACCCATCAGTGTCTGCAGAAATTCGGGAATCAGCACCAAGGTGCTGAAAAGCAGGAAGCCCATCATGAACATCATCAGGTTGGCCGCGGCGAAATTAAAGCTCTTGAACATACGGACGTCGATGATCGGATCTTTGCGGAACCATTCCCAGATAACCAGTGTGATCAGGCAAACCGCGGCGGTTATCGCCAGGGTAGTAATGAAATGCGAGCCCAACCAATCGTCTTCCTGGCCCTTATCCAAAAGTATCTGCAGCGAACCAACGCCGAGTGCCAACATGGATATTCCGATGTAGTCCACACGGATACCCCCACTTTTCAGTTGGCGGAGGAAGGGTGGGTCTTCGACGAGTGTGTAGGTTAAATAGACAGCAAGGAGAACCACTGGCAAGGTAATGAAAAAGATCCAACGCCAGGAATAGCTGTCGATGATCCATCCTCCGAGCATCGGGCCCACCGTCGGGGCAAGAACCGCAGAAATGCCGTAGAGCGCGAATGCGATGGCGCGCTTCTCGGGAGGAAAAGCATCGTTGAGAATCGCTTGCGCCATCGGTTGCAATCCGCCTCCTGCCAGCCCTTGCACGCCCCGGAATAAGAGCAATACAGGCAGACTCGGCGCGAGTCCACAAAGCAAAGAACTCACGGTGAAAACAAAGAGGGAGAGCATGAAATACCGCTTGCGGCCGATTATTTCGGCAAGCCATCCGCTCATGGGCAGGATGATGGCGTTTGCTGCCAAGTATGACGTAAGCACCCAGGTACTGTCGTCGTAACTGGCTCCTAAACCCCCCGCGATGTATGGCAAGGCAACGTTGGCAACGGTGGTGTCTAAAATTTCGATGAAGGCCGCCATCGAAACGGTGGCGGCAATCGCCCAAGGACTCACCTTCGGACGCCAGACGACCTGCTCGAAGGTCAGCGTTTGGGAACTCAACGTAAGTACACTTTCGCTTCGACGTTCATGCCCGGTCGAAGCTGATGGTCACGATTTTCTCCGGGTTCTAGAACAATTTTCACGGGCACGCGCTGAACAATTTTTACGTAGTTGCCCGTAGCATTTTCCGGAGGCAGCAAGCTAAAGAGGGGTCCTGTGGCGCCTGCGATGCTATCGACGTGGCCGTCGTAAGTCCGGCCGTTCGCGTCAAGCTGAATCTCTACTTTCTGGCCCACGCGCATGTGTTTAAGCTGGGTTTCCTTAAAGTTCGCCGTAATCCACACCTGATCCAGCGGAACCACCGTGAGCAGTTGTTCGCCGGCGTCAACATTCAAGCCCACCACGACTTTTTTGGTCACCTCACCGCTGACTGGCGCCAATACCCTGGTGTATCCGAGGTTGAGCTCGGCCTGGTCGAGTTCGGCCCGCTTCTGGCGTTCGTCAGCAACAGCGGAGAGCGCTCGAGCGCGCGTGGATGCCACACGTTGCGGCCCGGCCTGGGCGGATTCATCCCGCGCTATCGCTTCGCTGAGCCGGCTACGCGCCTCCAGCACACTTTGTTCCGCACTCGCCTCTTCCGCTTTGGCGGCGGCTACGGCAGCCGTATCCGTTTGTGCGGCGGCGACCGCGTGGTCGTAAATCTGTTTAGGTACTTCGTCCCGGACCAGCAGCAGGTGGTAGCGCTGGACGTCGTCCTGGGCCTTCACGTTTTCCGCCTCAGCTTCCTCGATGCGTGCCCGTGCCGCGACAACTTGTTTTTCACTGGCGGTGATGGCGGCTTTGGTGTTTTCGATGTCCGAAGAAGTGAACTTGAGTTGGCTGGTCGTGTCCACCGAGCTAATGGGCACGTCGATGTTAAGAGCGCGAGCGGCGGCCTCCGCGGTTGCGAGATCCGCCTGCGCTCTGGCCAGAGCGACCTGATAATCCTTTGGGTCAATCTCAACCAGCGTGGTGCCTTGCTGCACATACTCGTTGTCTGCCACGTGCACCGCTTGCACGTAACCCGAGATGCGTGCGCTCACCGGATAGAGGTGCACATCGACTTGCGCATCGTCGGTGCTCTCGAAACCGGAGAAGTAGTGCCACAGGAAGATGCTGCCGACAAGAACCACGATCACCGCAGCGGCAATAATCCAGCGTTTGTGAGAACGCCGGCTCGGATACACGACGGGCGGCGTCGTGGCCGCGGTTTCCGCTGCGGCGTTGCGCGTTGCGGACGATGGAGTTTCCGGGCTCTTGGCCGCCTCTTGGTCGGGCATCTTATTGTCCTTTCAAATACAGCGCGTAATTCGATTCCGCGACACCGATGGCTCGCGCCAGGGAGACTTTCGCGACGTTATAGAGGTACAGGCTAGCGATATACGCGTCGTTGGCGTTCGCGAGGGATTCCTGCGCCTGCACCACTTCGATGTTGTCGGTAACTCCGGAGGCGAAGCGATCACGTGACTGCTGCAGGGTCTCCGTAGCGAGCCGGACAGCATTTTTGGCAACGGCAACTTCTTGCGCGGTGTCTTGCAAGTCAAGAAAAACGTCGCGAACCTCCTGGTCGATGCCGGCACGGAGGTCTTCGAGTCGTTGCTTGGCGCTGGCCAGGAGGGAATCGGCCACGAGGCTATCGCCGTGGACCCTGCCTCCTTGAAAAATTGGGAATTGCAGCACCGCGGCTGCGTCTACCGTGCCATGGTTTGACGCCGGATTGGTGCCTGTAATTCCGTAATCCGCCGAGGCAGATAGCGCAGGGTAGCGTTCGGCTAAGGCGGCCCTCTTTTGCAACTCTGCGGACCGCACTTGCTGAACTTCGCTCTTATAGTCGGCGCGAGACGCATACGCCTGCTGTAAGGCTTCCTCGAGGGTCGAGGTCGTGAGCGGTTGATAGGCAACCTCCGTGGCTATGTCGAACGTCTGACCCGCCGGAAGTCCAATTGCCCGCGCCAAAACTAACTTCTGTTTAGCTAGATTGTTCCGCGCGACGATCAATCTTTGTTCGCGCGCCTGAAGCTCGACGTCGGACCTCAACACGTCAACCGCAGCCGCAAGCCCGGCTTTCTTCTGGTCGGTCGTCTGGTCGAGGAGCACCTTCGCGGTGTCGCGCTGAGCTAGAGCGGAGTCCACTTGCGACTGGTCCGCGATGACCAGCAAATAGTTGGACACCACGACAAGAACAATCAATTCGCGCGCGTTCTTGTAGCTGTATTCGGCCGATTTCACTTGCGCGGCGGAAGACCGGGCCTGTTCGATGGACTCCCAGTTGAAAATCGACTGATTAACGTAGGCACGCGTGTCGAAGACTCCAAACGGCCCGATTACAGCCGGGTGGCCGGGGATAGTTAAGCCGATGATGGCCTTCAAATCGTTTTGGCGAACGCTGAAACTGGTAGCGGTGGTCAGATTTGGCAGCAGCGCGCTGAGCGCCCGCCACCGCTCGCCGCGCGCTCCGGAGACGGCATCCGCCGAAAGAAGTCCCCCAAGGTTTTGCCGCAGACCGCGAGCTACGGCGTCTTCCAGGGAAAGCGACAACGCCGTTGCACTGGCAGTGCTGGTGGGAACTCCTCCTGCGTAGGGATTCTGCAACTGAGAATCTGCGGCATGAGTTTCCCGAGCCGCAACGGTGCCGCCACCGTGGGACACGCTTGGTTGGCGCACCGGGGCCAATCCAGACTGCGCGTAAAGCGGAACTCCTGCGAACAGAGCCAAGCAGACGGCCACCAGGCTACTGCGAAACGTCGGACGGTCGCCGGCCGACCTTTTCAAAGCTGCGAAATTCACTACGCCTCCACCGCTTATTGCACCCACCCGATAAGATCGGTTCCGCTAGGCCGATAACACCAGAAGCTTGGAAGGGAGACAATTGGACGATGGTATTGGCAATACTTTGGTATCACTTAGCGTCCGCAAACCCTTTGTATTCAGCTGACAAAGGGGTCAGTGCGGTCGATTCGCAGCGAAGGCAGCACATTCACACCGGAGACCGCGAGTCCACGCGACCAGACGCTTTACGTTTTTGCCTTTTCGCGGCTTAGCACCCCGCCGGGTTTGTTTCGCCGACTGTCTAATGCTTTGGCGGATCCGCGATCATTCGGATAGCTAGTTCTTGAAGAGTCGGCGCTTAAAAATACAACCGCGCCGTTATCAAACGAACCCAGCAACGTCCCCCTAGAGTGGCTGCAATTCGCCGAGAATCGTGGGAATCAATTCACACACCGTCGGATGAATGTGCATGGCCCTTTTCAACACCGTGTAGGGGGCGCGCGCATACATCATGTCGAGCACGCAGTGGATCGCCTCATCCCCGCCGGTACCGAGAATAGTTGCTCCCAGGATCTCTTTGGAGTCCGCATCGACCAGCACTTTCATGAATCCCTGACTTTCGCCCTTCTCCACGGCGCGGCCGACACGCGTCATGGGCCGTGAGCCCTTGAGCACGCGCCGGCCGGACCCGCGCGCGTCACGCTCCGTCATACCGGCGCGCCCGAGCGGCGGATCAATGTAGAGGTTATACGCGGTGATCCGGTCGGTGACGCTGCGCGGCTCGTGGTCCAGGAGGTTGGCGGCAACGATCTCAAAATCATTGTAAGAAGTGTGGGTAAATCCTCCGCGTCCGTTGCAGTCGCCGAGCGCCCAGATGCCCGGAACGTTGGTACGCAACTGATGGTCCACTAGAATGTATCCGTGGTCGTCCCGCGCTACTCCAGACTTTTCAAGGCCGAGGTCATCGGTATTCGGGGTGCGCCCCATCGCCAGCAATAAGTGCGAACCACTCATCTCCGGCCTACCTTCCGTGCAATCCAGGCGCACGCCGACTTCTCCATTCCCGAATGTCCCCAGCTCGATGCACGTTGCGTTCAGCCGTACCTGAATGCCTTCGCGTTCGAGGATGGCCTGCACTTCCGCGGATACGTCTTCGTCTTCGTGAGCAATCAATCGCGACGCCCTCTCAATAATAGTTACCTCGCTCCCAAAGCGCCGGAAAATCTGGCCGAACTCCAGCCCTATATAGCCGCCGCCGACAATCACGAGATGCCGTGGCAGGACGTCGAGGTTCAGCAACGTGGAATTGGTCAGGTACGGCGTGTTCGCTACTCCGGGCATGGGCGGTATGGCTGCGCGCCCTCCCACGTTTATGAAAATTTGTGATGCGCTTAGTAATTCCCCCCCAACGGTAACTTCGTTCGGTGATTCAAATCGCGCGTGCCCGCGATACACCGTGCAGTTCGGGGTGTTCTTGAGCCACGACTCCAAGCCGCTTCGCGATTTCCCGACGATTTCATCCTTGCGCGCTTTGACGCGCTTCATATCCACGCTTACTAGCCCATCTACTTGAACACCGAAGTCGGCCGCACGGCGTACCATATGCGCGTTGTAAGCCGAGGCGACCAGCGTCTTGGTTGGGATGCAACCTGCATTCACGCACGTTCCGCCAACGAGGTGCCGTTCGATGATGGCCACCCGTTGGCCGGCGGCAGCCATCCGTACCGCCAGGAATGGTCCTGATTGGCCACTTCCAATCACAATCGCGTCAAAGTTTTTCGTCATCGTAGGCTGACCATCCTCGCTGCTTCACAAATCGATGACCACATCAGTAGTCGGCTGCGAACAACAGACGAGAAGGTTTCCATCGGCCGGCTTGTCGAGGGGCTCCGGTCCGTAGACGACCGCCCCGGAAACCAAACCGCTCTCGCAGTTGTGACAAACACCGGTTCGACACGCCCAACGGGCCGGCACATCACACGCCTCGGCCATTTCCAGGATGCTCCCGTACCGCGACGCGTTCCAGTGCGCGGAAATGCCGCTGCGTGCGAACGATACCAGCGGGCCGGTGTTCGTCTCGTCGGTAGGCGTATGCGGAGTTCGCGTCACTGCGCTGACCACGCCGGGGGTCCTGGACTCTCCGCCGTTGAAGACCTCGATATGCACGCGCCCTGGCGCCACACCTAAGGCCGTGAGCGCCTCTTTCATGTCCGCCATGAATCGCGTTGGCCCACAAATATAAAAGTCCGCGTCTCGTGGCAGTCCAAGTTTCTCCAAAACCGCTCGCGAGAAGCGCCCCGTCGCGTCGAATTCTTCGCCCGCTTTGTCGCTCGAGTCCGGCCTGGTGTAACAGACGTAGCTGCGGCCGTTCGTTAGCGCGCGCATCAGGCTGCGCACTTCGCCGGCAAACGAATGATGCTGGCCATCATGCGCGGTGTGCCACCACATGACCTGCTGCGTCGCGCGTGCCGCCGCAAGTGCGTGCAACATCGCCAGCACGGGTGTCGCGCCGATCCCCGCACTGAGCAGTACAATCGGCCGCTCTCCCGTCTGCAGAACAAAACTTCCGCGCGGCGCGCTGACCTCGAGGCGGTCGCCCACGTGGACATGTTCGCGCAGGTACTTCCCCGCCGCTCCATCCGGTTCGAACTTCACGCTAATTCGATAACGCTCCGTCGAGAGCGGACCCGAGAGCGAGTAGCTACGAAAAAACGTCGGGCCGCCCGTGCTGGGCTTCAGCCGCACTACGACATACTGACCTGGCAGAGCCATAGCCAGTTGGTGACCGTCAGCGCTCTGCATGGTAAACGAGAGCACGTCCGCGGACTCGCGATCCATTGCGGTCACGACCAGCGACTGAAATCCTGGCGACGCCGGATGAGCCGCAGCGGCAGGTGTTAGTCCCGCGTTTCCGGTTTCCGCCCCGTTTTGCTGACTTTTGAGCAGCGCTTCAAACGAGCCACGCCATCCGTGCGAAAGGGCTTCGATCCGCAACGCGCGCTCCAGCCGATCCCGTGGATGACCAGGCAAATAGAGCAGCGCGTTGATCTCCGCGACCGTCATGCGCTCTCCTGCTTCTCCCACCTTCACGATTTCGTCCCCGGCAGTTACCTCACCTTCACGCAGAACGCGGAAATAGAAGCCCGGCCGGCCGCTGGATGTAAGCAATGCCGCCATCCGGGGTTCGTTCATCCGGATGCCGACGCGAAAGCACGTCACGCGGGGTTGCGTGACCTCGAAAAGAGCGGTGCCGATTTGATAATGATCGCCGATGCAGACAGCATCATCGGGCATTCCTTCTATCGTGAAGTTCTCACCGAACTGTCCGTAAACGAAATCGCTCCTCTTCAGCTGCTCCTGCCAATACCGATAGGATTCAATCTGATATACGAAGACGGCGCGATGCTCACCTCCATGCCCTGCCAGGTCGCCTTGACCGTCTCCCTCGAGATTCAGCTGGCTCACGCGACAGCGGCCCGTCACCGGCTTCTTCCAAACGCCGGTATGTACCGTGCGACCCTTCCACGCGATGTCTCGCGGAAACCCGACGTTCACCGATAGCAGTCGAGCCATACCGTTAGGATTCCTCTCGCGCGACTTTTACTATGGCCGCGGGGCGTCGTGCTAATCGTTGGACAGCTTCCCGAGGGATGCACCCGGGAAGTCTGATTTCGGCGTTCATCAGAACTTGGCGGATCTCTGACCTTAATTTCTGTTTTCGACAACTATGCTGCAAACCGAAAAAGGCGGTTGCGCTAGCGAATTCTCGCGCCTCGAGATTATGCGTCCATCCGTTCGACCCATTGGGCGCGGAATGCGGGAGCCACGAAGGAATCTGCAAAGTACTGTGTTTCCCGAGCAACCTTGTCGCCTCTGAACTCCATGATGCTCACCGTGTAGGACGGCTTGCCATCATATGTCAGGATGAATTCGGTGATCCAAAGATCACCGCTGCCAATGATTCGTCGGATGGTAAACCGCTTTTTGCTCGGCTGACTTGCGCGTTGGTTCTGTATGTTGCGTCGACCGCGGGTTCGCTCGCCTGACTGCGGGTATTCCAGTACCGCGTCCTCGAGATAGATGCTGTGCTCCCTTTCAAGATCGTTGGCATCGGACGCCGCCCAATGCTGATCCAACGCCATACGGATTTGTTCTTTCTGCATGGACCGCTCTGTCATGCCTTTCTTTCTTGCAGCTTGCTTAATGCGCCAGCTCTCCTAAAGCGCCGTTGAAGATGCTTCCGCAGAAACCTGCGCGCGTGAAAAGTGCGCGCCTTAACCGCGGTGACCGTGAGACCCAGAAGTCGAGCGGTCTCCGCACTCGTCAGACCTTTCAGCTCGCGATACACAACGACGATCCTTAGGTTCTTTCGAAGCCGTCCAATGGCCTGAAGTACGGCGGCGCGGCGTTCGCTTTCGCAAAAAACTTCTTCTGGCGTGGGTCCACCGTCGGCAATCTGCACGCCGCCATCACCTGCTGCGGCATCCACACTATTTTCATGTAGCGGCTCGCCGGTGCGGCGCTGGCGCAGCAGCATCAAGGCTTCGTTAATGACGATTCGGGTGAGCCAGGTCGAGAAAGTAGAGTCTCCGCGGAACCGTGCCAGGTTCACGAGGGCCCGCTGAAACGCGCGCTGCACCGCGTCTTCCGCGTCCTGCTGATTGCGAAGGATGCGGAAGGCCGCGCAGTAGGCGGAGCGCTGATGACGCCTGTACAGCTCTCCGAAGGCGTCGTCGTGCCCTAACCTGGCCTTGGCGACGAGCGCATGTTCGTCGCTTACCCCCTGATTTCCTGAGGCCAAGGGCAGGCCTCCGATTGCGTTCATTATTGGCTGCAGTTCTAATGCGGACATAGCTTCCCCCTACTTTCGTTGTTGTTTTCTCGCTACCAGTGCCCGCCGTGAGCGCCACCGTCGACGTGCAGTACCTCCCCGGTGACTTGTCTTGCATCGGCGAGATACAGAACAGCGTCGACGATGTCGCTGATCTCGGCGATGCTTCCCATCG
>Ga0335076_10005611_pt1 | contig 12668 bp, 14 predicted proteins | sample Lox_Sample_25_FD_206717 | JGI IMG/M metagenome (GOLD analysis project Ga0335076, IMG submission 206717) | Soil microbial communities from Loxahatchee National Wildlife Refuge, Florida, United States - Lox_Sample_2.5 | ecosystem: Environmental > Terrestrial > Soil > Wetlands | place: USA...
GGACTCCTGCTCGGCTGGCGGAAACGGGAAGCGATGGCGATTGCGCGCCGACGGCTGCTTACGCGCCGGCGGCTAGCACCACATCCTCAGGGAAGGCGCCTGGTCGCCAAACCATTGCATGCCGACGATCAGGAAGGAGCACGGATGCAACCGCGCGCGAGAATCCTGGTCCCGCAGAACGAAGCCGCCCAATCCCGACTTACTAGCGCTCGCGTTGGAGCCGACGGCTTGAGGCGCCGCGATACTTCCCACGTGGACCCAACGACCGAGCTGCTCGACCGCCAGGTTAATTTCCTGCTTCAGCAGCCGGACGAAGCGTCCTTCCTCATCCAGGTCGAGCCGTTCCTGCGCGCTCTGGAGACAGACGACCGCCTGCGGTCGTATCTGGAAGATGTGCTGGATGAGCTCGTGCGCGATGTTCAGGTCCTTGAGGCCGTTGACGCCGAACTAGTGCCCGAGCTTGTCGAGCTGCGCCATGAGCTGGTGACGCTGCGCGCCGCGGCGGACGATTCAGACGCAGAACGTCCGCAACCCGGGGCCTCGCGCCAACCGTTGGACCTGTTGGGCTACCGGCAGACGTTGGCGTACTTCGACGAGCAAGTCGCCGCCGAACCGGAGCTCTTCAACTACGAGGCTGAAGGGGGAAAGGCGAAGATGCTGCTCGGCATCCTGCAGGCCAAGGACCAGCAGTACCTAAGCGACGAAGAGGAACAGCGAGTCCGCGCCGAGCAGACCGCCGACGAGCCACAGGAGGTCGCCGCCAACGACGAGATGACCGACGACCCGGCGAGGGTGGAGCCCAACGAGGCCAACCAGGACACCGCGGAGGGTGGTAACGGAGTCGTCAAGAGCTCCGCAGCAACAGTCGAGCCGGAGCGCACCGAGCTTGACCAGTGGCGGACGCGAGTCGGCAACGTCGACCGGCGCCTCAGCCACTCGCGTCGGTGGTTCCGCCTGCGCATGCGTACCTCTCCTGGGCTGGCGCTGCGGGACTTGCAGGCGGCACGCGACGCGGTACAGCCTCCGCTAAAGCTCGTTGACCCAGACGATAATCCTGTCGTCGTGCTCAGCGACATGGTGAGGATGATCAGCTCGGCCGACTATCCGCTGCTTAAGGTCGCTGACGGCGACCGCCTTGACGACACCGACCGCAAGCTCATCGCGGAGCGTGTGACTCACTTGAGATCGAGCGCCGAGCGCCTCCACGAGGAGCTGCGGCGGCGCATCGGAGCCACTCGCTCGCGCCTCGCGCTGGTGCACCGCTTTAAGCTGCGCTGCGAGTGGCACGATCGAGAGCGGATGGCAGCCGTCGCCGACGACAGGTGCCTAGGCGGCGGACCGGAGGACCGGCTGACCGCTGAGTTCGCCCGGTATCTGTTCGACCAAGGGCTATCACCGCTGTCCAAGCCGATGACCGGTGGCCTACAGCCAGACCTGCTCGACCCCGCGGCGCGCTTCTACGTCGAGGCTAAACAGTATGACTCGAGTGCGCGCGGCGACATAGTCAAGGCGGTCGCGCAGGTCATAGACACGGTTGGACGCCTGCGCGGGGGCCAGTACGAGGTCGAAGAGGCGTTCTGCGTCATCTTTCGCCGAAAGGGGCCCTACTACGATTTACCGGACACGCTGCACACCCACAGCTATCGCCTCCAGCTCGTTCTCGTTGACCTTGCGGCGGCCGACGAGACCGGCCGTCGCCAGAGGGAGAAGCCAGTATTGATAGATGCAGCCGAGTTTTTCGCGGCGGAGCTGCATGAACACTCGGGGACAGTGCAGACCGAAGGTACGCCCGACGAGGACGCAGGCGACACAATTATTAATGCCTCGGTCGACCACGCCGTCGACGCCGGCGCGGACGAGAACATTGGGGGGCCAGCGGATAGCTGATTTGCGCAGCGCGACGACTTGCTCGCGTCCGGCCTCCGCGCCGTTCCCGCCCGTCCGATGGTTGGCGGGCTGCGTCGGAAGCGGAGTTCGGCGCCCGCCCGTGTGGCAAGTGAGAATGCACGAAGTCCGCGGACCGAGCCATTTGAATCGCACTCCGTAATGTGGGCGTCGAGCGCGATCTCGTGGATGCACACGCGCACGGGCGCGAGCGTCGGGCGAATCGTGTAGATCGCGCGCGTGAGGACTTCACCACCCAACGAACGGGCTAGCATCGCCAGCCTTGAGGCGGCCACGCGCCGGCCCACCTCGTGAGCAGGATCGGCGCTTTCGTCAACGGACTCGGGCCATACCACGAGGCGGCAGGGACAAAAACAATCGCCCAGCGACCAACGGCAGCAGGGGGCGCGGGCAACAGGACGAAAATCAGGGCCGTGCTGAAACCGTGAAGGAGAGAGCATGACCCAATCGCCCCGTTCAGCTGATGACCCGAGGCAACATGCTAGGGACCGCTACTACATGAAGATCGCCATGCAGGTTCGCGGGCGCGACAACCTGCCCGGCACCGACGCGAACCAGCCCGAGGACAAACGTGGATACGGGGCTAACTGTTACGGTTCAAAGCTCGGTGCCGTTCTAGTCCTCCAAGACCGCATCGTCGGGGCCGGCTACAACGGGACGCCCGCCGGCTTTACGAACTGCATGGACGGTGGGTGCCTGCGCTGCCAGGACCGCTGGTACGAGAAGCAAGGACAGGTCGAGAAGATGACCAGCCGATCGCACGTCGCGGGTGAAGCGCTCGATAAGTGCATTTGCGTTCACGCCGAGCAGAACGCTTTGCTGACCGCGGCTCGTTTCGGCATCCCAGTGAACGGAGCGACGATTTACGTCACCCTCTCGCCCTGCTTCGGTTGCCTCAAAGAGTCAATCCAGGCCGGCGTGACGCGAATCGTGTACGAGACGGAATACCGCGCGAGTTATTCTGAGGGTCTTCGGACCCAGTACGAGGCGTTGGCTCATCGGCTCGAGGATTTCGGCTCACTTGACCCTAAGCCGGACGTGACCGAGGACGCCGGGCCCGATGCGTACGCGGATCTCGCCGCCTAACGCAACGCCCGATATCGGCCTGTTGCGCCGGGCGTCTGTGGGATAGCAAGGTGTGATTATCAGCGGGTTGGGAGCCGAGCGCTGTCGCCTCGTGCTCGGATGCTGGCTGACGCGCGACCGCATTCGGTGCATGTCGGATCCTTTCGCGGGATCTCGGTGAGCTGCCGTTCGGTGAGGCTCTCGAAGCGTCGGTAGTCGTGGCTGGTGGTCGATTCGCGGAGAAGCCCTGTTTCGGCGAGCATGAAATGGTTGGTGGCTTGAGCGACGCCGAGGGCGTTGAGGGTGCCGATGCTTGGTGCCGGAGCATCGTCGGTAGGGACATAGCGTTGTGCCTCGCGGATGGCGTGAGGGAGTGATTCATCGTTGATGCGCGCGGCGTTGATGAGACCGTTGCACCACAGGCAGCCGGCATCAGGGGTGACGGGGCGCACGATCGAGTAGATCCCGTGGATGTAGCCGTCAGGCTCGAGCTCCACCTTGCTGCCGAGCTGGACACCCGGGATCAGGTACTGGTGCACGATCGCATTGAAGATGGAGCGCGCGAGGTGGCCGTCAGCTGCGAGAAAGAGGTAGTCGCAGTCAGTGAGCTGCTGCGCGGCTGCGGCATAGGACACGTCCCTTTGGACTGCGTCGATGACGATATCTCGACGGGCGCGGCGGGCGATACGGCGCGCGAGTCTGACCTTTGGGGTTGCCATGCGCTGACCGATTCGACGGATCCAGCGTGGTCTGCCGGGTGTGTTGAGCAGGAGCATCGCGTCCCAGCGGGTGCTCTCAGGAAGTCGGGGTAGGTTGGTTGGGTCTACGCGGTCGGGATCGACGACGACGATGTGCCGGACACCGAGACGCGCGATCGCCGCGACGATCGGTAGGCCCACGCCGCCGGCGCCGATCACTCCGACCTTCAGTCGACCCAAGAGCGTCTGCCCCGCGTCCCCGTAGATGCGAGCTTGACGGTCGTCGATTGCTGAGCGGGCGGGTGGGGTCGCGGCGGGGCGTGGGTACAGCCGTCGGATGTTGCGCCCGAGGATTACGGTCTCCCCGATCGGGCGTCGCATCCCGTCTGGGGTCCAGATGTCGCCTGCGATGGCCCCGGGAGCAATGACGAGCGCTCCTACGGGCTGGCCTCGGGCGATATCGAGCAGCGCGGGATAACCGCGTTCGTGCGATCGCAAATCGACGTCTGAGAAATCGACGGCATCGCGGCCGCCGTGGTTGTGGATTGCGAGGTACGCCAATCGCTCATCGCGGCAGTAGCGGATACGGTCGTTGACGAACGCTGGTGTGAGGCGGCGGTGGGCATTCTGGGCGGGGATGAACTCCTCGCCATCACGGGCGATGAAAAGCTCGCGGACGAGCAGGCGGGTGCCACGGTCAGTCCGGGCTATGCCTGCCGTGGCGACGGCGCCGTGCTCGTCGTGATCGCCGGGAAACAGGTGATCGGTGAGCCGGGTCCAGATCGAAGCGGGGATCACCAACTGCCACGGGTCGTCGGCACCGTTCGGGGCAGATGCCAGGTCAACGAAGGGGGGACGGTTCACGCCGCAATCCTGACCGGCGGGTCTTGGTCGTTGAACCACATCAGCACTCGATGGAGCTTCAGCGCCGCTGTGTCATGAGCCGGGTTCCAGCGGTTCGATCGTCGGGAGACCATTACCGCAGGGCGGTTGAACCCGGGCATCGTGTGGCCCGGATTGAGCGGTGTCATAAGGTCCAAGCGGTCGGCGCGAGCAAGGTCGGGCCGCACGAAATGCGGGTACACGTCGGCGCGCGGGTACAGACCCGCGATCGCAAACCCGACCCAGCTAGTAGGGGGCGAGAAGGCCGGACCAAGGTCCGGGTCCTCGACGATCACGAACGCCCCGCCTTGCCCGTCATCGAGGTGCGAGATTTGCTGATCGGGAAAGGCCCGAGCGACCTCCGCGATCGCCTGAGCAACGTGTGGCGTCATGTTTTTACGAGTTGTCGTCGCCGTCGTTCGCCAGGAATTGCGTGCGGTCAGTCACGTGAACGTGGTCGCCGTCGCCGATGGTCCTTGTCCGGCCGCCTTCAAGCTCCTCGACGAGGATGAAGTCGAGCTGGATGGGAACGCCCTGGGCGATCGCGTGCTCCTTGACCTCGAGGCCGGTAACGCGGCGAGTTGGCAGTCGGACCGGGCGCTCGTTGACGTGGACGGTCACAGCGTGCCTGGTCGGGTCGTGATGGTGGTGTGCCGGGTCGAGCTCGTCGAGAACGGGTGTTTCCGTCATTGGAACCTCCAGTGGGAAGTTGGATACTTCAGCAACTTCACTGAAGTATATCATGTGGTCCGATGCTGTCATCTTCTCCCGCTCGCGTTTACTGGACAGCCGGCGGTGATTGCCGGCCAGTCACGAGGATCCGTGCCCGCTCGGCGCGCCGTCGGCCCAGCAGATCGCTGCGATCCCGGGCTCCATCGACGCGCGCCGAATTCGCCCCGCCATTCTGTCCGGCGGCTGCGCCACGATCGAGGTAAAGACGCGAGCGCTCGGCCTGTGCCGAGCGCTCGCGTCAAGCAAAACGCCAGAGGTCTGGCGGCAGTGTCGTTGGCGCGGTCACTCTCGCACAGACCTCAGACGGAACCCACTGGAGATCGAGCGAGGTGATCAGTTGAGCGCACTACATGAACCAGTCGTCGGCGGCGAACGGCGGTCCGCGAGCGGCCTAGCTCGGGGAGCTCTGGGCCCCACGTCGCTTGCCGGCCTAGCGCTTGGGCTTGGGCGCAGTGGAGGGCGGCATGAACGCTGAGAACCCCGAAGCGGAGCGCCGCGGTCTCGGGAGCGTCCTCCGCGGGCGCCAGGTCGCGGCGATCCTCGCTGACGTTCTGCGTCCGGCGACCACTCAGCAACTTGAACTCGATGGGAGCGACCTGACCGAGGTCAACGCTTATGGAGCCGCGGTGCTTCGTGCCGCGATGGAGACCCACCTGGCCCGAAACCCGTCGCAAGGTGTGTCCGTGATCGAGCCAGCCAACTCCGAATGTTGGGCGCATTTCTCGGATCTCCTCGGGCTCCCGGCGGGACAGCGGTGGAGCTGGTCCGGGACGCGCTCTGGCGCCGCTCGAGGCCGGAATGTGCTGATCCCCGCAACGATAATCCGGGACTCGGAGGACGCTCAGCTGATTGTTGATCACGCGATTCCGACTGCCGCCGGAGCGTTGGGTTATGGCGCCCGAACTGGGCGCCTGCTGCAGGAGGCGGCTGCCGTTTTTCTCGACAACGCCGAGCAACACGCGCGGTCACGTCCTGTTCGGCCCGTTCTTTGCGTCGCATTTCACCCCCCGAGTAATGACCTACAGCTTGTGTCGGCCAACCTCGAGGATCCAGAAGACCTCGCGGTCGCGACGGCAACCCATCTCCACGACGCGATCACCAGGTCGCAGCTCGCGCACGGAGCGTTGGATGATCTGGCCGGCCGCCGGCGTGGCGACCTGGACTTCACGGTCCGACTTATATCGGGAACCGGACGAGCCCGCCGTCGCTCCGACGAGGCCTGGCGCGTCCTCGACGAGCCAGAGAGATTCCCAGGATTCGTTGCAGGGCTGGAGGTCCACCGTTGACCGTGCCGAATCTCCCCCTGTACAAACGGCCAGGAAAGCGCATATTCTGTCCGCGGCTGGCTAGGCTTCAGCCATGTCAGTGAAGATCCAACGATACGACCTCGTCAAGCACGGACGCGTGCTCGCGACCCGTCCGCTCGGGCGCGAGGTCGGACGTGCTGCGTCCGATATCCTCGCCGACTCCGACGGCCTGTTGCTCAGCTTCTACAAGGTCGACGTCGCATCGCCGGGCTTCCTGAGCGAGGTCGTGAATGCGCTCAGGGGCACGCTCATGTCGACTGACGACCGCTGGCTACTCCTCACCGGCATGAACGAAGACGTCAGAGAAAGCGTCGAACTTGTGCTGCAACGAGAGAGGATGGCGCTTGGTGAACTCGAGCACGACCAGATCGAGCTACTCGGTGGCTCCAGCCAGCTCCATGAGACGCTGCGCGAGGCGCAGAAGATGGGGACATTCACGGCGCCAGATCTCGCCGAGCGTCTCAATCTTAAGTTGCCTGCGCTCCATCAGCGGCTCAGCCAGCTCCTTGAGGCTGGTGTCCTCTCACGGGAAGACGATCCAACCGCTACCCGCGGCAAGCGTGGCAGATACACGGCGCCGAACCCGCGAGATGTCGACGACAAAGATAGGCAGGACACAGGCGAGATCAACGCGGTCGTCGTCGCCTGATGACTCGGATCATCTGCGGCTAGACGTGCGAGCCCTTGTCCTCACGTTGGCTGACACAACGCCGCGTGAGCGAACGGCGCAGCCCAGCTCTCGCCCCCTCAAACCACGGCCCGCCTGCCTGCGGGATCAACGTCCGCGCCTGCGCCGCCCACGCCAGCCTCGGACGATTCCTCTTCCGCCGGGATTGGCCGCCTGGTCGCCGGCGGCCAGGCGCCTTCCCTGAGGATGTGGTGCTAGCCGCCGGCGCGTAAGCAGCCGTCGGCGCGCAATCGCCATCGCTTCCCGTTTCCGCCAGCCGAGCAGGAGTCCGCAAGTGCGGCGCGGACATGATCGGCATGGACGACTACCGGAAGGACGAGCGAGTCGGCGGACCGGCTTCCGCTTGCTGTTCTTCGGAGAGCGGGATTCAGGGCCTCATCCGGCTCCGGGGTCGGCGGCGGCCGCAGCGATTCGCGGGGCGCGGTCGCGCTTCCAACGTCGCCTCCGGCAGGTTACGCCCCGTCGTGTTTCGGGCCAACGAGCCCCCCACAACACGGGGCGGCTTTTGTGGGTAGGCGGGGGGGGACTCGCTCAATCAAGACCGAGTTCCTCTCTTGTGGCGAACCTCGAGCGGTCGCCGCGGTTCACGGCGACGCCTGGGAGCGGCTCAGCGTTCGGCCCGGTGGCGCCGGCGCGTGCGGCCTTTGGCCTGTTGAATGGCTTTCCACTTCTCGACCTCGGGCCGGAGCCAGAGCTTGATGCGGCCCTTACCAAGGTCGAGTACGGGGCGAGGCATGTCGTCGTAGCGGTGCTGGTAGACGCTGACGGTGTTGTAGTGGGAGAGACCGAGCAACTCAGCGACGCCGTGCGCGTCGAGAAGATCGTCCAAGGCCACCATGCGGCTCATGGTGGCGAGATTACATCTGTAGCCGGATCTTTCCGTCCGGACCGTGATTTAGACTATTTAGGTAATCATAAAGCGGCCCCGGCGGTGTTGGAGCACCCCGAGGCCTGGCCGAGACCGTTAGGGGGTCCCGACAATGTCAGCGTACGCCAACGCCCAGATTGGGCGATCCTCTCTTTCCAGCACTTTCAGCGCATCACGCGCTTCTCTGGAGGTCGCGGCCCGAGCGACCGGGGAGGGCCGCCGGATGCCTTTCGCGGACGCACCGGGCCCCGAGCTCATGGTCCTCGAAGCTCTCGTCGACAAGCTCGTGGCGCGGGTGGCTGCCGCGGTGGTTGAGCATCTTGGTCGCGCGTCGAGCGATGACTCCGGCGAGTGGCTGGACTCGCGTAGCGCAGCCGAATACCTCGGCATCCACCGTGACACCCTCAGGAAGCTTGCCGCCGAGCGCGCGATCCCCGTCCACCAGGACGCTCGTGGTTGCAAGCTCTTCTTCCGGCGCTCTGACCTCGACGAGTGGCGAGACAAAGGCGGCCGTGGCGTCCACCTCGCGTCCCTCATCGCCGCGTAGGGGGATGAGGTCATGTCTGAGAACTCGAAGGCCCCGCGACGCGTCCGCGTCGAGCGCAACATCTATCGACGCGCCTCCGGCGTGTACGAGGTTGGCTTCAAGGACGGGACCGGCAAACAGCGCTGGCGGACCGTTCAGGGTGGGATAACTGCGGCGAGGGCGATCAGAGATCAGCTGCTCGCTCGTCGTGCCGATGGGGAGCCCGTCCAGCCGAGGACGAAGCTGCGCTTCGTCGACGCCGCCGGCGCTTGGCTTGATGGGCCCGTCCAGGACCTACGGCCCCGGACAGACGAGTGCTACCGGAACGCGCTTACGACGCACCTGCTTCCTCGCTTCGCAAGGCGCCGTCTCGACTCGGTCTCGCCCGATGATCTGGCTCGGCTGGTTCGGGAAATGCGCGCGGAGGGCTTGTCTGAGTCGACGCTCGTGATCGTCCTGGGCGTCGTCAACCGGATCTACCGGTACGCGGCGCGGCGGCTCGGCTGGTCGGGTAACAACCCGGTGTCGTTGATGCTGTCCTCCGAGCGTCCGAAGCCAGGGCAGTCCAAGCGGCGGCGCATCTTCGAAGGCGCGGAGCTCGAGCAAACGATCGCAGCAGCCGACGAGCCGTGGCGGACGCTGTTCACCCTCGCTGCGCTTACCGGCGCCAGGGTGTCCGAGCTTCTGGGGCTGACATGGTCTGACGTGCGCCTGGAAGACGTCGACGACGCCGAGATCGAATTCGCGTGGCAGGTCGACCGCCACGGACAGCGACGTCCGACGAAGACGGATGGATCGGCGCGGACGGTCCCGATCCCTCGCGAGCTCGCGCTGATGCTGGTCCGTTACAAGCTGGCGTCTGGGTTCGCGCAGCCTGATGACTTCGTGTTCGCAACGCGCACAGGTGGTCCCATGCGCCAGCGGAACGTCTGCCGCGCGCTGAGGCTCGCTCAAACGAAGGCGACCGACGAGCACGGACGGCCTACGTTCCCGGTGCTGAACGAGCGCGACGAGGACGGCCGGCCATTGGCGGTTCCTCATGGCGCGGTGCCGTCGATGCACAGCTTCCGGCACACCGTGGCCAGCCGCGCGCTGGTGGCGGGCGAAAGCATCGATGAGGTCGCGTTCCTTCTGGGTCATCGCGATGCCAACGTGACACGCGCGGTCTACGTGCGTGAGCTAGCAGATGCCCGGCGCCGCTCGATGGGCCGCTCACGCATGATCGCCGAGTTCGGCGAGCTGTTCCGGCGGTAGCCGGCTAAGCCTCGGCCGCCGGTACACACAGCGCTGTGCTCGGCGGCCGTCGGCGCGCCGGCGGCGCGTGTGATCAACCTTCTCCGTCCGGGAGCTGCACCGGACCACATTCCGCCTCGAACTCGGCGAGCGTCGCCGGCTCGAGACCGTGGCGACGCCTGATCGCCCGCATCGAAGTGTCCGGCGCGAGGATGAGAAATCCGTCCTTGCGTTCGTCGACGATGACGTAGCCGCCGGACCGGTCTCCGGACAACGTCACGCCGAGTGCACGCTCGGATTCCACCTACCGCAGTGTGGCATCCGCCGCTCCAGGCCGGGCCGCAGATGGAAGCCTGATGGAAGCGCGCGGCGCCTGACAAGGCATCCACACCCACCCGCACACATGGGCGAAAGCCCGTATTTACAGCCAATTCCCGTCACCGACCCACATCCACCGACCCTCGCCCCGACCTTTCACGCAGGAGATCACCGGTTCGAATCCGGTTGGGGGTACCTCACCTCGCGAATCGCCCGTAGCTATGGGCTTTCCGCTTGTCTGCCGGGGCGACTCGTGTTGTCAGATCCGCCCCATGGAGCGCCATGGAAGCGGTGTGCACACAAGCCTCGCGCCGGCGCTTTGCACGCGTCGTCGCCAGCGAGCCGCTCCCCGTAGCTCACGCGCGTTGAGGACGGCCCGGGTCCTCCCCCAGCGTTCGCCGACTACGCGCCTCAGGCATCCGGGCTTCTCGAGTGTGACCACGCGCGGAGTTCTCTAGACTTATCGCTACTTATCCATGAGTTGTGGATAAGTCCGGATAACTTAGGCTAAGCGGAATGGATCCGGCTGGCGCCGTTGATGGGTCTGATCGCTTTGCCCGTGCGATTCACCTCCCCCGGGCCCGCACTGTTTCATCAGGAACGCGTGGGTCGCGACGGTCGCGTGTTCGAGGTCCTCAAATTCCGCACGATGCGTGAGCCCGACCCCAGCCGCCAAACTGACTTCGAGCCGCCCGTCGGATGCGCACCCGGAGGCATCGCAGGCGAGGGCCGAACAACGCCCCTCGGACGCTGGCTGCGAAGCGCTTCCGCGGACGAAATCCCCGAACTGTCAACATGCTACGCGGCGAGATGAGCATCGTCGGCCCACGTCCTGAGCGCCCGCAGTTCGCAGCCCGATTCCGGGATCACGTCTACTGCTACGACGATCGGCTCGGAGTCAAGTCCGGCATCACTGGCTGGGCCCAGGTCAACGCCCTGCGCCTGCAGACATCGATTGTCGAGAGGGTCGAGTCGGACAACTCCTAGATCCGCAACTCGTCGCGGGGCCTCGACTGCAAGATCATGCTGCTTACAATCGCCGAGATCGCGCGGTTGCGGGACGAATGCTAACCCGCCGCGAGACACGCACCCGGTGGTAGCGGCCGTGGTGTCTTCTAGCTCTTGGCGTAGTGCTCCATGCCTGCGAAGTCGAGGACGACACAGGGCTCGTCGCCGATCACTTCGCCATTGTGCCCAGGTGGAATCGCGACCACATCGCCCGGACCGAATTCGAGCTCGGTGCCGTCGTCCATGATCACCTTCTGACGGCCAGAGAGGACATAGCCCAGATGTGCCGCCTGGCAGCTGTCGGTACCGGCCACGGGCTTGACGTGCTGCGACCAGCGCCACCCCGGCTCGAATGTCGCCTTGCCGACCACCCCGTCGCCGACGTTCAAGATCTCGACCTGACCCATGCCGCTCATCGGCCGCACCTCGTCAGGCGATGAGAAACTCTTCTTCTCGAGCCGCACGTGGTTCTCCTTTCGTCGCGACGGCGCCGGATTGCCCCGTCCGGTCGGGCGATCCTACTCGCCGCGACTGTTGTCCAGGAAGAGTTCTTTGCGGCCGCTTCCGACCAGCGTATGGCCGCGGGACGCGCTCGGATAATCATTCGGTAGAGCTCCACCAGCCGGGAGCCGGACGACCGAAAACGCCACCGAACCATCCGTGCGCGCTCCAGGTTCGACCGCGATCGCCGTCACCTCGTCGCATTCGATCGTTGCCGATATGAAGGATGCGGGCTCGGCGGGCGTCCCGGGTTATGACGATGCGACGTGCGAGGCTCCTCCAGGACTACAACTCCGCTATGAACTACGGCGACCAATACGAGATCGAGGGCAAGGACCAGGAGGCAGCCAGCAACTACAACCTCTCGAGCCGGATCTACACGCAGCTGACCGATAACTGCCTGGTCGTCGACAGCTGACGCGCTCGTCAACGGGCAGAAACGTGCGAGAGCCTCTGTCACCCGACGAGCCTCTCGCACCTGCGGCTGCATCGTGCTCGCCGCCAGTTGCGTCACGCGCTCGAGCGCGCGCGGACATAACGGATCCGCAGACCGGGTTGCTGCACCCACTGCTCGCGAGTGCGTGAAGCGCGACGGGCCTGGCTCGCCGCCGTGATCAGCCCCCAGAGGGAACAGCGCTCGCAAAGGCGAAGACGACCCACGCGATCGTGTCCAAGCCCTACGGCCGGCTAGAGACGGTTCGTCTGAGAGACTGCGTGTTCGCGGCCCCGACGTGGGCGGGGATCAACGACTTGAAGGGGTATCGCGTGATGGCGCGTTTCGCTGGACGGACGGTGCTGGTGACGGGGGCATCGAGGGGTATTGGGTTGGCGACCGCGCAGCGCTTCCACATGGAAGGGGCGCGCGTCGGTCTGGTCGGCCGGGATGCGGAGCGTTTAGCGTCGGTTGTGGCTGACCTGGATGGCTCGTGCCGCGCGG
>Ga0335076_10005613_pt1 | contig 12666 bp, 12 predicted proteins | sample Lox_Sample_25_FD_206717 | JGI IMG/M metagenome (GOLD analysis project Ga0335076, IMG submission 206717) | Soil microbial communities from Loxahatchee National Wildlife Refuge, Florida, United States - Lox_Sample_2.5 | ecosystem: Environmental > Terrestrial > Soil > Wetlands | place: USA...
CACTCAAGAATCGTCAGCTTATGTTGTAAAGATGTATCCCGAGATGTACTTCGCTTTCTGGCCGAGCCTAATCGCGTTCCCACTTGAGCATATTCATGGCTTAGCGTTGACACTATTTTCCGAGATTAAGAAAGCGAAGCCCGAGCTTCTCAAGCTCATCCTTTTCGACCCGGCGCTCGGTAGCTTTTTGGCGAAACCGGGGTCAGACATGGTATTCGCAAGGTTTCTGAGCGGTCTCGCAAGCGACCAAGCGCACTTGTATATGGAGATGCGTCGTTTTCCGCCCATGCAATTTTGGCCGAAAGAACTCGATGCTGCGATGAAGCAGTCGCGGGCGAATAAGACATAAAAAGACACAACACCATGAGTGCCACTCTCAAACCGGAAGACATCCTTACGCCGGAAGAACTTGCAGCGCGGCTCAAAGTTCGCAAGACTTGGGTCTACGAGCAGACGCGCTCTCGTAATCAGAATCCACTTCCGCGCCTCAACATGGGACGCTATCTTCGATTCGATTGGACAAAGGTCGTGGAGTGGCTTACCCAAGAGCGGAATAATTCAAAGCGAAGTCGCAGACGTTAGGGAATCGGGCCATGAGAAATCCTCACCGATTCGTCCAACTTCGCTTGCCGTAGAGATTCACGTTCCCATCCACCACATTCGCCACGTAGCGTCCTTCACTGAGGAACTGCATCACCTTCTTGCCAGCGCCTGCCATCTGTGCCCAAGGGGATTTCGTTTCCGGGTTCTGTTCCAGCCCACGTATCTCGTTCCCATCGAAAACGAAGTCCACTTGGCGCAGACGGTGCTTCGGAGTCAACCGGACCGTGTGACCCTCTGTGCCTATGACGATGAGCTTGGTGTTCTCGACGAGAGTCTGCCGCCAGACTTGGACGAGGTTGAGCAGTGGTTGGATGAAAACCGAAGACTCTGACGGCCTAATTTTCGTCTTCGGGCCGTAAATAAATTTCTTGGGCTATGTCGTTAAAGCCGATTTGAAAATGTTGGAACAGCACATTCCTACCCAAAATGTTGCGCGGCACATTGCCCACGAAAAACCCCACACGGCACGGAAAACGTATCGTGTTTTCGGCGAACTCTACCTGCATCTCCAAATCAAATACATAGCAATCGAGTCCACCAGCTTGCGTGCTTATCTGCTGTAAGTCGCCGTTTGTTACGTCCTCGATTCCCAATAGACTGGCGTGCTCGGGCTTGAACGCTGTGATGGCTGAGCCTGAGTCAACTACTCCGACAGCTTTCGCTGCCTGACCACCATTGAAAAGTTCAACCTGCAACAATGGTGTCAGTCCACCCGGCGCGGGTAAGTAAGCTTGCGTATACGGATAATTTATCTGGGGCATTTACAGTATTACGAAAGACGACTCTGCTTCGGTTGGCACGTAGTACACGAACGGAGAAGAAATGTTTTGCGCGGCAATGGCGCTCTTTATTTCGGCAAAATTCTGACTGTGCGCCACGAGGGTGTCGCCAGAAATCAACAACCATTGCCCGACGTACTCGGCGGTCTCTGCGCTATGCTCGCGCAGCCAATTGAGTTCGGCGTTCTTTACCGGACTTGGAACGATGTTCGTTGCAGGGATATCAAATCCTGCGCCAATAACCCCAACCTGCTGTGATTCCAACGCCTCCAATGTCGAGGTGTTGTTGCCGAAGGCAAGGATTCCAACCCTGAGACCCTTGAGACCACTTAGAGAATTGAGAACACTGAGGCCGCTGACGTGGGGTGTTTGCGCATACAAGAGGTGCAGGACTTGGTCGCCGCCACCAAGTTCGCGTAGACCTCCGCCCTTCTGCCTAAACTTCGTAGGAGTGATGTCGGGCATCTGTTGTACTTGGTTCATAGCTGTCGGCCCAATTCTGGAAGTTGTAAATCTAGTTCCTGCAACAGAGAACCGAGATATTCTCGGCTCTCTTGCATGATTTTATCATAGTCCAGTTTATCGGCCTTGATGTTGATGGTCAGGTTAAGAAACAATCCGTTGGGAATCACGGCAGAGTTGTCCAACATCAATTGGGTCTTCCACTGGTTGGTCGGTACGAGAAAATTGTAAATCAAGCCTGTACCTAGGTTCACGCCCCCGCTTGAAAGTCTCTTCGGATTGAGTTGTTTCAGATAGTCCATTCCGTTACCGCTTTTCAACAGACTGTGGCTGTACCACACGAAGCTATGAGATGAGATTTTGAGCGTCGGGACTGTGGCGTGTAGCCAACTCGTTGAAGCAGCCAACACACTCGGAATCTGGGCGAAAAACTCTTCATTAAAATTGGCGAATACAGCCTCGGTCCTGTCGTACGCGAATTTACACGTGCCAACGTCTCCCAGTTTGACTGTAACAATTGGCTCCGATGCATTCGGCAACACCGAGGCAAGCTGAAAATTTGATAGTGGCACACCAAACGGCAGGAAGGCGTTATACATATTTTTTGCGATGGTCGCGCCTGCTCCCCACAATTCAAAGACCGGCCGCTCGTAACGCGCGAGGTAGGTCACAAATTCTTGTTTCAAATCCAATTCGTGAGGCATTTCTGTCCTTTACCGACCCCTTACACGGCGAGTATATCCCAGTCCGGCCGTCACATCGTGCGGTCTTCGCAAGTGCGTCGAGAGAATCAACGATTGTCGCAACCTCGACTATCAGCGACGTTTTCTGAGACTAAATCGCTAAAGCGAGAATACGCCGGATGAGAGCCGCCCGACTATGACCGCTGAGTAGGGAGTCGGGCTTTGAAGAAGTCGGGCCGTATCGCAAATCGTAGCGCAATTAGTGAGAGGGCTGCACAGGCTAAGCTGACGCCCACTAACACCCTGAGCGCTAAATCCGGGAATTTCAGAGTCGCTCACTTTTTTCACACTCACCACATTTTTGGTGTAAAATCTCGCCGCAAAGGGTTGAGGCAGCGGGCAGCCCTGACTGTTACCAACTGTTACCAGAATAGACCAAAAACGGGGATTCCAAAGGGTCTGTAAGGGTTTCTAAGGGGGGATGCAGAATTCAGTAAAGGGCAATAAACTCTCGGATTTGGCGGTTTTTCTTCGTTTTTCTTCAAGGTCGAGCGACAATCCCATCGGCTCCACCAATTGAAACCCAAACAAAAATTCTTGCCTTAGAAACTCCTAACTATTTCCGACAGCCCCTGCCAGTTTGGCTTTATCGTCTGCGTTAGCGTTGGATACGGTTCGACCAGCGATCAACCGGCGCACTTCGTACACCGCGCTCGACCCGGCATGTCTCATGGCCAGTGAACTTTCCACTCCGCACACACAGCTGGGGCACTCGCGTCGCACCATTGCCACGCTCTGTTTTCGATACGCCTCAGACGCCAGTATGGCCTCCAGGGGCTCCCTCAGGACATTTCCCACCGGCGGTAAAGAATGGCATCCCGTCAGAACATCGCCGTTCGACATCACGAAGAGCTGCAGATATCCCAGTACGCACGGCGGTTCTGCCAAATTCTCCCGTTTGTAATACCTCTCCATGTAGTCCACTTCGTACGACGGCCGCTTCAGCTCGTCGCGCACGAATCTTACAATTTCTCCCGCTTCGGCGGTCTCTGGCCAAAGCGAGCTCACGTCTGAATAAAAGAACAGGCTCTGGCTCAGGATATTCGGCTCGATTTCCGCACCTACGCTGAGCGCCACATCGCGCAGCCGGTTCAATTCCATTGCGGAGATTTTGTTCAGAGTCACCGACAATGCCAGTTTTTTCCCTCTCAGCAACTTAATCCCTTCGAGCGCCAGGCTGAAGTATCCCTTGATTCCCCGAATGAAGTCGTTGGTTTGCTCCAACCCATCCACGGACACCGCTACTTTGCTGATTGGTGACTCGTTGATTTCTTTGTGCAACTTCTTAAGCAGCAGTCCATTCGTTTGCACGACGATACTTTGGAATGCTCCGCTATTCGCGTGCTTCAGTACCTCAAACAGGTCCTTTCTTAACAGCGGTTCGCCTCCGGTCAGCCGCAGTGAGCGAACCCCCACGCCTCCTAACTGGTTCACGAGGTTGATTGCTTGTTCGGTATCTATCGCGTCCTGCCAACGAGTCTTCCAGTAGTCACAGGTGATGCATTTCGCCTGGCAGTTCTCAGTCAGTTTGATATGAGCTGTAAGGGGACGGATCGTGCGCGGCAACGCTTTTTCGGCGATCTGGCTGCCTAACCAAACCCGGGAAAGATAAATGCCGTGACCCGCCATGGAATGCACCCTCCATCTGGGCTGGCACAGAATAGCTTATCCTAGTCGTTGGCGTCTTTCTTGTTTCGCTATACAGTCCGGATTTGTTCATCAGTTCCGTGCTACCTACTCAGCGCTCCCGGACCTCCGGTGGATCTGGACTGAATCCTCCTCCGCGTCCACTCAATCGATTAACTGTGCCGCGTCGATTCTGAAAACCCATTCATTTTATTCGTTACACCCAGGTTAAAGTTCCACTTTTTCTTCCACATCCCCTCATATTTACGCGCCGCCGAGATCGCGGTGTTTGCCTTGTAAGTGTATGAAAATAATACTGTTTGTCCGCACAACTCCAGGTGACCACTATCACTTTTCTTTTCCTCAGCTATTTGCTATCTTCCCGGTGGACAAATTCTCTGGCCAGTTTGTATCCTCCTATTTCCGCGCCAGGCCAAACCTTTCTAAGGAGCAGTTCTCATGTCTGTCGATTTGTCGTCGCAGCAATTCCGCGGTGTCTTGTGCCGGCACTGTAGCAAGCCCGTACGCATTCCTGACATCGTGCTTCGCAAAGATAGCGAGCGCCACGGCCACGCTGCGGGTGACTCGCAGTTCCAACTGATTTCTCGTGTCTTTATTCTGCGTTGCCGCCATTGTGAAAGAGAATCCATTTACGCACTCGACCAAATCGTCGATTGCACCTTCGCGCAGACCGTCCCCCAAGCGCGAATGGCCCATAGCGCATTCTGATTCGAGCGAACTCTCATTGATTTGCCAATGGCACCGTGGTGTGTCCGGCTCCTCGGCCTACATCAGCGGCACAGGCTTGCGTATTACTTCGACGGAGCACTTCGCGTGCAGAGCTACCGTCTCGGACACGCTCCCGAGAATCAGCCTGTCGAACCCACGTCTCCCGTGCGAACCTAATACAATCAGGTCGGCATTCCACGCCTCGGCTGCCGAGAGGATTGACTGCGCCGGCGTGTCTTCAGGTTCCATCACTTCGCTACTCACGTTCAATCCCGCCTTCGCCAGCAACGCCGCTCCCGTCTCAACAGCGGAACTAGCGTGCTCTAGGGTCTGTTTGGTCAGATCCGTTACCTGTTCTGTCGCGAAATAAGGATACTCGCCCACAAGCACAGGATATTCCGGGCTCGCCAACACTTTAAATACGCTATTCTTCGGCCACGGCCGCTGTGCCACCGCCCGCAGCGCCGCCTCCGCGTGTTCCGATCCGTCGGTGGGCACCATCACACGCATGCCCTCCGCACTCGCAGGTTTGTGCCTCGTACTCCGCACAATTTCCACCGAACATTCCGAATGGCGCAATACCGCTTGCGTTGTGCTTCCCACCAACAATCGTCCCACCGTCCCTCTTCCGTGCGAGCCCATCATCACCAAATCGGCTCTCCATTCGCTCGCGGATCGCGCCAACGCGTGCCGGGTGTTACCGAGAACCACGCTTTTTTCCACCGGCCATCCCGCCTGCTCGATCAACTGCGTCATTGCCTCCAGAGATTTTTGCGCGCTTTGCTTGGCTTCCTCCAGCAGCGCTGGCGCTTTTGTGAAAAAATACGGGTCGACCACGGTTATCACGGCAAATCGCGTTCCGGCTGGCCAGGGTCGGCGAGCCACTTCCTGAATCACCGCGTCAGATGAATTCGATCCATCCACGGCGACAAGCACTCTCATACCCGCCCCCTTTCTCACAGCGCGCTCATCCTCACTGCGACGTCTAATCCTCGCGCGCCAACGATATCCGGACCCCGTCGCTACTTTACTATCACTTGAATTGGTTTGCCGATTCCAAAACCGAGGGAGGGAAGGTAGGCGCGGGGCGGATAGGTACGGGAACAGGACGAGTTGTGAGGGCAGAAAAGCCCCGCGCCACACCAGTCCGCTTGTGCTCCTTGCAACGCGTCATCCATTCTTTAACGCCATTGTCTTCTTTACTTAGGACAGCGCCGAGTCTGCCCGCTGGGCGCTATCACTCTTTCTTGGGGCATCTTGCGCATGTGCGTCTTGCGGTCAAACCCCAGCGGTTATCACGCTGGGTGCCCTCTTTCCCCGAATTTCCTCTCGCGCTAATTCTAGCCGGAATCGCACATGCCGCAGCCGCGTCAGCTCCACCAGTGGACTCCACACGGCGTGCACCAGATCATACTTAATCAGCCACCGCCAAAATCGATTCGATCGTTTGTATAGATAGGACATGAGCAGGTACGGCGCGACCGCTTGCCAGTGTGCTGGACGCCGCTGCCAGATCGAAGTGTGAGAAAACAGGCGCTGGTAAATCCACGCGTACCCCTGCTCCAGCTCCTCCGCCGTCATGTGGTTCGGCCGAAACACCGCGTGCGCCGTGTCGTACAAACTCCAGTTCCGGTGCAACAACCGGCCCTCGCGCTCCATTTGCCGGAACAGCGGAGTCGCCGGGTATGGCGTCAGAATATGAAATGTCGCGCACTCCAGACGGTTTTCCTCAATCCACTGCGCCGTGGACGCAAAAACGTCTTTGCGGTCGTGATCGAATCCCAGCACGAAAGATCCGTTCACCTGAATACCGTTGTCGTGCAACATTCGCACCCGGCGCGCGTAGTCTGCAGTGCGCGGCGTTTTCTTGTTCGCATCCGCAAGGTTGTCGTCAGTCAGGGATTCGAATCCGATGAATACGCCCGTGCAACCCGCCAGTGCCATGCTGCGAATCAGACCGGCATCGTCGGTCACATCAATCGATACTGCCGCGCTCCAGATTTTCTCCAGCGGCTGCAGTGCCCGGCACAATTCGCGCAAATAGTCGCGGTTGGATCCCAGATTGTTGTCAACGAATACCGCATACGGTTGCCCGTGGGCCACAAACTCTGCCGCCACTTGCTTCGGCTCTCGCATTCGATATGGCATGCGCAAACCGTCCGTGGCCAGGTAACAAAATCCGCACCGGTTATGGCACCCGCGGGTAGCAATCAAACTCGTCGTTGTCAGAAAACTCTTGCGCGGCAGAATCGCGCGTCGCGGCGCGGGATCTTGCCGGTAGTCGTTCTCGTACGTCGCCACATATTTTGCCTGTAGCCGGTTTGCTTCTACGTCGGCCAGAATCTGCGGCCACAAGTGGACGCCATCTCCGACCGCAAGCGCGTCCGCATGCGGCGCGCACTCTTCAGGACACGACAGCACATGCAAGCCACCCAGCACCACTTTGCTGCCGCGCCTTCGATACCACTCCGCCAGTTCGAATGCTCGTTTCGCGAACGTCAAATGCACACTAATGCCCACCAACTCGGGTAACGGCTCGAATGGCGGCCGCCCGTCAAGAAGATTCTCGTCCCAATAGCGAATCTCCCAATGCGCCGGAGTCGTTGCCGCAAAGCTGGTCAGCGCAAGCGTCGGCGTCAGAACGTGCTTTCCGAAACTGGCGTTCGGGTCCTTGGGGTAAAACGGGTTGATCAGCAAGGCATAGCGCGGTTGCACCGCCCCGGTTCTGACGTTTGGATCAAGATAGGGCGGCTCGGTCATGTCCTTTGGAAGCCAGCCATGGCGGATGCGGTGCGTCCAAGGGGAGCAGGTTGTTTTCATGCGGAGTACTTTATAATGTAAAGTACTCCGTGTCAATCGCCGCCCTCGCCTTCCACCCCCTCCTGCTCATCTCCACTATCCGTTTCCGTGTAGAATTCAACTGCTCCACGGGAACCCATTTGACCCTTCCATCCACCGATCCTCGCGCGCCCGTTTTCTCGGCCCGGCGTACGCTTCTCGCCTTGGTTGCTTTCTTTGTCCTTTTTTATCTTGCGGATTTTGCCTGGTACGAACTGCGCGTGCTCGTTCCGAAGTTAGGAGCGGCTACTGGCTCGGTGCACCGTATTCGTCTGCTGGCCATTTCGTCCAAGGGCAACAAGATCGAATACGAAATTGACTCGGTTCATCCTGAGGAAGACGTGCCCTGCAGCCATTCCGTGTTCCCGCACGGTGGGAATAGGCCATGCTGGTACATGATTCGTCACGCCAACGACCCTATCCCCATGTAGGCGGGCCATATTGTCGACACGTGATTTATTTCCCCGCTGGCCGTCGCGGCCGCTGCTTCTTCGAAATCGATCGAATCACCATGCGCCGTTTCTGCTTTGGATCAATGGGCACCCTCGCGCGATTCAGCGCCACGTTGATGAGTTCCCTCACTTCTGGTTCATCCAGCGTCGTGATCGGATCCAGACGTACCCATCTCACTTGGTTCCCGTTGCCTTGAAGTCGTTTCGCGGGATCCGGCAATGCCTTCCCATGAGTGAAGCACAAGCCGATATACCTCGGGTACAGCACGATGGAAAACACGGCGTCGGAGGGACGGTCGCCTGGCGCGAATCCGATCACCAGCGCGTTGTAGTTGTCGTACACCATTTCCACCGCACCCGGCGCCAGTTTCCGCATTGTCGTTAGTGCCTTTTTGCCTTGCGCCGCGATGGCCGGCTCGTACTTCGCAAGGAACTCTTCCAGTTGTTGTTGCGGCGTCATTTCGCGCCTCCGGACTGTGGCCGCATCTTACCTCAACGCTTTTGCTACGCGCTGTCGTTTTGTAACCATCCCTTCATCCGCGCGACTTGTTCCTCCGTGCCGCCGCTGCGAAAATATTCACATGTCCAATCCTCCATGGCTTGACTGGGCGCGCCGCTTGCAAGCATTGGCGCAGAGCGGTTTAACCTACTGCAAAGAGAAGTTCGACATTGAGCGCTACCACGAAATCCGCGAAATTGCCGCGGAAATGATGGCGGCAGGATGTACCTCGGAAAATGCGGCTCGCCTTAGAGATTTATTCGCCCAGCAATCCGGCTACGCCACGCCGAAAATCGATGTGCGCGTTGGCGCTTTTCGCGATGGGCGCATCCTTCTCGTCCGCGAATTGGAAGATGGCTGCTGGACGCTTCCCGGTGGTTGGGCCGATGTGGGCGAGCGTCCTTCCCTTGCCGCCGTCCGCGAGGCCCGCGAAGAATCTGGCTACGAGGTACGTCTCACCAAGCTTGCCGCCGTTTTCGACCGCGACCTTCATGGCCATCCGCCCTACGCCTTTCACTCCTACAAAATGTTCTTCATGGCCGAAGTCGTCGGAGGTGCTCCCGAAAATAGCCACGAAACTGCCGACGCGCAATTCTTCGCCGAAGACCAGCTGCCGCCCCTCTCTCTCATTCGCGTGACCCCATCGCAAATCGCCCATCTTTATGAGCACCTTCGCCACCCGCAACTTCCCACTTCCTACGACTAACGGCCCACGCAACTGTTTCCGGGAACATTGCCAGCGTTTGTCTTCTCGCACTCGTTCAACTGCCCTACACTGACAACACTAAGTTTTAGGTGGAGCTACTCTGTCCAATTCCTTCGATGTACTTATTCTCGGGGCGGGCGCTGCCGGGCTATTCTGTGCCTCGGAAGCAGGAAAACGCGGTAAGCGCGTGGCTCTGATCGAACATGCCGACTGCATCGCCAAGAAGATCCTCATTTCCGGCGGAGGCCGCTGCAATTTCACCAACATTCACACTACGTCAGAGCATTTTCAATCCAACAATCCCGAGTTCGCCAAATCCGCACTCGCCCGCTTCACTCCCAACGATTTCATCGCCCTCCTGAATCGCTATCGCATCCCCTTCCACGAAAAAACACTCGGACAGCTTTTTTGCGACCATTCCGCCACCGACATCACCAACATGCTCGAATCTGAATGTCGCGCAGCCGGCGTTCACATCTTCCTCAACACTCGAATTACCGAGGTTCGTCGCCACACGGAATTTGTCCTCCGCTCGTCCTCCTCCGAATTTCGCGCTCCCGTTTTGATCGTTGCTACGGGCGGACTCTCCATCCCTAAAATTGGCGCCACCTCGTTCGGTTACGACCTCGCACGTCAATTCGGCCATTCCATCGTTCCCACTCGTCCCGCGCTTGTTCCTCTTCTTTTCAATGACAGGGACCATCATCGATATTCCGAACTTGCCGGCGTCTCTACCGAAGTCATCGCGTCCGTGGGAAAAGCCTCGTTTCGTGAAAAAATGCTCTTCACTCATCGAGGGCTGAGCGGCCCTGCCATTCTGCAAATCTCTTCGTATTGGCAGCCGGGTCAGCCCATTCAAATCGATCTGGTCCCGAATCGCGAGGTTATGGCTTCTCTTCGTGTCTCCACACAACGCGATCTGGCTGCTATCCGCAGAGCCGTCCAGCAGTTTCTGCCTAATCGTTTCGTTTCCCGCTGGCTCGAGTTTCACGCCCCGGCCAGTTTTACAAATCCCGGGCTTGTCGCATTCGAAAAGCAACTGCACGCCTGGGCCGTTGTCCCTAACGGCACCGAAGGCTACGCAAAGGCCGAAGTCACCGCTGGTGGCGTCGACACGCGAGAGCTTTCCAGCAAGTCCATGGAATCCCGCCTCGTTTCCGGCCTGTTTTTTATCGGCGAAGTTGTCGACGTCACTGGCCACCTCGGCGGATTCAATTTCCAGTGGGCCTGGGCCTCTGCCGCCGCCGCCGCTCGCTCCCTGTAACTTTCCAGAACGCCCTGCGCCCTTTCGTCAAACCCATTCCCACCAACCGACATGTCGGATAAACGTAGCGGCCATCTCGACGCGACCCCAAGGAAAATCCTTTCCTCGTTCCCCCTTTTCGTATAGCCTGCTGGCCGGGCAAACTAAGGGTACGCCTGGTACTTTCAGCTGTACCAGAAGTACTGCCGTTCCATTTCCACGCCCGCCAATCACTGGCAGTCTGGCGATTCCGAGCAAGTTCACGGCGGTTTCTAAGTCCGAGGTTCTGCAAATGGATATGGCTGACCTGGTCGCCAATCTACGCTTACGGACGAAGTTCCTACTGTCCATGGTGCTGGTGATTGCCACCCTGACAGGCATGGCGCTCTTGGTCGTTCGCCACACCGTACAGGAGCACGCCCGCGAAGAACTCGCCACGAGCGCCCATAACTCGCTTGTAATGTTCCAAATACTGCAGCACCAACGTCAGGCCATGATGTCCCGCAAAGCCGACCTTCTGGCCACCTCAGCTTTCCTTTCCGATGACGATGCCAGCTCCTTCACCGATTCCACCAACAATCCTCTCGACACCTCGCGTAGCGATTTGATGGCTCTCGCCGATTCAAATGGCAACATCGTCGCTCTTCACGCCATCCACTCCGATCTCACTCCAGCTATTTTGGACCCCATGCTCCAATCTTCGTTGGCCCGCAAACACACTTCGGATTGGTGGTTTGCTCAGGGTCGCTTGTACCAGGTGGAGCTCCAGTCCATCCGCGCACTCGGCGCTGATCCTGCTCCCCAGTCCTCCACGGTAGTCGTCGGTCAAGAGTTCGATGACCGTAGCGTCCGAGACCTCGGCCACCTGCTCGCCAGCGAAGTAGCCCTTCGTTACGACGGGCATGTGGTTGCCAGCACGCTGGATCCTTATCGCGAATCAGAACTGGCCACCCAGCTCATTAGCCCCGAGCTTCCCAAACAGTTGGTTTTTGGTAACGCGCACTACTTCGCCAGTTCCGTGCAGTTGACTCCCGATCACCTCAATGGTGCCAGCCTGATCGTCTTCCGTTCTGATGCGGACACCATGGCTTTTCTGCAACGGCTCAATCGTCTGGTGCTCCAGGTTGGTTTTCTTGCCGTGCTGGTAGGCGCGGTGCTTGCCTTTCTGATTTCGAAGACGATTACCAAGCCGCTCGCCTCGCTGGTCCAAGGCGTTAAGGCCCTGGAGCATGGCGATTACGACTACCAGCTCCAGGTTCGCGGCGGCGACGAGGTCGCCAAAGTAACAAGGGCATTCGATCGCATGCGCCACACCTTGCAACGCAACGACGCCGATCGCAAGCTACTGGAAGAGCAGCTTCGCCAATCCCAAAAAATGGAAGCTCTGGGCCGTTTGGCCGGCGGCGTGGCTCACGATTTCAACAACCTCCTCACCATCATCAAAGGTCATAGCGAACTTCTGCTCGATCGCCTTGGCGCCCACGATGCTTCCTATAAAAGCGGCGAACAAATCCATAAAGCCGCCGATCGCGCGTCCTCCCTTACTCGTCAGCTCCTGGTCTTCAGCCGCCGCCAGATTCTTCAGCCCAAGGTGCTGGACCTGAATATCCTCATCACCGAAATGGACGAGCTCCTCCAGCGTCTCATTCGCGAAGGCGTGGAGTTCACTTTTCTACCAGGCAGCGAACTGAAATGTGTAAAGGCCGACCCCGGCCAAATCGAACAGGTTTTGATGAATCTCACCGTCAATGCCAGCGACGCCATGCCGAAGGGCGGCAAGCTCACCATCGCCACAAGCAACATAAATGTGGACGCGGCCTTCGCGCAATCCCGGCCCGGCTTGGTTGCCGGCTCGTACGTTTTGCTATCCGCTACGGACACCGGCCATGGCATGGACGCCACCGTCCAAACCCGCATTTTCGAGCCATTCTTCACGACCAAAGAAGTCGGCAGGGGCACCGGCTTGGGGCTCTCCACTGTTTATGG
>Ga0335076_10005614_pt1 | contig 12665 bp, 15 predicted proteins | sample Lox_Sample_25_FD_206717 | JGI IMG/M metagenome (GOLD analysis project Ga0335076, IMG submission 206717) | Soil microbial communities from Loxahatchee National Wildlife Refuge, Florida, United States - Lox_Sample_2.5 | ecosystem: Environmental > Terrestrial > Soil > Wetlands | place: USA...
TGATCACGGAGACGAACAGCGTGATTTCCATGGAGTACACGAACCGGCTGCGGAAGGCGCTGCCGCCGCCGGTCAGGAAGTCCTTCCAGTCCAGCAGGGAGAACGCCGTGGGCGTTCCGGGGATGTTCGTCCGCAGCCCCACACTGTAGAGACCCACGAAGGCCACGGGCAGGAGGAGCAGCACCACCACGAAGAGCAGCGGGGGGATGACCAGCGTGCCCTGGCCCGGGCGGGCCCACGTCCTCCTCGGAGGCTGGCCGCTGCGAGCGGCGCGTCCGTCAGCAGTCATTGCGGTTCACCGGTGCCGCTGTTCAGGCAGCCTGCACCTCCTGCCAGGCCAGCTCGAGCGCGGCCCGGTTAGGCGACCAGCTCTGCAGGTGGACGTCCGGCCCGGCGATCGCGTGCGGGTCACCGAGCTTCAGCGCGGCGACGAGCGTCTTGTCCTGAATCTCGGACGGCTTCACCGTGTCATTGGCTGTCCCGTAGTAGTAGAGGTTGGTCATCTGCGCGCACGCGTTGTGGTTGATGAACGACTCCACGTAGTCGTGCGCGTGGTAGTAGTTCTTGGTGTGCGCGCCCAGCATGAACCCGCACAGCCACGACAGCCGGCCCTGGCTCGGGTTCATGAACGCGACCGGGACGCCCGCCTTCTTCATGGCCACCTGCGTGTCCTGCCAGGAGTAGGCGATCCAGATCGTGCCCGACTTGATCGCCGGCTGCATCTGGCTGTACTCGCTTTCCCAGTAGAACTTGTTCAGCGGTTTCTGCTTGAGCAGCGACGACTTCGCCGCCTGCACCTGGCTCGGGGACAGCTGGTCCATGTGCGGGAACCCCAGCTTCAGCGCGGCGACCTCGAACGCGGTCGAGGCCCCCGCCCACAGCGAGATCCGCCCGGAGTACTTGGGGTTCCAGGCCAGCTCCCAGCCGGTGGCGTCGGCGGCGGCGACCTTGTCGGTCCGGTAGCTCAGGCTGCCGTAGCCCCAGTCCCAGGGGATCATGTACTGCTTGCCGTTCATCTGGCCCTTACTGACCAGGTACGGGTTGAGCTGTTTGAAGCTCGAGAGCAGCGAGGTGTCCCAGGGCTGCACCAGGCCGCGCGACACGTAGTCGGGCAGGTTCTCATGGCACGGGTGCATGACGTCGAACGGCCCGGAGGCGGTCGCCTTCTCCAGCGCCTGGTCGTCGTTGGTGATGTAGGTGTAGGTAATCGAGTTGTCGCCGAACCTCGCCGTGTAAGTCTTGCCGGCCTCCAGGCCGTTGGTCTGTGCCTTGGTCCCGGCCGCCTCGTAGCCGCCCCATTCAAGGATCGAGAGATTGCCCGGCTCCTTGCTGAGCGGCGGGTGTGTCGTCGGGGCGCTGGCCGACGGCGAGCCGGAAGACCCGCATGCGTCCAGTACCACGGCGCCCCCAAGGACCGCGGCGCCCACGGAAAGAAACTGCCGCCGGTCGATCCGCCGGCCGTACTGATGGTGCTCGGTGGCCATCATTGCCTCCGTTGCTCTCCACTCAGCGGCCACTCCCCCCGCTGACCTGGCAGGATGACCTTGTCTACACCGGGCGGACGAGGGGTGTCAATAACCCGTGTTGCCTCGCATTTTGCCGGCGTGTTGCCTACGCCGGCGGTTCGCCGGTGAGTGCGGCACGCGGGTTCGCCGTGACGAACCTGCGTACTTCCTCCTCTTCGAGGCCCGCGGCGGTCAGCAGCGGCAGGAAGTCGGTCAGCAGGTAGGCGTAGCCCGGCCCGCCGTCCGCGCGCAGCTGGCCGCGCAGGAAGATGTCGTGCGACAGAAGGATCTGGGAGCCGAACCCGGCCCGCACCAGCGCGACGACGTAGTCGACCGTCCGGCGCAGGTCGTATGGGGTCCCGGTCCCGATCCCGTCGAAGGAGACGTAACAGCCCTGCCTGGCCAGCGCCAGGTGGTAATCCGGGAGCGGAACAGAGTCGGTGTGCCCGATGATGACCCGGCGCGGGTCGGCCCCCTCCCCAGTGAGCAGCCGCAGCTGCTCCAGTCCGACGGGCCACCGGGCGGCGTGCGTGCTGATCGTGAGGCCGGTCCGGAGATGGGCCCGCGCGGCCGCGCGGAACGACCTCTCCTCGGCCGCTGAGATGTACCACTTGTCGGCGCCGATCTCGCCGATGATCCCCGCCCTGATGCCGGTGTCGCGGACGCCTTCCTTCACGTCGCGGACGATCTCGTCGGCGATCGCCTCCACGGTGTGCCGGTCAAACCAGGCACGGTCCAGGTAGGGATCCCGGTAATGACCGCAGCCCATGATTATCGTGACGCCAGCAGCCTCGGCGATCCGCCGCAGCGCGGGCGGGTTGCGGCCGATCTCGTCGAGGGTGAGGTCGACCAGTGTGGTGCCGCCGGCGGCGGCAAACGCCGCCAGCTCGTGGCCAGCCAGGTGTTCATCGTTAAGCAGCCCGGTTCCGCGGTACTCCCGCACAAGATCGGCAAAGACATGTTCGTGGGGAAGCACGACCCCAAGATCACTTGGGTGGACCGGGCCCGTCACCGACATGATCTGCACGCCCCACATTTTGCCCGGACGTTCCCATCCCGGGACACGCTGCCAATGCCCATCGAGAGAGGACGGCGTGGTCGAAGAATGTCACAGCTTCGGGTGGTGAGTTGTCTTCAAGGGGAGAAGCACGACGCGGAAGGAAAGGTCATGCGAGTTTTCGTCACGGGCGCGACCGGGGCCCTGGGACGGTACCTCGTCCCTGGGCTGGTCGCGGCCGGTCACGAGGTCACCGCCACCACGAGGGCGCCCGGCAAGGTCGCGCAGCTGCGCGCCGCAGAAGCAGAGCCAGTGATCGTCGATGGGCTGGATCGCGAGGCCGTGATCGCCGCTGTGATAGCCGCCGCGCCCGAGGTGATCGTGCACGAGATGACCGCGCTGGCGGGCCTGCGGAGCCTGCGCCATCCCGACAAGACGTTCGCCGCCACGAACGAGCTCCGGACCCGGGGCACCGACAACCTGCTGGCGGCCGCGGCGCAGGCCGGCACCCGCCGGGTCATCGCGCAAGGCTACGCCGGCGCTGGGCCGGACAGGCGTTCCGGCCCGCTGAAGGCCGAGGAAGATCCGCCTGACTGGCGGCCCATCCGGTTGGCGATGCAGGGGCCCGCAGCGATCAGGTATGTGGAGGAGACCGTGCCGGCCGGGGTGCCGGAGGGCATCGTGCTGCGCTACGGCAGCCTCTACGGGCCGGGCGCCTCGGATTTCCTGTTGGAGATGCTGCGGAAGCGGCAGGTGCCGGTGATCGGCGGAGGGACCGGGGTCTGGTCGTTCATCGAGGTCACCGACGCTGCGGCGGCGACGATCGTTGCGGTCGACCATGGCGCGCCCGGCCTGTACAACGTCGTGGACGACGACCCGGCGCCGGTCGTGGAGTGGCTGCCGTACCTGGCCCAGGTCGTGGGCGCGAAGCCGCCGCTGCGGCTGCCCGCCTGGCTCGGGCGGCTGCTCGCCGGGGAGTTTGTCGTGGCCCAGATGACCACCTCGCGCGGGTACTCGAACGAGAAGGCAAAGAAAGAGCTCGGCTGGGAGCCGCGGTACGCGAGCTGGCGGGAGGGGTTCCGTGCCTGGGTCAGCGGATGAAACGGGCGCGGCGCACTACCGGCCGCTGCTGTTCTCCATCGCTTACGGGATGACCGGATCCGTAGGCGACGCCGAGGACATCGTGCAAGACGCGTTCCTCGGCCTGACCCGGGCACGCCAGGCGGGAACCACGATCGCCGATTCGAAGGCGTACCTGACGACGGCGGTGACGCGGCTGGGAATCAACCACCTGAGTTCGGCGCGGGTGCGGCGGGAGACGTACGTCGGAGACTGGCTGCCCGAGCCGATCGTCGTGCCCGCCGACGGGCCCGGGCCAGCCGAGCACGCCGAGCTGGCCGACTCGCTGTCCATGGCGTTCCTCGTGCTGCTGGAGGCCCTGTCGCCGGTGGAGCGGGCGGTGTTCATGCTGCGCGAGGTGTTCGGGTACGGCTACCCGGATGTGGCGAGGATCACCGGCAAGACCGAGGTGAACTGCCGGCAGATCTTCGCCCGCGCCCGGCAGCGCATCGCCGCCGGAGGCCAGGGGCACGACGGCGCCCCGTCCGCGGTGCGGCGGGCGGAAGGCGGGGAACTCGCGCGCAGGTTCTTCGAGGCCGCCGCGGGCGGCGACATGGACGCGCTGCTCGGCATGCTCGCGCCCGACGTGGTGGTCCACGGGGACGGCGGCGGCAAGGCGCAGACCATCGGGAAGCCGCTGGCCGGGCGGCAGCCCGTCATGCGGATAGTCGTCGCCCTGTTCCACCGGAGCCGGACCATCGGCGCCTCCATCCGGCTGGCCTGGGTCAACGGCCAGCCGGGCGCGGTGATGTACGACGCCGAAGGGCGGGTAGTCAGCGTGATGGAACTCGACATCGCCGACGGCGTGGTCCAGGCGATCCGCGGGGTGGTCAATCCCGACAAGCTCGGTCATCTCGGGCCGGTGTCTGACGTGGCACGACTGCCGGAGAAGGAATTAGCCCGGGGTATACCCTCCGCCAGGCTCGGGAAAGCGCTCCGGGGTGCCGCCCGCCGGCAGACACCGCAGAACAGAAAGTGAGGACACCGATGAGCGACCTGCAGGCGATCGCTGACCGCGTCGAGATCGAGGCGCTGCGCGGCGAGTACACCGACGCGGTGATGATGCGCGACTATGGCCGCGTCGCGTCGCTGTTCACGCCCGACGGCGCGCTGCGGATGCCCAACGTCCCTGTCGAGCTGGAGGGCTGGGAGGAGATCCGCGCCTGGGGCGAGCGAGTACCGGGTTTCGTGGACTACCTCGTGCAGACCACCCACCCGGGCACGATCCAGCTGGACGGCGACTCCGCGTCCGGCCGGGCCTACCTCTGCGAGCTCATCGGCCTGCGCAACGGCGAGTCGCAGCTGAACTACGCCATCTACCACGACCGCTACCAGCGCACCCCCGACGGCTGGAAGTTCACCGAGCGCCTCTACGAGGTCAGGTACCTCGACACCAGCCCGCTGGCGGGCTCGCCGCCCGCGCAGCCGGTAGCGGCCACTGAACCTCCGGCCGGAAACAAGTCCCCGGCGAAATACCCGAACGCGGACCCGATCCGGGAGAGGTCATGCCCCCGGCTGCCTCGTGGGCAGCACTAAGGTGATACTGCACGGACGCATTACATACCGGATGTTCAAGCCGGATGGCCCACCCGAGCCGCAAGGCAGCCCCCTCCCACACCGTTAATGAACGACACGGCGAAGCACGTCGTCTCCGGATTCCCGGAACGCCTCGGCAGTTAGGGAGTTCCGTCCATGTATGCTATCGACTTTGTCATTGGCATCGGCTGGGTTGTCTTCTGGATCTATTGGCTCGCGGCGTCCGTCGGTGTGAAGGCTGGACGAACCCGGTGGGCCCGGTTCGCAGGCGTCCGGGTGGCGATCATTCTCGTTGTTCTTCTCCTGCTGCGGCTAAGACTTTTCAAGGGGCACCGCGCAGTCACCGGCGATCCGTGGCTGCAGGGCATCGGCCTCGTCATCTTCTTGCTGGGATTGGCACTGGCCGTCTGGGCCAGGATATATATCGGCCGGAACTGGGGAATGCCAATGTCTGAGAAGGCTGACCCGGAACTGGTGACGACCGGCCCGTACAGTCTTATCCGTCACCCGATTTACTCCGGCATCATCCTTGCGCTGGTCGGTACCACAGTGGCGGTCAGCTTGTACTGGCTCATAGCGGTTGCCCTGCTGGGAGCGTATTTCATCTACAGCGCCGTCATGGAAGAGCGCTATCTGACCGAACTGTTCCCCGAAGCGTATCCCCGCTATAAGCAGTCCACCAAAATGCTGATCCCATTCATCTTCTGAGCACCAGTGCCACCTGGCCGGTAGCGCCAGAAGGTCATTCCCTTTCCCGGGCCGGGCAGTGTGCCGTGACGGAGCCAGTTCCGCCACGGCACACCTGGGCCGCCGGGTGTTCAGGCCTCGGGGATGAGGCCGAGCTGGCGAAGCGCGGTGACGCCGTCGTCGAGGCCGACCTCCTCGGTGATGAGGCCGTTCTCAACCTTCAGGACGGTGATGCCGGTGAATCGCATCACCTTGCCGGTGCTGGCCGGCAGCGAGCCGATGGGCATGTCGTCGAACGCCTCGCCGGTGTGGGTGCCGCCGCCTTCCCACCGGCCGACCACGTAGTCGCCCTCGGCGATGAGGTCGGCGGTGCCCCAGAAGTTCAGGTCCGGGAACGCGGAGCGGAACTTCCCGGCGAACGCGCGGACCTCGTCGCGACCGCGCGGCGGGCGCGTGAAGGCGGTGGGCTTGGCCCACGGCGACGTCTGCGGCCAGGCGGCGGCCGGCCTCGCCGGCCCCCGGGGGAGAACGTGGCCTCTGGCCGCTACCTGGAACGGTGGGTGACCGGCGCCGGATCCTGCCCCAGAGCCAGCTGCTGGCAGGCCAGCATCAGCGCTTCCGCCATTTCCGTCTTCTCAGACGACATGACCCGCTTGCCGCGCGTTTGGCATTTGGCTTGATAGAGGTCGCCAAGGACGCTGATCGCGGCGACGGGGTCGCTTTCGCACGCCGCAACTGAGAGTTTCTTCGCGCCTTCCCGCAAGTACTTGCGCCCCGTGCGGCCCCAGGCCACCGTCGACTCGGACGCGGACCGCTTCAGCTCGTCCACGTATCGCATGACCCGGATTGCCGTGATGAAGGCTTCGCAACCCCGCTCGTGATCCTCATGCCGAGGCTGGCCTTTGGTTTTCGTGTGGTATAGCGGCCCGTTGCACCGGGCGCAGCGTATCAACCGGATCGTCTTCGTACGTTCCCACGGCGGAAGTGGTGCCGGCCACGAGTACTGCATGATCAAGCCACCGCCTCTATGAGAGAACCTTCCACGAGCTTAGAGCCTGGAGCCGAGGTGGCGCTGGATCCCTGCGGCGGCGCATCGCCTGGTCTAGCCAATTGGATTGGACGCTCTGACCGGCCGGCTCCTGCACCGGCGGCCGCAGCGCCGCGACTCTCCAGGTCGTGGCGTCCGGGATTCGTACGCCGCTGGAGCGACCGCCCCGCAACGCCTTCGCGGCCGGCCTCAGCGGCCTGACGCTGGCTCGGCGCCGGCGTCGAGGCCGGCGCACACGACGCGGTGGATGAGAGATGTCGTATCAGCGCCTCACGGTACGCCTCTGTGCACATGGCCGGGATCGCCGGGCGGCTCAGCGCAGTTCCTGGATGCGGATCAGGTTGCCCGCGGGGTCGCGGAAGGCACAGTCACGAATGCCGTACGGCTGCTCGGTCGGCTCCTGGACGACCTCGGCGGCGTCGCTGGCTTGCAGCCGCTCGAAGGTGCCGTCAAGGTCCTTGGCGGCCAGGAGAATCCAGCCGTAGGTGCCCTTGGCCATCATCTCGGCGATGGTGCGGCGCTCGTCGTCGGTGAGGCCGGGGTCGGTGGCCGGCGGCGCCAGGAGGATGGACGTGTCGGGCTGGCCAGGGGGGCCGACGGTGATCCAGCGCATCTTGCCCGATCCGACGTCGGTGCGGACCTCGAAACCGAGGGCGTCGCGATAGAAGGCCAGGGCAGCGTCCGGGTCGTCGTGCGGGAGAGAGCTTGCGTGAATGGTGATATCCATGACGATCACACTAGGTGCGGCTCGGTGGCCGGTGCTTCTCGATTCCTGACCGGTCTGGTCACCTGTTTCGCCAGGCACGCCGGCATCCCCGCCGTTGCCTGCGCCCCGTGGCGCCGGTAGGTGCTGGGCGGCACACCGACCAGTTCGGTGAAGCGGGTGCTGAAGGTGCCCAGTGACGAGCAGCCGACCGCGAAACACACATCGGTGACGGTCATGTCGCCACGACGCAGCAGCGCCATCGCGCGCTCGATCCGCCGGGTCATCAGATAGCTGTACGGCGACTCGCCGTAGGCGAGCTTGAACTCGCGGCTCAGGTGCCCGGCCGACATGTGCGCGCCGCGGGCCAGCGCCTCCACGTCCAGCGGCTGTGCGTACTCCCGGTCGATCCGGTCGCGGACGCGGCGCAGCCGCGCGAGGTCACGCAGATGCTGCGCTGCAGCGGGTCTGCTGGTCACACCCAAGATCGTACGTCGTGCCGCCAACAATGCCGCGCCCGTGTCGCGGCCGAGCCACGCCGGACGCTGCACTGGCTCCATTTCAGTCGGATGGCCCAGGCGCGGACAGGCGCCTTGACAAGTACCGTCAGGTCATCGCGCGCAGACGAGAGGAGAAGTCATGGCGAGCCCGGATGAGCTGGAAACCAGCGAGCGTTACATGGCGATAGCCCGGCGGTGGTTCACGGAGGGATGGACTGGCAATCTCGCGATGGCCGACGACATCTTCAGCGAGGATCTACGGACCAACGGTGTCCATGTCGGTGTGGCCGGACCGGCCGCAGGATCCGCGACCGGCTGACGGGCTTCCCCGATGTGATGACGACCATCGAGGACATGTTTGTCTCCGGAGACAAGCTCGCCGTGACTCTCATCTGGCGCGGGACCCATACCGGCCCGTATGGCGGAGTGGCGGCGACCGGCAAGCCCGTCGAGGTGCGCGACACGGCGATCTGGCACTTCACCGGCGGCAAGGTCACCGAAATCCTGACCCTCCAGGACCAGTTCGCGATCCTGAAACAGATTGGTTACCTCCCGGAGAGCGTCCACGCCGCCTGACCGGTCATGTGTGGTGGTGCCAGGCCACGCAACGGTGGCGCCCAGGTCAGGCATTGCTTTTCAGGACTTGGTGGCAAATGTCGAGCGCACACCTGACGTCCGCCCTGGTGATCCCGTTGTGCGTCACGAAGCGCACCTGGTCCGCTGCCGGGGCCCCGCCCAGCAACCCCCGCTGGGAACACCCGGCCAGGAACCGCGCCGAGTCCATGTGAGTTAGCTGGAAGTACACGATGTTCGTCCGCACGCGAGTCAGATCGCACTCCACCCCGGGCAGTTGAGCCAGGCCCTCGGCGAGCGTGCGGGCGTTCTCGTGATCATCGGCCAGCCGGCCGATCATCGTCTCCAGTGCCACCAGGCCGGCCGCGGCCAGCACGCCAGCCTGCCGCATGCCGCCCCCGAGCATCTTGCGCCACCGCCGCGCCTGCCGGATCTTCCCGGCTGGCCCGCACAGCAGGCTGCCGACTGGGCAGCTCAGGCCCTTGGACAGGCAGAACGTGACGGTCTCGCTGGCCGCCGCGATGGTCTTGGCATCCACTCCGGTAGCGGTGGCGGCGTTGAAGATCCGTGCCCCGTCCATATGCACGGTCACGCCGTGACGCCGGGCCACCTGGCTCACCCGCTGAAGCTCTGGCAAGGTCCAGGCCACACCGCCATGACGGTTGTGGGTGTTCTCGATCACGATCGCTGCCGTCGCCGGCTGATGATCATCGTCAGATGGCCGCATTACCGCCTCCACCTGCTGCGGCGACAGCACCCCACGGCCGGTCGCGACCTGCCGGATCTGAATGCCGCCCACCACCGCCGCCCCGGCCGCCTCGTTCAGGAACACATGGGAGTCGGCATCCGCGACAACTTCCTGCCCGCGACCGGCATTGACCAGCAGGCCAAGCAGATTGCCCATGGTGCCGCTGGCCACAAACAGCGCAGCTTCCTTCCCCATCCGCCCGGCCGCCACGTCCTGCAGGCGGTTGACGGTCGGATCGTCGCCGAAAACATCGTCGCCCAGCGGCGCGCTCGCCATCGCCCGCAGCATGGGCGCTGTCGGCTGGGTAACGGTGTCCGAGCGAAGGTCGATGCCATCCACGTAAGCCCTCTCCCATCCCAGGTACCCGAGGCTGGCCACACCCCGCGATCGCCAGATTCCGCCAGGATCACGAACCATAGCCCCATTCATCAACCCCACGTCCTAGAGATGACCCGGGTTCTCCCGGCCCACCGCCAGGTGCGCGTGGCGGGGCCGGTCGAGCGGGTCAGCGAGGATGAAGCGGACGAGTACTGGAGCACGCGCGCCCCCGCCGTCCGCCTGAGCGCGGCCGCCTGGCGCCAAAGCCACGTCGTCGCCAGCCGGGCGACTCTGGAAATCCAGGTTCAGGACATGCTGCGCCACTACCGGGGCGGAGCCGATGTTCCCCGCCCGCAGCGCTGGGGCGGCTTCCGGGTGCTGCCCTCCCGCGTCGAGTTCTGGCAGGAATCGCCGGACGGCCTGCAGGACCGGATCCGCTACCGCCGCGAAGGCGGGGGATGGATGATCGAGTCATTGATGTACTTCCCCCCCTCGTTAATCGGGCGTCGCCGGTAATGCGCTGGCGCGCTGGGGTCGGCATGGCGGTCCTCCAGTTTCTGCGGAGCCTCTTGACAGCAGAGTGGGCACGCACCTCACGCTGGGTGAGGTGCGCATTCGTTCTGCTGGTAGTGCCAGGCGCGGCCCGACGGGGCCTGCCATCGACCTTGCAGCGGCCAGCAGTGGACCTGGCGTGGAGCGTTTCCGCGCGCGGCTGACCGCCACGTTGGTGTCAGTGGCTGCGGTGGAGGGTGGTGAGGCAGATGGCCGAAGTGCGGGCGATGTCATCACGGCAGCGGTGGACGCTGGTACTGGTGTGTACGGCGACGTTCATGTTGTTGCTGGACGTGACGGTGGTGAGTGTGGCGCTGCCGTCGATCCAGCGCGACCTGCGGGCGAGCCTGTCCGATCTGCAGTGGGTGATCGATGCTTACGCGCTGGTGCTGGCGGTGCTGCTGCTGCCGGCGGCCACCCTCGGCGACCGGCTGGGCCGGCGCCGGCTGTTCCTGACCGGGCTGGCCATCTTCACCGCCGGGTCGCTGGCGTGCGCGCTGGCGCCGACCGCGCTGGCCTTGGAGCTGTTCCGTGCGCTGCAAGGGGTCGGCGGCGCGGTGCTGTTCGCCACCGGAACGCCGTTGCTGCGGGCGGAGTTCTCCGGCGCTGCCCTGGCCCGGGCACTGGGCGTGTTCGGCGCCACGATCGGCGGGGCCACCGCGATCGGGCCGCTGGCCGGCGGGGTGCTGACCGACATCCTCGGGTGGCGGTCGATCTTCTTCATCAACCTGCCCATCGGGGTGGCAGCGTTCGCGGCGGGGGCCGTCCGGCTGCGCGAGTCTCGCAACCCGGCCGGCGGCCCCGCCGACTGGCTGGGCACCGCGCTGATCACAGTGGCGCTGACCGCGCTGATGTTCGCGCTGATCCGGGGCGATGCCCTCCGCTGGGCCAGCCCCACCATCATCGCCCTGTTCGCCACCGCTGCGGTGGCCATGGCCGGGTTTGTAATCTACGAGTTGCGCACCGCCGCGCCCATGGCCGACCTGCGCTTGTTCCGGCGGCGCAGCTTCACCGCGACCGGGTTCGTGGCGTTCGCGATCTCGGCGACGGTCATCGGGGTGATCACCTACCTGTCGCTGTATGTGCAGAACACCCTGGGCTACTCCCCCGTCCAGGCCGGGCTGCGGTTCCTGCCGCTGTCGCTGGTCTCGTTCGCCGTTGCCCCGCTCACCGGCCGGCTCATCGGCAAGGTAGCGATGCGGGTGCTGCTGGGCGTGGCCATGATCGCCGCCACGGCCGGGCTCGCCGTCATGGCCCATCTGACCGCCACCTCCACCTGGCTGGTGCTGCTGCCCGGGTTCGTCCTGGCCGGGATCGGCCTGGGCATCACCTCGACCGGCCTGGCCTCGGCGGCGCTGGCGGCAGTGGACCCGGCCCATGCTGGGATGGCCGCCGGCATGGTGAACACGCTGCGCCAGGTCGGCACCGCCACCGGCGTGGCCGTCCTCGGCGCTCTCTACGCCTCCCGCGTCACCACCGCCACCCTGCACGCCCTGGCCGGCCTGCCCGCCCCGCCCGGCGCCGCCCAACGGCTGGCCTTGGCGGTCGCCTCCGGCGCCGGCACCCGGGTCGCCGCCGTCGTGCCACCCGCCGCCCGCGCCGCGGTCACCCATGCCGCCCGCGCCGGCACGGCCAGCGGCCTCAACGACGTACTGCTCGCCGCGGCCGCATTAGCCGCGCTCGGCGCCGTAGCCGGCTTCGCCTTCGGACCCGATCCTGCCCGGCAGCGGCCCTCCACCCCCGTGCCCGGCGCCCACACCGAGCTGGCAGCGCGGCCGACCCCGGCACAGCACCAGGCCCAACGCCCGGCCGGACCCGGAACAACAGCCCCGTAGCCCTACCAAGACGCGGGCGACCGCTGACTCGCCCTCGGTGAGCATCACGCTCTCATCCGGCGGCCCAGGGTCCGGATCCCCGATCCGGCGGCCTGCATCGCACCGAAACGAACAGGAGCTGACAGAAACTCGGATCAGCCTTCGTCTGAGTCAATCGCGGGAACGCTGGAGGACGTCCACAACCAAGATCACAACAGGCCTTTGAGCTGCGGGAACGTGGAACTAAGGGGATGGTGGCGACAGAACCGGGTGATCTGAACGCACCGTTCTCGGCGGCTGGTCCGGGCTCAGCGCCCGTGGGGGGTGACTGTGAGGGTGGGCCGTCAGTCGTGGATGGGGCGGTTTCCGATGGCGCTGACCATGGCGGGGTCGCGGTGGTCGAAGAACAAGGTGGCGCCGGTGTCCATGGCGGCGATGCGGGCCATCTCGTCGTCGCTGAGGGTGAAGCCGAAGACGTCGAGGTTTTGCGCCATCCGCTCGGGGCGCATCGACTTGGGGATGACGACGATGTTGCGCTGGGTGAGCCAGCGCAACACGACCTGGG
>Ga0335076_10005615_pt1 | contig 12664 bp, 8 predicted proteins | sample Lox_Sample_25_FD_206717 | JGI IMG/M metagenome (GOLD analysis project Ga0335076, IMG submission 206717) | Soil microbial communities from Loxahatchee National Wildlife Refuge, Florida, United States - Lox_Sample_2.5 | ecosystem: Environmental > Terrestrial > Soil > Wetlands | place: USA: Florida...
ATGTAGCCGTACTCGGTGTTGTAGATCGGGAAGCGCTTGCTCGAGCCGTAGATACGCTGTAGCCGATCGAGTGCGCGCTCGAGGTTGGGGATCCGCGGGAACGACGCGATGTCCGGGTCCTTCGAGGGGTCGACCGACGGGGGGGAGCTGTACGGATACGGGTGGTCGGCGAAGCCGGTCGCGTTGAACAGCCCCGGGTTCTGCCTGCGGAAGCTCCGCGAGCCGGCGGCCGTGGTCGGGCAGCCGACCGCCCGGGCGGCACGTCCACGCAGCTGCCGGTAGTCGGAGTCGACGCAGTAAAGAGTGCGGACAAACTGGAGCGGCTTCGTCTGCCCGAAGTTCCCGGGGAGCCCCTGGGGATGGCCCGGGCCGGCCCGGCCACTCAAGCCGAGCGGCGCGAACTCGCCGATCAGGATCGTGTCGTTTCCGTGTCCGGTCGCCTGGAGTGCGTTCCACGTCTGATTGACGAGCGAGCGGTACATCCCCGGCGCCACCGACACCGTCGACCCGTTGACCGCCTGCGGCCCGAGGTCCTCGCCGAAGTTCGGCTCGTTCCAAATCGCCCAGAAGCTCACGCGCGGCAGAGGGGCGGTCTGTCCGGGCGGGATGTAGGTGCCGCTGTAGCGCTCGCCGGCAGCCCGGGCGAACTGGCCGAACGCCGGTGCGGAGGGACGCCACGCCCAGAATTGGTTGTCGAGCGCGGCCGGCGGGATCCCGGCGCCTTCCGCCCACCGGGGCGCGCCGCCGCTCAGCGTGAGATCAACCGCGATCCCGTCGGCGTGCGCCAGCTCGACCATCCGGTCGTACGGCGCCCAATTCGCCGCCGGATACGAGGCCGGATCGGCGGCGTCGAAACCGTTCGGCGCCGTGCGAGATTGCGCCTGAGGAGCGATCTGCGCCCACACGACGATGATCCGCAACATCCGCACGCCGAGCGCGCGGAATGTGCTCATGGTCCCGGCCGGGTCCGAGAGCATGTGAGTCGAATCCTGGATCATCGAGATCTGACCGGTCGAAGCGAACGCTGCGGGCGCCACCGCGAGGCTGCCGGCGGTGACCGCGGCCGTGAGGAGGGCGGCTATCGGTAAGCGTGCCCTCATTTGCGGAGGGTCACCTGAACCGAGCGGCTGACGACCTGGTCGTGCGCGGCCAACAGCAGGGGATCGGCCAGCGGATAGCCGAAGCTAAGCCGGACGGTCCCGCTCGCGGGGAACTTCACCCGCACGTCAAAGTAGCAACTGCCCGCGCTGTTGAGCGTCAACGTCTGGATCGTCGTGAATCCTCCGGAGGAACCCGGCTCGAACTGGATCTGAGCCGTCTGCGCCGCCCCGGTGTCGTGCGACCCGTACGGCGCCGGGCGCACGCACCCCCACACCTGCAACGCTTGACCCGAGCGCCCGTTCGTGACCGGCAGGTACAGCGGGAGGCGCCAGGCGTTATAGGTGGCCTTGGGGATGCCGTTCCATGTGAGGAGCCCGCTGGCGAACCCGCCGTAACCATTTGACGCGAGCGGGCGAAACGGGTCATACATGGGGTACTGAGCGAACGACCTCAGGCGAGGATTGCGCCAGCTGATGTATTCCGCCCAGTTCATATAATAGGCCGCGGTCGCCGGGGACAGGTAGAGCACCTTTCCGTCCGACGCCGGGTCGGGACTGCGCTTGGGCGGGCTCGTGATGTAGCCGAACTCGGTGTCGTAGATCGGGAGCCGCGTGTGGGAGCCGTAGACGCGCTGCAGGCGATCGAGCGCGCTGCCGAGGTGACCGATCACGCCGAGCGAGGTGTAGTCGGCCGTCGAGGAGCCATTGGTCGGGTCCGGGTTGAGCTCGTCGTTCGGCGGATACCACCGCATGTAAGGGTGGTCGGACACCCCGCTGGCGGCGAACAGCGCCGGATGCTGGGTCTGGAAGCGGCGCGAGCCGGCCGCCGTCGTCGGGCAGCCCCTCAGCCGAGCCGCGGCCCCGCGCAGCGGCCGGTAGCCCGAGTCGACGCAGTACAGCGCCCGCAGGAACACGAGCGGCTTCATCCCGGAGAACACTCCCCAGCGTTTTGCTCCACGCGGCGCGAGCTCGCCGAACAGGATCGTGTCGGTGGCGGGAGCGTGGCCCGCGGCCTGCAGCCCCGCCCACGCGGCGTCGAGCAGCCTGCGGTACATCCTCGGACTGTTCTCGACCGTCAGATCACCGGGGACACCTTGCGGCGCGAGGCTCGGGCCGTAATCGGGCTCGTTCCAGATCGACCAAAAGCTGACCCGCGGGAGGTCACCTGGGTCGCCGGGGGCGAGCGCCTGCCGGCGCGGGTCGTAGCTGCCGCTATACCGGGTCGCGACCGCTTGGACGAACTGCCCGTACGCCGCCGGCGACGGCTCCCAGTTCGGGTTGCTGTTCCCGGCAGGCCGTCCGGGTCCCCGGGCCCATCGTGGCGCGCCGCCCATCAGGTCGAAGTCGACCGTCATCCCGTCGCGGCGCGCGTCGCTCACGATCGTGTCCCAGAGCTTCCAGTTCGCCGCCGGGTACGCCGCCGGATCGGACGCGTCGAATCCGCGCGGGGCTTGCGCCGAGTCAGGGGCGGGCGCGATCATCTGCCATGGCACCGATACGCGGACGACCTCGGCCCCGAGTGCGCGCATCTGCGCCAGCGTCGCCGCCGGATCGGCCTCAAGGTGCGTGTCGTCCTCGATCACCGACACCTGGCTCTGCGAACCGAGCGCCTCAGCCGCCTCCGTCAACACCCACACCGCCGCCAGCACCACGGAGCCGAGCAGCAGCGCCGCGGTACGTCGGTACATCTACTTCACCGTGACCTTCACCGATCGGCTGTAGACGGTGTCTGGGTCATCCGGAGTTATCAGGCTCGGCGTCAGCAGGGGGTCGTTCGCCGGATAGGACCAGGCGAGCCTGACCGTGCCGCTCGCGGGGAAGGTCAGGCGCAGGTCGAAGTAGCCGCGCGAGTTGGTGATCGTCACGGTCTTCAGCGTCGTGAACGCGCCGCTCGACCCCTGCTGGAACTGGATTTGGACCTGCTGGGCGGTGCCATGGGTGTCGAGGCTCGCGTAGCGCGCCGGCCGGACCCCTCCCCAAACCTCGAGCGAGCGCCCGGGCAGCGTCGAGGTGACCGGCAGGAACAGCGGCAGCCGGTAGGCGTTGTACCCGGGCTTGCGCGCGCCGCCGTAGAAGATGAGGCCGCTCGCGAAGCCGCCGAACTCCGGAACGTTCACCGTCGGATTCGGGTCCCACAACAGATACTGCATCGTCGAGGCGATCCGCGAGTTTTTCCAGGACAGGTACTCGGCCCAGTTGATGTAGGTCGCCGCGGTAGCCGGCGAGACGAAGTGGCTCGAGCTGTGGTTCGGCGGGTTCGTGATGTAGCCGTACTCGTTGTTGTAGATCGGGAAGCGCGTACGGGAGCCGTACACCCGGACGACGCGATCGAGCGTGCTCGCGAGCCGTGGCAGCTCCGAGAATTCGGTGAAGTCGGGATCGGTGGAGCTTGCTTGCGTCGGCGGCAGGTTGACCGGGTATGGGTGGTCGGCGAATCCGGATGCTCGGAACAGGGCCGGGTGGGCGTTACGGAACTGCCGGGAGCCCCCGGCTGTGGTCGGGCATCCGACCGCGGCCGCCGCGGCGCCACGCAGCTCCTGGTACGTCGAGCTCACGCAGTACAGCGAGCGGATGAACTGAAGCGGCTTGGTCTGACCGAAGTTGCCCGGCAGGCCCTGAGGCTGCCCGCGACGCGGCGGGCCGTTTGAACCGCGGGCGTCGAGGTTGCCAATCAGAATCGTGTCGCGGCCGTGTCCGGTGAGTCCGAGGCCGCGCCAGCCGGCGTCGAGCAAGCTCCGGTACGCCGACGGGGCCGCGGGCACGGTCGAGCCCTTGATCGCCTGCGGCGCGAGGTCCTCGCCGAAGTTCGGCTCGTTCCACAGCTCCCAGAACGACACCCGCGGTAGGTCGTCGGGGTTGCCGTGAGCGATCGTGTCCGAGATCGGGTCATAGCCGCCGCTGTAGCGCGTCGCGAGCGCCTCCACGAACTGGCCGAACGCCGCCGCCGAGGGCTTCCATTCGCCGTAGTTGCCGGGCGCCGGCTGACCGCCGCCCGCCGCCCACAGCGGCCCAGGCCCGGTCACCGAGAAGTCGACGACGATGCCGTCGGCGTGCGCGTCGCGAACGATCTGGTCGTAGATACTCCAGTTCGCGGCTGGATACGAGGCAGGGAGAACCGGGTTGAAGCCCGCCGGGCGCTTCGCCGGCGCGACCGTGTTCCAGGCGAGTGTGACGCGCACGACACCGGCGCCGAGCTCACGCAGCGTTTGCAGGGTCGGCCCGGGCACGGTGAGCATGCGCGCGTCGTCCTGGAACATGCCAATCTGGTTCGTCGCCGCCGCAGCACGGGCGGGGAGGGGCAGGAGCCCGATGACGGCCGCCGCCGCGGCGGCGCAGATGACGATCCCGAGTCGCCTCACGAGTTGCATCGCTTCAGACAACAGACTGGTCGCGAGGAAGTTGCGCCTCCGGGCCTCCGGCGACCCTAGCTGATCGTCACCGCCGCGACGCGGCTGTACTCGGGTCCGCCGCTGGGCGGGGACCACACGATCCTCACCGAGCCGCTCGAGGGGAACTTTACGGACGCGGTGAAGTAGCCGTCGGTATCGGTGATCGTGAGGCTCTGAAGCGTCTTGAATGCGCCACCGCTCGAGGGCTTGAACTGGATGTTCGCGACCTGCGGCGTCTTCGCGAAGCGCGCCGGCCGTACGCAGCCCCACACCTCCAGAGACTGGCCCTGCTTGCCGTTAGCCTGGGGCAGGTAGAGCGGGATCCGGAACGCGTCGTACATCGGGTCCTTGGGCTTCCCGTTGGCGAACTCGAGCCCGGTGTCGAAGTTGCTGGGCGGCGGCGGGTCGGTGAGGAGGTACTGGTTCCACGACGCCACCCGCGGGTCGCTCCAGCTGATGTATTCGGCCCAGTTCATGTAGTAAGCGGCGAGCGTCGGGCTGATCGCGCGGGTGATCGTCTCGGGCGGGTTGGTCTGGTAGCCGAACTCGGTGTCATAGATCGGGTACTTGATGGTCAGGCCATACGCGGCGATCGCGCCGTCTAGCGTCCTCTCGAGGTCGGGGAGCTTCGGCAGGTCGGCGTAGTCCGGCTCGTTCTTGGTCGGGATGTTCGGCGTCACCTGACCTTGCGGATACGGATGGACTGCGAAACCGGTGGCGTGGAACAGCCCCGGATTCTCGCTCGCGAACTGTTTCGATGCCGACGCCGTCGCCGGGCAGCCGCGCTGCGTCGCGGCCGTTCCCTGCAACTCGTGCAGCGAGCTGTCCACGCAGTACAGCGCGCGGATGAAGCGCAACGGCACCATCCCCGAGAAATTGCCCGGCTGATCGCCCCTCGTCTCTCCACGCGGCGCGACCTCGCCGATCAGGATCTTGTCGCCGCCGTGTCCGGTCTGCCCGAGGGCGGTCCAGGCGGCGTCCACCAGCTCCCGGTAGAGCAGCGGCGAGATCTCGACGGTCGAGTTGTCGACCGCCTGTGGCGCCAGTTGCTGACCATAATTCGGCTCGTTCCAGATCGACCAGAAGCGCACGGGCGGAAGTGGGGAGCTCGCGCCGGCTGGCTTGTAGTGACCGTCGTATCGCGTTCCGACGGCCTTGACGAACAATCCGTACTCCTTCGCCGAGGGCTCCCACGATCCGACGAACCCGGCGGCGGTCCCGGGCGGGACACCCTGCCCGATCGCCCACAGCGGCGCGGGGGCCTCGAGCGCGAGATCGACGCCGACGCCGCGCGCCGCCGCAGCCCGGACGAGCGCGTCGAATGGGGCCCACACCGCTGCCGGGTACGCCGCCGGGTCCGCGGCATCGAACCCCGCCGGGCGTGTGTGCGACAGCGCAGCCGGGGCCATCGATCCCCACGGCATGAACACCTTGACGTCGTCGACGCCGAGCCGCTTGAGCTCGTCGAGCGTCGGCCCGGGCGTGCTGGTCAGCTGAGCTTGCGCCTCGAAGATCGTGTCCATCGGCGGCCGCGCCGCAGTGTGCGCGGTGGGATGCGAAGACCTACCGCCGCACGCGCTGAGCGCCATCACCATCGCGGTGGCGAGGGCTGCAGCGGACAGCCTTAGCGCCCACGACGTACGGGCTGACCGGGTGACGGTGGGCGCGAGGGTTCGTCTCAAAAGATTGCGCAGTCGACACCGGAGGCCGGCTCGTGGCCAAGGATCGGCGCCCGGTCCCGCTCTACAATGCGCGCGGATGCTTGTCCCGGCCCGCTCGGACGCCGCAGTGGCGGCCCGGACCTCCAGGGCGCTGAGGGTAGCAAGCGGGTCGGTTGAGGCGTGGCTCCTCGTCGGCGTGACCGCGGTCGGGGCGTGGCTCCGATTTGCGACGCTGGGGGCCCAGAGCTACTGGTTCGACGAGGCTCAGGCCGCCCACGAACTGCACCTGTCGTTCGGTTCGATGATCAGCTCGATGGTCGTCCACGAGACGAACCCACCCCTGTACTTCGTGCTCGGGTGGCTGTGGGCGCGCGTATTCGGGACCGGCGAAGTCGGGCTGCGGTCGCTGTCGGCGCTCGTCGGAACCGCCGTTATCCCGATCGCGTACCTGTGCGGACGTGAGCTTGTCTCGCGCCGGGCCGGGCTGATGGCCGCCGCATTCGCGGCGCTCAGCCCGTTCATGATCTGGTACTCGCAGGAGGCCCGGGAGTACATGCTGCTGGTTGCCCTGTCGGGCGCCTCGCTCCTTTACTTCGCCAAGGCGTGGAACGTGCCGTCGACGCGGAACATCGCTTTGTGGGCGTTGTTCTCCGCGCTCGCGGTGCTCACCCACTTCTTCGCGGGGTTCCTGGTCGCGCCGGAAGCCCTGTGGCTGCTGTACGTGATCCGCAACCGAGCCATCGCGATCGCGGCCGGCGCGGTGGCAGCGGTGCAGATCGCGCTCGTCCCGCTTCTGTTCTCGCAGGCCGGCAACTCGCTGCTCGGCTTCATCAGCGGCACGAGGTTGGGCACGCGGATCCAGCAGGTGCCGGTCGCCTTCGCGCTCGGCAACCTCTACGAGAGCCCGGCCGTGCGCTACGGGCTGCTCGGAGCGGCGGCACTCGCGGGAGCCGTGATCGTGCTCCTGCTCATCGGGTCCGATTCGCGCGAGCTGCGGGGCGCGGGGGCGGCCGCCGCGCTGGCGGCAGTGGTGCTGCTGCTTCCGCTCTTCCTCGCGCTCGTCGGGGAGGACTACTACATACCGCGGGCGCTGATGCCCGCGTGGATCCCGCTGGCGGTCGTGGTCGCCGCCGCGTGCACGGCGCCGCGCGCGCAGGCGGCCGGCGCGGTGCTCGCCTTGGTCCTGCTCGGGAGCTTCGTGTACGCGCAGGTCAAGGTGAACGACAGCCCGCAATATCAGCGTCCCGATTGGCGCGGTGTGGCGCGAGCGCTCGGCGCCACGAGCGGCACCCGGGCGATCGTCGCCTACGACGGGTCGCTCGCCACCGATCCGCTCGCGACCTACCTCCCGCGGGTACCGTGGACCGAGCCAAGCAACGGTGTGGCCACCGTCGGTGAGATCGACGTCGTCGGCTACCGGTGGCAGACGCTCTCGCGCTCGCTGCCCGCCGGTGCACGCTTAATGTCGACAAAGACCGTCAACGACTTCGTCGTCGCTCGCTTCTCGATCGACCCCTCACAGAGCCTCACCAGGGCGCAGATCGCCGCGTCGGCCGGTTCGCTGCTCGGCCCTCCCGTCGCCGGAGCGGCGGTGCTGGTCCAGAACTCCCCCTCCGCGCGCTGACGCGCGGCTCGGGCGCGTGATCCTCCTCCTCCACAACCGCTACCGGACTACCGGCGGCGAAGAACGCGCGGTCGCCGACATCGCGGCGCTGCTGAGCCGGCGCGGTCACGCGGTCGAGGTCCTCGAGCGCTCGAGCGACGCGATCGGGCGGGGGCGCGCGGCAGTCGGGCTTCTCGGCGGCGGGCTCGATCCCGACGCGGTCGGACGGGCCGTGCGGCGACTGGGCGCGGAGGTCGTCCATGCTCACAACATCCATCCGACGCTCGGGTGGCGCGCACTCGCCGCCGCCCGGGCCGCGGGCGCACGCACGCTGCTCCATCTCCACAACTACCGGCTGTTCTGCGCGATCGGGATCTCATATCGGGACGGCGCACCGTGCTTCCGGTGCCGGGGCACCAGCACGTTCCCAGGCGTTCGTCTGCGCTGCCGCGGTTCGCTGCCCGAGGCCGTCGTCTACGCCGCCGCGCTCCACCGCCAGCAGCCGCGGCTGTATGAGCACGTCGACCAGTTCGTGGCGGTCAGCGAGTCGACCGCAGCACATCTGCGCGACTTGGGACTGCCGGCCTCGTTAACTGCCACGTTGCCGAACTTCATGCCACACGACGGCTTCTCATCGGAGTCGCGCGCGGGCTCGGGAGAGTTCGCGCTGGCCGCGGGGCGGCTGACCGACGAGAAGGGCTTCGACACCGCGATCGCCGCGGCCCGGTCCGCCAGCGTCCCGCTCGTGATCGCGGGGTCGGGGCCGGACGAGGGGCGGTTGCGAGAGATGGCGGTCGGTGCGGACGTCACGTTTGCCGGCCTTCTCGACGCCGCCGCGCTCGCCGAGCTGCGCGCTCGCGCCGCGGTCGCGCTCGCGCCGTCGCGCTGGGAGGAGCCGTGCCCGTACTCGGTGCTCGAGGCGCTCGCCGCCGGTTTACCGGTCCTCGCTTCGGACCGAGGTGGGCTTCCGGAGCTCGTCGGCGGGGACGCGACGCTGCCGCCGGGGGATACGGCGGCATGGTCCGACGCGCTCTCGCAGCTGTGGCAGAACCCGGCCCTGCGGGCGGAGCGGGGCGCCGCGGCGCTCGCGCGTGCGCACGAGCATTTCGGCGAGGAGCGCTTCTACGACCGGCTGATGCAGCTGTATGGAGCGGTTTCCTCATAAGCTTGCGCGCATGATGCGAAGGCTGGTCACCTCGCTAGTGATCGCGTGCGCCCTCTCGGCAGCCGCTCCGGCGATCGTTGCTGCGCAGTCGGGCGGCACCCCCGCGCAGGCGATCACCGACTGCAACGACCACGGGACGCTCACCGCCCACTACTCCTCGGACACGCTGCGCAACGCGCTCGCGACGATGCCGGCGGACGTCCGCGAGTACACCGACTGCTACGACGTGATCGAGAAGCAGCTGTTCGCCCAGCTGGGAACGAGCTCGAGCAGCGGCTCCGACAGCTCGAGCTCGAGCTCCGGCGGGTCGGTGCTCCCGACGTGGCTGATCATCGTGATCGTGGTGCTGGCGCTCGCGGCGCTGACGTTCGGCGCACTCGCGATCAGGCGCCGGCGGCAAGAGATGGCGGAGGGCCTGGACGCGCCGAGCCAGGAAACGCCCGAAGATCCGAACGCACCCGACAGTCCGAACGCACCGGAAAGTCCGAACCCCCCGGACGGCGGAGCTGACGACCCGGGCGGGTCAGGCCCCGGCGACACCGGGACCTGACCGCGCGCAGATCGAACCTGCCTGCTACTTAACCGTGATCTTCTGGGTCCGGCTGAACACGGTCCCGCCGCTCAGCAACGGGTCACCCGTCGGATAGGTCCACTCGAGCCTCACCGAGCCGCTGCTCGGGAAGGCGAGGTGGGTGTCGAAGTATCCGCGCGGGTTCGTGAGCGCGACGGTGGCGATCGTCGACCACGCGCCCGTCGACCCAGCCTGGAACTGGACGAGAGCGCTCTGCGCCTTGCCGGTGTCCAGCTTGGCGAAGGCCGCCGGGCGCACCTCGCCCCAGACCTCGAGCTTGCGGCCCTTCCGCGTCGACGTGCTCGGGAGCCACAGCGGCATCCGGTAAGCCGCGTAGCCGGGCTTCGGCTTCCCGTTCGGGTTCAACAGTCCAGTGTCAAACGACGCCGGCGGCGGCTGGTCGATGAGCGCGTACTGCGAGTAGCTGAACAGCCGCGACTGCTTGTAGCTCAGGTACTCGGCCTCGTTCATGTAGATGGCCTGGTTTGCCTGGCTGACGCCCTCGCGGGGGTCCGGCGGCCGCGTGCGGAACCCATACTCCGTGCTCCATACCGCGAAGTGCGTGTGGGAGCCGTAGATCGAGTTCAGCCGATCGAGCGTGCGCTCGAGTCGCGGAACCTCGGGGAGGTCGGCGAAGTCCGGGTCGCTGGGCGCCCCGGCGCAGAGGCTCCTCTGCCCGGGTCCGCACAGGTGGGTCGGCTCATTCGGCGGCGAGGCCTCCTCGTAGGGATGCGCCGCGAACGCGCTCGCCGAGAACAGAGCCGGGTTCTGCTTGCGGAACGCGCGCGAGCCGGCCGCGGTCGTCGGGCAGCCCTGGGCCTTCGCCGCCGAGCCGCGCAGTTCGCGGTAGTTCGAATCGACGCAGTACAGCGACCGCAGGAAGATCAGCGGCTTCATGTTTGCGAACACGCCGAAGACGTTGTTCCCGTGCGGCGTCACCTCGCCGAACAGGATCTTGTCCGTCCGCGTCGTGTGACCGGTCGCGTTCAGCGAGCTCCAGGCCGCGGCGAGCAGGTTTCGGTAGATATGGGGGCTGTTCGGCGTCGACTGGTTGCGCCCGGTGCCCTGTGGAGCGATGTCGTAGCCGTAGTTCGGTTCGTTCCAGATCGACCAGAAGCTGACGCGCGGTAGTGCCGTGGCCGATCCCGCGGGCTTGTAGGACCCGCTGTAGCGCGTGCCGACGGCCTTGACGAAGTAGCCGTACTCCGTCGCCGAAGGCTCCCAGTCCTCCCGGAAGTAGCCGGTCGTTCCCTTCGGCGCCCCGGAGCCGGTCGCCCACAGCGGGGCGGGGCCGTTGATCGTGAAGTCGACCGCGATGTGGTCGGCCGTGGCTACGCGTACGAAGTTGTCGTACGGCGCCCATCCGGCGGCCAGGTAGGCCGCGGGATTGGTGGCGTCGAAGCCCGCCGGGCGGTGGGTCGAGCTCGCTGCTGGCGCGATCTGGTTCCAGGTGAGGTTGACCCGGACCATGCCGACGCCGAGGTCACGGAGCGTCTGCAGGGTGGCGGTCGGATTGCCCAGTACCTGGGGATCGGCTTGGAATACCGACACCTGCGTAGTCGAGGCGGCGGCCGGTGCTGCGTTGAGTGCCGCGATGCTGAGGAGCAGCGCGGCTATGGGGAGATGGCGTCTGATTCTTGGCACGTAAGAAGACAACTAATCGGGTCCTCCGAAGTTGCGCCGCGATGGTCGGAGCTGCAAGGTAACGCCCGGTGGGTCTCCACCGCTCGGAGCGAGGCTGAGACGCGTGGCCCGCGGCACTCGCGTCCGGCCACGATCGACCTGCCGGTAGGGTTGAACGAGCGCGGGGCCGCGGGACGGGCGATCAGCCGAAGCGACCCCTCTACACTGGCGATGTGGCTTCAGAGCGACAGATTCACGTCGGCGCGGTTCCGATCGGAGGCAGCGCCCCGGTCGCGGTGCAGACCATGACCAAGACCGAGACCGCCGACCTGCGCGCGACGATGGACCAGATCCGCACGGTCGCCGAGGCGGGCGCCGACATCGTTCGTGTCGCGGTCCCGCGCGATCAGGACGTCGAGGCGCTCAAGACGATCGTCCGCGATTCGCCGATCCCGGTGATCGCCGACATCCACTTCAACTACACGCTGGCCTTGAAAGCCCTCGACGCTGGCGCACACTGCGTCCGTCTGAACCCGGGCAACATCGGCGGGCCCGACAAGGTAGCGCTTGTGACAAAGCGCGCAAACGAACTCGGCACGCCGCTCCGGATCGGCGTCAATTCCGGGTCGCTCCCGGCTCATCTCCGCGACCTCGAGTTCGAGAACCCGGTGCAGGCGCTCGTCACCGCGGCGGTCGAGTTCGTCGAGCTGATGGAGCGGCTCGACTTCACAAACTTCAAGGTCTCGATGAAGTCGACGAGCGTGCCGAACACGATCGCCTCGAACCGTCTGCTGTCCGAGCGGATCCCGTATCCGCTGCACCTCGGCGTGACCGAGGCCGGGACGAAGTGGTCGGGCTCGCTCAAGTCGGCCGTGGGGCTCGGGACGCTGCTGGCCGACGGGATCGGGGACACGATCCGGATCTCGCTCTCGACCTTCCACGCCGAAGAGGAGGTCAAGGTCGCCTGGGAGATTCTCAAGGCGCTCAAGCTGCGGGAGCGCGGCCCGGTGCTGATCGCCTGCCCGACCTGCGGACGGCTCCAGTTCGACATGGACACGATCGTGGCCGAGGTCGAGCGGCGCCTGACCGCCTACGACGACCCGATCGAGGTGTCGGTGCTCGGCTGCGCGGTCAACGGGATCGGCGAGGCCCGGCACGCCGACTTCGGGATCACCGGCGCCAAGGACGCCGGCGCGATCTACTCGAAGGGCAAGATGATCCGCAAGGTCAAGACCGAGAACCTCGTCGACGAGCTGTTCGCCGAGATCGACAAGTACTACGCCGCCGGCAAGCGCGTCGTCCGCGACGAGCACGCCGCCGCCGAGGCCGAGCAGTGGCTGGCGGAGAACGAGGACGCCACCGCAATGACCCCCGAGCGCATGGCGGCGATGGAAGCCGCGGCGCAGCTCGACGAGCAGACGTCCCCGGTCGCCGGCCGGCGCTTCACCCGGGCCTAGTGGGTCGACGGGAAACGTTTTGCCCGGAAGGCCGAGGCCGGGGGCCGTCAGGCGAGGACGCAGGATCCGACGCGTAGCAGCGCTACGCGAGGATC
>Ga0335076_10005616_pt1 | contig 12663 bp, 15 predicted proteins | sample Lox_Sample_25_FD_206717 | JGI IMG/M metagenome (GOLD analysis project Ga0335076, IMG submission 206717) | Soil microbial communities from Loxahatchee National Wildlife Refuge, Florida, United States - Lox_Sample_2.5 | ecosystem: Environmental > Terrestrial > Soil > Wetlands | place: USA...
GGCGCTCGAAGATGACCAGCATCTGGCGGAAGGTCTTGGCCAACATATAGAGGTGGCCGATGGAAGCTTCTTCGCCGTCGCCGCTGGAGAGAATGGCGTCGAGCACGGTGAGAGCGCGCACGCGATCACGAGCGGAGATAGCGTCGGTCAACTCATACAGGCTGCGCTGCTTGGCGGAGAGGACCAGGGTTTCGACATCCCCGAGCGCGATTCGCTTCTTCTCGCCGACGTAGAGGATGAGCTTTTCCAGTTCGTTGGCGATGAGCATCATGTCACCGCCGAGGGCGTCCACCAGCTCGCGGGCGGCGTCGGCGTCAACTTTGACGTTTTCCGTGGAGGCCTGATCGAGCACCCAACGGACCGCCTCGCTCTCCTCCACGCGCGCCAGTTCCACGATGGCGCAATAATCGCCGAGGGTTTCGCGAATGCGTTGATATCGGTCGCGGTCGGTTAACTCCATACGGCGAATGTCGGCCGGCAGGCTGATGTGGTCGGCAACGAAGATGAGCAGCGCAGCGGGATTGGGGTTCTCGACATAGCGCTGGATGGCTTCGAATTCGGCGTCGTGCGAGCCGCGCCCGTAGAGCGCCTTCACACCACGGATGAAGAAGACTTGAAATGGCGCCATCAGGGACGGAGTCTGGGCGCGGTCGAGGATTTCGGCGATGCTGGTTTCGGCCAGATCGAACTCGTAGAGGCTGAACTCGCGTAACTCCGGCGGCACCAGGTGGCGCAGGATGGCTTCGCGGCAGCGCTTGCGGAAGAAAGCCTCATCTCCGACAAACAAGTACACCGGACGCAGCTTGCGCTCTTTCACCTCGCTGACGAAGCGGTCGGGCGGGGCGAAGGCGCGCATGGATCAGTAGGCCTCCAGCACGTTGCTGACGACGCTGCGGGCGAAGTCGCGGGAGAGGCGCTCGAGGGCGGGCGTGTCCTCATCGAAGAAGCTCGAGATCTGGCTGGAGATCTGGTACTGCTCGCGAAAGGTGTAGTTGGGATTGTTGAAGAGGATCGCGCCCTTACGGTCGACGAGGGAGACGCGCATGGAGACGGTCACCAGGGAGGAGGTGGCGCGGCCGGTTTGCGAGTCGTAGAGCACGGGAGCGATCTGGGTGAGCACGACGGTTCCACGCAGGGTGGCATCGGCGTCGGCGGAGGGATCGCTGGTGATGCGAAACTTGGTGCGGGTGTTGAATTCGCGGATCACGGCCGCGGTCAGAACCTGCTCGATGCGGTAGCTCTGGGTCTGATTGATGAACGCCGGGATGGCGATGGTGTGGACGCTGTCGGGCAGGCGCACCGCGTGTCCGGCGGTGTGGTAGCCGCAACCCGTAAGCAGGAACAGCGAAGCCGCGGCCAGCGCCGCCATTCTTCTCATTGCAGTTTGCCCCGGGGGCGCGCCGTGGCGAGTTGTTGCGCGCAATCGACGGCGCAGAGGGCGATCAAGCGTAAGTTGTCGGCGGCGGCCCAGACCCAAAAGCCGTTAGAGCGTTGGGCGTCAGGGCGAACCGAGAGCAGAATCTCCTCCTGGCCGGCTGCACTGACATTGCTCGGCGAATCGTCGGACGCGCGACTGATGGTTACGTGCTCGCCGGACAGGGATTGGGTGAAGTCTCCCAGGGCGAGCGGCTGCTCCGGCTCAATGTAAAGCGAAAAGGCGTGGCCGTGGAAGATGGGCGCCTGCAAAAGGACCATGGAAGGCACCAACACACGCTGTCCGACCAGAACGCGGTAGTGAGAAAGGATGCGCCGCTCGGCCGATTCGAGGGTGGGGTGCGACTGCTCGCCGTAGCGGGCTAGCAGATTAAAGGCCACCTGCGAGTCGAAGACTTTCTTCGGCATCTCCTGAAAAGAGAGGAGATTGACGGTCTGCTCGTGGAGTTCGTCGAGGCCGGGACGGCCGTGCTCGGAAGCAGGCTCGAACAGCGTAGCGACCGCGGTCTTGACGTCGCAAATGGAACGAATGCGCAGCATCAGGAGAGCAAGCACCACGGCGGCGGGATGAGCAACGACTACGGGACCCGGCTCCAGGTCGGGAGCGGGCGAGTCGTTGAGCTCGCGCTCGATCCAAGGGGCGCGGATGCTGGCGCCGGCGACGTCCTCCAGGGCGTAGGAGAGGTCGATGATCACGCAGCCGGACTTGCGCGCCATGGTCCAGTACTTGCGGGTGAAGTCTTCGCGGGAGCAGAAGAACGCGAAGTCAACGTTCTCGAAATTCTCCTGACGGACGGGCTGGACGAAGGTCATCTCGTCGCCGACCGATTCGAGCTGTCCGAGCGATTCATCGTCGTCGAGCAGCTTGACGTCCGCCGCGGGAAAGTTAGTGTTGGGCAGAAGCTCGGCGAGCTCCTTTCCCTTCAGCGAGCTGGCGCCAACAATGGCGACGCGGAACCATCCCTCGGCGGATTTGCCTTCGCGATTCATCGTAGCTGGGATGCCTCCTGGTAAGGCGCGGGCGGTGGAGGCGGAACCTCGCGGCGGCGCAGCGAGTACATGAGCCGGGCGATCACGCCGGAGAACATGTAAGCCAGCGAGAGGAAGAACAGCACGTACTCAGAGAAGTACCAGATGAGTACGAGCATCACGGCAATAATGACGATGAGCCGACCCGAGTGGGGGCTGCGGAAGTCGATTCCCTTGAAGCTGTAGAAGCGCCAGGTGCTGACCATGAGGAAGGCGGTGAGTCCGACGAAGATGATCCAGACAGCGGCCATCCACCAATCGGTGAGGGGCTGGCCGCCGGTGAAGTGGACCACGGCGGCGATCATGCCGGCGCCGGCGGGAATGGGCATGCCGACAAAGTATTTGCCCCCGGGGCGACCCGGATTGATCGGCTGCGGATTCACTTGAATATTGAAGCGAGCCAGGCGGCTAGCGCCGGCAACGAGAAAGGCAAAGGTAACGATGCCGCCGACCTGGACGACGCGGGAGTAGAAATCAGTGCCGCTGATGGGGCCAAGAAGACGGAAGCCCCACATCCAAGCCAGGACTGCAGGGGCAACGCCGAAGGTGATGACGTCGGCGAGTGAGTCGAACTCACGCCCAAAGTCGCTGGTGGTGTTGGTCATGCGGGCAATGCGGCCGTCGAGCCCGTCGAAGATGATAGCGAAGCCGATGGCCTTGGCGGCATCGTTGTAGTGCCAGGGCTCGGTCGCCGAACCCAGGAACGTGTGATAGAGCGCGTAATAACCGAAGGCGATGTTCAGGGTGGTAAACAGAGACGGCAGCAGGAATGCGCCTTTGCGCGGACGTCGCCGCCTGAAAGGGCGCCCGTCGGGCATGCGGAGAGGAAGTTCGGGAGTCACGAGCGGCCGCCGTTTCTGCGGCCTGCCTGAACGAGTTCAGGCTGCGGTTTCTGATCTACAGCAACCGGGTGCACTGCCAGCACGCTGCTTCCTCCGTGAACGCGATCGCCGCGCTTTACCTGAACGACCGCGGCGGGATCGAAGATGACATCCACGCGGGAACCGAATTTGATAAGGCCGACGCGCTCGCCGCGTTCGACCACATCGCCTTCGCGCTTGGTGAATACAATCCGGCGGGCGAGCAGGCCGGCGATCTGCTTAAAGATCACTTCCTGGCCTTCGCCGGCGACGGTGACGATGTTCTGCTCGTTCTGGTCGGCACAGGCGGCGGCCATGGCATTCATGAACCTGCCACGGCGGTACTCGACCTTGGTAATCACGCCAGAGACGGGCGAGCGGTTTACGTGAACGTCGAAGACGCTGAGAAAGATGCTGATCCGGGTGCGGGGCCGACCGTCGATGGCGACCGTGGCAACGTCGGTTACGTGGCCATCGCCAGGAGAGACGATGGCACCGGGAGTGGCGGGGATCGCCCGATCCGGGTCGCGGAAAAACTGGACAAAGAAGATCGCCAGCAGCAGCGGCAATGAGGCCCAAGCCGGAGGGGCGAAACAGGCTACCAGCACGGCAGCGCCGAGCAAGCCTGCAGCATAGTAGTAGCCGTCTCGAACCATGGGCTCAGGTGATTATAAAGCGCCGGAGCCAATCGGGAGCCCACGGTTGCCATATCATGCAAGACCCTGCCGCCTAAAGAGGGAACACCACGGCACCCACCGCGGGCGGGGACGAGCAGTGTGTCCAGCCAAGCTCGACAGCCGGGCTCTAGGCGACCTGATTGTTATTTGTAGTGCGGAACTGCTGCTCGAGCCGCTCCATCTGATCTTTCAGACGCAGCTTAAGCTTCTTAAGTCTGACCTCTTCCATTTTTTCTTCTTCGGAGAGGAAGCGCTTGTGAACGAGTGTGTCGAGGCGCTGTGAATACTGGGAGTGTTCTGTGACCAGGCGGCGGAATTCGTCGTTGCTGGCCATAAGCAAGTCTCTGGCTTGCGATGCCATCCAGCAGACCTCCTACGGGAGCTATTTAACTAAGCAAAATTTACTACACGCCCAGAGCCGCTTCAATGGGAATTATGAAAAATTGATGACCAACGTAAGTGCAAGCAGCACAGCATCTTCAATGGGGTCCTGATAGTAGCTTGGGCGCCTGCCAACCTCTTGAAAGCCGTGCTTCCGGTAGAAGCCCAGCGCAGCGGAGTTGGAAGCTCGTACTTCGAGAAAAATCCTCGTTCTCTCGTCAACGCCGATTAATTCAACAGCGCGACGCAATAGTGCATTGGCACACCCTTGTCGGCGGTCGGCCTCGCGGACGGCGATGTTCTCGAGTTCCCAATCCCCAGCAGCTTCTTTCAGGATGATGAAACCGCAGAGATCGTTCTCGCAAGCGACGAGGACGATGCGCCGCGGAGCATCGGCTGCGAAAAGCTGCTGGTAGTGCGCGTCGGACCAGTGCGCGGCGGCGGAGATGACGCGCTCGAGGGCGACCATATTGGGAATGTCGATCGGTGTGGCCGCACGAATCAGCATCAGGCTGGTCTGGACTTCTTCGGCCGCCCGCCCAGTTTGCCGTTGGCTCGCGAAGCGGCTTTCTTGACTGTGCTGGTAGAGCGGCCACCGACTCTTCCGAGGCGAGAAGCCATCCACTTGCGCGACCCAAGCATGCCTTCGAGAAGTCCTGGCAGATACAGGTCCGCGTCAAGTTTGGGAAAGTGAATGCCAAGTCCCGAAGGCGTGATCTCGACTCTCTCCAAGTGGCTGGGCCGGGCATTCTCCAGGCACTGAGCGTCCTTAGGAGAAAAACTCAGATCGACATTGGAACTCAGACTCAGCACAACGCGCCGCGTGGCTCGATCATAGCGGGCATTCACTACCCTGGGAAACGATGCCTGAAGCTCACGCGCCCGGCGCGTGGCCTTCGCGAACTCATCACATCTCACCGTGGATTTCCTCCCATGCTCCGCACAACATGCGCATCGATTGCGCCGGCTCGCTCTTTATCTTGGCCACTTCTCGACGCGAAAAGCCGAAGTTTTCCCGGAGTTCTATCGGCCCCTCGGGACAGTTCAGGTTGAACACAGCTTCGCAATCCTTGCCGATAACGTGGACGTGCGCGGGGCGGTGGTCGTTGAAGTACACGGCCACGCGCAAGCGCCCAATCCTCAGAATCGTCCGCATAATGATAACGCAAAACCTAATCGCTTAGGTTTATGAGAGTCACTTCCTAGCGAAGATCTCGGCGTCGGAGCGGCGAATGTAGTTGGCATCGAGCGCTTCGGGCGAAACGATCTGACCGCGCTTGACCTTGTCGACAGCAATCTGGGCGATGACATCCGCCTGGGGGGCGGGGATCTGCTGGAACGGGATGCCGGCCTGCAGCAGCAGCGTCGCGACCGATGCGTCGGGGGTAACGACTCGCGCATTGCCGGCGCCGCCCATGGCGGCCTCAAATTCGGCTTCCGTGAGAAGCGACTCGGAGTGCCGGCTGATGTCCTCTCTGGCCCGCTCGTATTCGCCGAGAAAGACCTGATGGCGCTGGGCGTCGAGTGCAGCCAGGATGCGGCCCTGGTGGCCCGAGGCACAGGCAATGGCTTCCAGCATGGAAACCGCCACGATCGGCCGCGGCATGACCTCGGCGAGGCCCTTGATGGTGGAGAGGCCGACGCGCAATCCGGTGAACGAGCCGGGACCCGACGCCGTGGCGTAGGCATCGATGACCTGCGGTCGGACACCGGCGCGCGTGAGCATGACCGAAATCAAAGGAATGAGTTTGGCGGAGTAGGTGCCGCCTGAGATGGCGTCGAGAGCGAGCGTGACGCCGTCGCGCACCAGGGCAATGCTGCCGTTACGGCCGGTGGTCTCGATAGCGAGGATCAGCATCGGCTACACGCCGCGGGGCTGGTCTTCACACAGCTCCAGCAGCACGCCGCCGGTGGCGGAGGGGTGAACGAAGACATAGAGGTGGCCGCCCGCGCCGATCTGGATCTGGTCGTTCACCAGCCGGACGCCGTCATTCTTGAGGCGCTCGACGGTGCCGGCGAGATCCTCCACCTGCAGGCAGACGTGGTGCAAACCCTCGCCGCGCTTAGCGATGAATTTGGCGATGGTGGAATCTTCGGATGTCGCCTCCAGCAGCTCAATGCGGCTCTCGCCCATGGGAACCATGGCGACTTTGACCTTCTCCTGCGCCACGACCTCTTCGCCATGCACTTCGGCACCGAGCTTGCGGTAGAACTGCTTGGCCTGCTCCAACGATTTGACCGCGACTCCCAGATGATCGATGGTGAACATTACTTTGTACCCGCTTCCTGCGCGCCCAGGCTGCCAACGATTTCTTCCACCAGCGAATAGGGATCGCGCTGGTGTTCGGCGATCTCCACAGCATACCGGCGGAGCGCGCCGTCGCCCAAGCGCTCCTGCATGGCGCGCGCCAGCAGCGAATCGCGCAGCATCTCGACGAGGCGGTCGCGCCAGTTCTGTATCCGCTTTTGCAGTACGAGGTCCTCGCGCTGAAGATAATTCTGGTACTCAGAGATTGCCGACGCCAGCTCGGGAGTGCCGACGCCCTCGCTGGCTACGGTCTTGACGACCGGCGGCACCCATTTGTCGCGGCGAGTGGCCAGCGATTGCATGGCGCGAATCTCGCGTTCGACGCGCTCGGCTCCCTCGCGATCGCTCTTATTGATGACGAAGATGTCGGCGATTTCCATGATGCCGGCTTTGATGGACTGTACGTCGTCACCCATGCCGGGCACGAGAATGACCACGGTGATGTCGGCGAGACGGACGATGTCCACTTCGTCCTGGCCGACGCCAACGGTCTCGATGAGGATGAGGTCGCGCCCGCTGGCGTCGAGCACCGAGACTACGTCGGACGTGGTACGGGCGAGGCCTCCGAGCGATCCGCGAGTGGCCATGCTGCGGATGTAGATGCCCGGGTCGGCGTGGTGGGCCAGCATGCGGATGCGATCTCCGAGGATGGCGCCGCCGGTGTAGGGGCTGGTGGGATCGACGGCGATGATGCCGATGCTGCGCTGCTGCTTACGGTATTCGCGGGCGAGTTGATCGACCAGGGTGCTCTTGCCGGCTCCCGGTGCGCCGGTGAGCCCGATGATTTGAGCACGTCCGGTGCTGGGGAAGAGGGCCTTGAGGAGTTCAGTCGAGTCGGGAGTGTGATTCTCGACCGCTGTAATGGCGCGAGCCAGGGCGCGCACGTCGCCGGAGCGAAGGCGGGAGACGAGTTGGGAGAAAGCGGAATTCACGTTCGGATGCCGAAGCGGCGTTCCTAATCTTTCAGCAGCTGGCGCGCGATCACCAGGCGCTGGATCTCGCTGGTGCCCTCGCCAATGGTGCAAAGTTTCACGTCGCGATAGTACTTCTCGGCCGGATAGTCCTTGATGAAGCCGTAGCCGCCGTGAATCTGCACGCCCTCGTTGGCGCAGCGCACCGCGACTTCACTGGCGTAAAGCTTCGCCATCGAGGACTCCTGCGTGGTCTTCATGCCCTTGTCTTTCATGTCGGCGGCACGGAGGGTGAGCAAGCGGGCGGCGTCGAGCTCTGTGGCCATGTCGGCGAGCTTCCACTGGATGGCCTGAAACTCGCTGATGGCGCGGCCAAACTGTTTGCGCTGCTTGGAGTACTTGAGCGCGGCTTCGTAGGCGCCTTGCCCGATGCCGAGCGAGAGGGCCGCGATCGAGATGCGACCGCCATCGAGGATGCGCATGGCGTCGATGAAACCGTCACCTTCTTTGCCAAGCAGATTGCCAGCGGGAACGATGCAATCTTCGAAGATGAGTTCGGAAGTGTCGCTGGCGCGCAACCCGAGCTTGTTTTCCTTCTTTCCTGGGCGAAAACCCTTGGTGCCGCGCTCGACGATGAATGCCGACAGGCCATGGGTATGCGCAGCTTTGTCGGTCACCGCGATGACGACGACCACGTCGGCATAGTGTCCGTTGGTGATGAAGGTCTTGGTGCCGTTCAGGAGCCAATCCTTGCCCTTGCGAACTGCGGTCATGCGCGCGCTGCCGGCGTCGGAACCGGAGCCGGGTTCGGTAAGCCCCCAAGCTCCGATGAATTCACCGGAAGTCAACTTGGGAACGTACTTGCGCCGCTGCTCCTCGTTGGCGGCGACGAAGATATGGTTGGTGCAAAGTGAGGTATGGGCGGCCACAATGATGCCGACCGAGCCATCGACGCGCGAGAGTTCCTCGATGGCGATGACGTACTCGACGTAGCCCATCCCCGCGCCGCCGTATTCGGCGGGGAAGATAGTTCCCAGCAAGCCCAGCTTGCCCAGGTCTTTGATGGTCTGGAGTGGGAAGTGGCCTTCCTCGTCCCACTTCATCACATTGGGCAAGATTTCCCGGTCGGTAAACTCACGCACGCTGCGACGCAAGTGCTGCTGCTCATCGTTGAGTTGAAAGTCCAAAGCTCCTCCACTTTGCGCGCAGAAAGATGCGTTGAGCTGAGTTGCGCACCGGGAAAGTGATAATCGGCGTGCAAGCAGCAAAACAAACAGATATAACACACGCGTGGGGGGCAGAAAAGCGCCGCGCCAGGCGAGCTTTTATTTGCAGGGGCAGGGAAAAACTAGTGGTTAAAGCGGCTCCGCAGCAGGGCTCCGGAGCCAGCCTTGGTCAGGGTTTGAGGGTGGCGGAGATGCGCGCCCTGATATCCCCATATGACGGCAGTCGGCCGCTTTTGTCCTTGGCGAAGACGAGGTTGCCATCGACATAGACTTCGGCCACACCAATTCCGCCCATCTTGACTTTCGGGGTGACCCCGAACTCTTTCTGCAACTCGCTTTTCAGGCCGCCGGCCCAATGTCGAGTGTCGGCTCAGAGAATACAACGCTTGATTTCAATCTCCATGTTTTCCTCCCCTGGTTCGGCCCTGACGATGCTTGCCCTCCGACCCGCATCGCCGTGGCTCCTTCGTGATTTGACTACAAATCCGGTGCCCGGCTAGGAGCGCGCGAACTCTTCGCGCGCAATTTTCTCAGCTTCGGCCTTCAGCGACTCGAGCCACTCCTTATGCATGCTTAACAGATCGGCCTTGAGCTTGGCGCTCATCAGCGAGGTCAGCAGACCGGAGGAATCTTCCCAGGTCTTGAGCAGGGTGCTTCCATCGGGCTGCTCCTCGAAGGCAAACTGGTGTTCGCCGCGGAAGCCCACGGAGGCGCCCACCCATGCGAGCTTGTGCGGAGGAGCGGCCTCCAGGATGACCGGCTGCAGCGTCTTGTGCACCGGACGGACCAGCTCCATCGAGAAACGGCTGCCCTTCTGCCAGGGCTGGCCCTTCACCCATTTGGTTTTTCCGATCAGCGGTAACCACCACGACCACTGCTCCAGCTTCTCAAATTTCTTCCAGACGTGCTCGGGCTTGCACTTGGCCGTAGTTTGATATTCGAGTCGAAAGGACATTGGTTAGCGGAGTACCCTCATGGGCTAAAGCCCTTCCCTCTTGCGGTCTAGCGCGGCGCGGCTTAGGCCGTGCCCTTAGGAAACTACTTATGAAGCGAATTTTCGTGACATCTAGGGCCTGACGACTTTTTTCACCGCTTCGATGGCGGCGGCACAGCCCTCGCGGTCCACGTCCATGTGGGTAACGAAGCGTACCAGCTCATGGTTCACGCCGCTGGCCAAAATATTTTCAGCCGTAAGGCGCCGGCAAAATTCGATGGACCCAATTCCAGTGCCGGTGATATCTACCACGAGAATATTGGTGACTACCCTGTCAGGATCGATCTTGATGCCAGGAATCTGCGCCAATCCTTCCGCCAAAAACCTGGCGTTAGCGTGATCGAGGTGGAGGCGTTTGGGCATCTCCTCCAGCGCAATCAGTCCCGCGGCGGCGAGGATGCCGGCCTGGCGCATGCCTCCGCCGAGCGACTTGCGGTACACACGGGCGTCGTCGATGAACTTGCGGCTACCAACGAGCAGCGATCCGACCGGGGCACCCAGGCCCTTCGACAGGCAGAACATGACCGAGTCATATTTCGCCGTAACTTCTTTTACGGGCTTGCCGAGGGCGGTTGCGGCATTAAAAACGCGCGCGCCATCGAGGTGCACAGGGATGCCCGCGTCGTGGGCGCTGTCGCAAATCTCGTCGGCGATGGCCTGGGGATAAACCGTGCCTCCAGCCATATTGTGGGTGTTCTCCAGCGAGATAAGGCCGGTTTGGGCGCGATAGTAAATCTTGGGTGCGATGCGCTTTTTGATCTCGGGCCAGGTCAGAACGCCGTCTTCGCCGTAGAAGGTGCGGGCGAGGCAGCCGGAGAAGTGCGAAACCATGGCCATCTCGTAGTTGTAGATGTGGCCGCGCTCTTCACAGATCACCTCTTGGCCGGGGCGGGTGTGCACCTTGATGGCGATGCAGTTGCCCATGGTGCCGCTGGGGACGAAGATGGCCGCCTCGCGCCCAAAGATCTCGGCGGCGCGCTGCTCCAGGCGGTTGATGGTGGGATCTTCGCCGTAAACGTCGTCCCCGACCTCGGCCTCAAACATGGCACGGCGCATCTCCGGCGTAGGACGGGTGACGGTGTCGCTGCGCAGGTCGATGGTAGTGCGCCGGCGCGGCTCGGCGGGCGTTTCCTTCTGGGCGTCGTAAGCGATGTTCAGACCCATGGCGCTATCTCACTGCTCTGGTTGCTTCTGGTTCTCGCGGGCAAACAAGTAGTGTAATGAATGTAGAAGGATCGCGCAAAGCTGCAAGAGCGTGGCGTTCTCGCCAAGCGGCGCGGGCGCGGTGGCGATCCAGTTCACTCCGCCGGGCTGGCAAACAAGATGAGATTCCCGTCGGGATCCCGAACGATGAAAGTCCTCGCTCCCCAAGGCTCTGTCTTCAATGTCTGATGGAAGGGCACGCCCGCGGCCTGGTAGCTCAAGAAGAGTTGTTTAATCTCGCTGGCGCTAGCGACCGTGAAGGATGCAGAAAGTAGATGCTCGCGCCCGCGAACATCGCCGGCAAAGACGGGTTCTCCCACCACTCGCAGAGAAAGATGGGCATAGTCACGGGTCACCTGCGCGTAGAAGGGCGGATCACCATAGGTGAAGTCGACGGCGAAGCCGAGCTTGTGGGCGTAGAAATCACACGAGGCTTTGATGTTGGCGACGAACAGTTGGGCGGAGGTGGAATTGAGAACAGGGTGGGCTGCGGTCTGGCGGGCTGCTCGGGTCATAGCGTGGGCCCCGATTCTACTCTAGGGCTCCGCGGCCTCCGTCGCCGGTTTCGCCCACACGGTCTCGGGCTTCTTGGACGGAGTGGTGGTGATCACGACCACGCTCAGCAATACCAGCAATGTGCCTAGCAGCGTTCTCGGCCCCACGGCTTCGCCGCCGAGGAAATACCCTAATGCCACTGCGACCACCGGATTGACGTAGGCATAGGTTCCGACTTTCGTTGGCGATTCGTGGTGGATGAGCCAGACATACGCGGTAAAGGCCACGATCGATCCGGCGACGACCAGATATGCGAGTGCAAACCAGGCGGCGCGCGAGACCGATTCGAATCGAAATCCGTGGAACTCGCCGAGCCCGCCTGAGGTGATGGTGAGCAACACGCCACCGGCGAGCATTTGGGAAGCGGAACTCATCGGCTTCGACGAAGGCAGCGGCAGCTTGCGGGTGAGCGGGGCGGCGGCGGACCATGCCACGGCAGCGATCACTAGCGCGACTGCGCCCGCGGTCTCAATCGGCACCTCGCCCAAGCTCAGCGAGCGGCTTACCAGCACCGCCACGCCTCCGATCCCGACCAGCAACGCTAGTCCCAACCGCAACGTGAGCTTCTGCGTCCCAAGAAAAAGAATTTCTGATAGCGCCATGAACACCGGAATGGTCGCCATCATCACTGCGGCGATCCCCGACGGCACGCGGCGCTCCGCCCAGAAGAGCAGCCCGTAGTCGAGCACGAAGATCAGCACCGCCAGAAGCGTCGCCGAACCCCACTCGCGGCGGGTGGGAGAGCTGACGCCCCTGGCGCACATCCAGACAAATAAGATCGCGCCCGCAGCCAGGAAGCGCATGCCCGCCAGCAAAAACGGCGGCACCTCGCGCACACCTACGCGAATCGCGAGGAACGTGGAACCCCAAACCAAGTAGATGATGGCGAACGCCAGCAGCGTCTTCCAGGCGAGTGGGCGAGTGGTGGTGTCCAAGCAAGGCTCCGCGCGGCCATGACACCAGCCGCTCACAGCAATAGATCACAGAGCATGGCGGGAAGGAGCGGTCAGGAGCGATAAAAAGAGTTTATGGGTTGGAAAGATTTGTTTATTGGGCTGCGCAGCCGAGTCCTTGGCAAACGACGA
>Ga0335076_10005617_pt1 | contig 12661 bp, 8 predicted proteins | sample Lox_Sample_25_FD_206717 | JGI IMG/M metagenome (GOLD analysis project Ga0335076, IMG submission 206717) | Soil microbial communities from Loxahatchee National Wildlife Refuge, Florida, United States - Lox_Sample_2.5 | ecosystem: Environmental > Terrestrial > Soil > Wetlands | place: USA: Florida...
CCTGTCCGAGCCTGATCTTGGGAAGGTCGTTCTCGTACACGTCGCAAATGATCCAGACCACGGATAGGTCGGCGATCGTGAAGGCCGTCGATGACCCGGAGTAGGTTACGCCGGCTGCAGCGGCGTTCGTCACATTCTGCGCTACGATGACGCCGGGGATGGGCGCGTATACATTCACGATGCTGCTTGGGTGGTTCTTGTCCACACCCAGTGTCTTCAACTGCTGCTCCGCGGCGGTCAGGTCGGTCTTTGCGTCGTCTTCCCCATCCTGGGCCTGTTCCAGCATCGCTTGAGAGATGGCACCGTGGGAGAAGAGATCCCTTGCGCGCACATACGCCTTATTGGCCATGAGTTCGTCGTTGACCGCCTTTAAGTATGTGTCGAACGCGATGGTGACATCCGGGCTTTGTACTTTGAGAAGCAATTGGCCCCTATGCACGTTGTCGTCGAGGCGGGCTCGAATGTCGACCACGCGGCCACTGGCCAGTGAGATGACCGGGATTTCGCGGTTGATGTCGGGAAAGACCGAGCCGGTGACTTCGAGCTTGTTGGGTGTTTCGACCCGGCCGGCTATTACCAGGGGATACTCCTGGGGCTTCTGAACTCTGACGATTGCAGGGTTGCCGGTTTCGATCGCCGGAGAGGGTTGAACCTCGCCGCTCGCCGGATCGAATTTCTTTCCGCAACCCGCGAGCACCAGGCATCCGAGAAGACAGCAGACAGTTTTCAAAAGAGCGGCGTTCATCACGGGATCACCTCGCGGCCCACGGCAAGATTCAATTGCGCGGCGGCCGTTAGATACGAACCAATCAGTTGTACGTAGGCCAACTGCACCTGGCGGTAATCACTCTGCGCATTTAGAAAGTCCATCAGCGAAGCGCCGCCATGCATGTAAGAGTAGGTCACAGTGTCGCGAACCCGCAGCGCCTGTTCGTTGTATTGCGCCCTGTACGGCTTGAGCAGCTCAGTCTCGCTCTCGACCTGGGCGTACGCCGTATCCACATCCGAGAACACTTGCGCGCGCAGCGCTTCGCTCGCTTGCAGGCTGCGGTCGATATCGATCTGTGTCCGTTTCTTCTCGCCCTGGTTACGGTCAAAGATGCGCAGGGGGATGCTCACGCTGCCGCCCAGGGTTTGCACTCCGACGGGGTTCGAGTTGTTGACGGATGAATTCCACGTGTACCAGACTCCAAAGGTGGGATCGGTTGATCCATCGGCTTCCGCAAGCTTGTGATTGGTCTTCGATTGCTGAATCGTCTCAAGCGCGGCTTGCAGGTCCGGGCGGTTGGCCAGGGCGATCTGGCGGAACTCAGCGAGTGGTTGAAGCGCCTCGGAGAAATCGTACGAGCCCGTGACGTCGAACCGCGCAATCGGCGTCTGGTCGTTCAACAATTGCAACAGTTGAATCTTCGCCGTGCGCAGGTTAACGATGGCCGTCTGTAGCTCGGCTTCATATTGAATGCGCAGCAGCTCGATGCGGTCCAAATCGATCCGTGCCAAGTCGCCCGCCTTCACCCGGTCCCGGCTGATGGCGATGATCTTGTCGTAATAGGCAAGATCGTCCTGCGCCAGCTTGACGACCGTCTTGGCTTCGAGAGTCTGGACGAACGACGCGCGCAGAGTGAACTCAAGAGTACGCTTGAGATCTTCGTGCTGATCGCTTGCGATGCGCGTGCCTTGCTGTGCGCTCAGGAGCCTTAACTCGCGCTTGTGGTCGCGCTCGTGCAAATAACTAATGCCAGGTTCGACAAACGTTCCTTGCAATGGTTGCCAGTGGCCGCTGTTAGGAGCGATTTCTGTCCCATCCACAGTTGTGCTGAACTGCGGGTTGGGTCGCAAGTGCGCCGTGATTTCTTCGGCGCGGGCCTCGTCGACGCTGTCGGCGTCGGCCTTCAATGCGGGACTGCTGGTCTCGAATTTTGCCTTGACCTGATCCCAGGTGTAGCTTGTTTGGGCGCTGGTAGGCGGAGGGTCGAAGACCGTGAACAATGCACATAAGCACAATCCGGCCAAAACGTGTCTCGTCATACAAGTTCAACATTCATGGTTTGATCAAAATTCGGCCGTTGCGACCCCCGACAAACACTCGGGGTCCTGTCCGGCTTGGTGAATCGCAGGCGTATCCGTCTGACTAGGGCTCGACCGATCGCACCCGGTAAACAACAACAGCAATCCCAGCATTGCGGTCCCAGAACCGCGCAGAGAATCTTGGCGCACCTTCATAATTCGTATCTTTCTCGATCAAAATGCGACGTTGAACACTTCGAGGGCGTCGCCGGGAAGTCCACAATCGCGCGGCAGCGCGGCAGAAAAAGATTCAGGAAAGGCGCGAAAGAGGAGGAGCGCGGGGGGAACTGGGCCTGACTACGAACGAGCCAAGACTCGGCTCGACATTTAGGGCGGGCTCGCGGGCTAGGCAAGAATCGTACGGCTGTGACTGATCTCCGCGGTGTGCCAAGTCGCGACTCCGCTGTGTCGGGAGTCCTGGGGCCGGAAAATCCAGCGGCGAACGAGGATTCTCCGCTTGCCTCGTGCTTCCCGAACCTGGGGAAGGAAAATCCTCTACCCGAGCCTGGCGAAACCGGCCTCGGCCATCGTTCAGCCAGACGTGCAGGCGTTTGTGGGTGAAAGCCTGCTCAACCACGATGTCAACCGTCCCGTCGTGGTTGACGTCCACAGCCGATATGGCAAGCGCCCGTTCGCTCGATTCGAAGATGAGATCGCTGTTGTCGCGCCCGGTAAAGTGAAGCTCGATGATCCGAACGCTGGTTCCAGGCCGACCTCGTTCGCAAAGACTCAGCACAGCGCCATCGGGGTTGTGATCACCGTCGAAATCGGCGGCCGCGACGGTCTGTGCGAACGGCGCGGTAAAATCTCGAGGGCATGCCTGGCTTGGCTTGCTTAGTGCGCCTTTCAATCCATCTTGCGCCAGCATCGGCAAAGCTGCCGGAAGCAGCGCGGCGACCAAGCCAATCCTAAGCAAAACGGGTCTGAACTTCATTTCAGTCTTCGACTATAAATGCCAGATCGCGGCACCGCAAGGGCTGTCGTTTCACCCATTCTGCTCGAGCCGCCCCGGCCAGCCTCCACTGATCATGTGTACTGAGCCGGCATTTGAATAGGGGGCAGAACAAAGAGAATGGATGATGCCGGTCAAAATTCTTTGAGAATCGCCATCGTAAACGTTTACAATTCCTTGGGGCCGCTGGTCGGATTTCGGTGGGATGGGCGGTTGTCGGACTCAATTGGGGAACTGCTCGCAGAAGCGCCCTGTTTCGGGGATAAGTGTGCCGTCCTTTATGTAGCGCAAAGAGCCATCCCCCATATTTTTCTTGAAATGAGCATGCATTAACGTGAATAGCCGGGTCACTCTGTTCGATCTCGCCGATGCGCTCGGAATTTCCATAGGCACGGTGCACCGCGCCTTGCACGACCATGCAGGCGTCAGTCCGATTACCAAAACCAAGGTGCTGCAAATGGCCAAGAGTCTGGGATACCGCCCAAACCTCGCGGCCCGATATCTATCCTCCAGGAAAAACTTCCGCGTCTCGGTGATCACTCTGCAAGGGACTACTTCTTTCTGGGACGAGATACGCGCCGGCATCAGCGAGGAAGCGCGTGCAACGCTCATTGAAGACATAGATCTTGATTTCCGGACGCACCCACGGCTCGGCGAGGGCGACGAGGAAGCCTTTGAAGCCGCGCTGAAAGCGGAGGCAGACGGCATCATTGTGTTCCCCAGCCGAATGCACAAACTGCGCCCCTGGATCCGCCGCGCTTCGCGCCTTCATATTCCCGTGATTTGCGTTGTCACCGATGCACCCAGCACCAGCCGTCTGGCGGTTGTCTCGATCGATGCTCTGGCCAGCGGTTCACTCGCCGCCGACTTGATGGGCCGCTTCCTCCGCGGCCGGGGGAAACTCGCGGTGACTCTCAGCGATCTCGCCATCACCGAGCATGCCGAGAAGTATGCAGCATTCGAAAAAACCATCCGCTCGGTCTATCCGCGAATGGAGGTGCTGAAACCGATTGAGGAGCACGACCTGGAATTTGAGGCTTACAAAAAATCGCGCAAGCTCTTCGCGGCGCATCCCGACCTTGCCGGAATCTACGTCACAACGGAAGCCTCGATGCCGGTCATCAAGGCTGCCCAGGACCTCAAGATCCTGGACAAACTGACCATTATCGCCACCGACCTGTTTCCGGCCATTGTGGAAGAGATTCGATCTGGTGCGGTAGCCGCCACCATTTATCAGCGCCCTCGCACGCAGGGACGAATGGCCTTTCGCGTGTTGCGGGAATTCCTCACCGAAGGGCAATGTTCCTCGTACCAGGTGACCCTCGCTCCTCACCTCGTGATGCGGGGTAACCTTGAATTCTTTCTGTCCCGGCAGGCCGGAGAAACCATAGCCGACAAGGCCATTGAATTGCGAACCGCGGCTGCAGATCTGGGAGAGCGCTTCGCGTAACGATTCTTCACCCAGCGCCGAGCCAAAGGTGTATCTAACGTTCTTTCATTCTTTGCGGAGGAAGCCAGATCAAACTCGTTGGCATCGATGTCGGAACGGGCGGTACCCGCGCGCTGGTCATTGAACCCTCGGGCAGGATCGTCGCCTCGGCCTCAGTCGCACACCGGCCGTTCTCAACTCCTCAGCCGGGATGGGCCGAGCAGGATCCCCACGATTGGTGGGCCGCTTGCGGCGCCGCCGTGCGGAGCGCTTCCCGGCAAGCGGGCTTCAAAAAGGGCGAAGTCGCATGCGTGGGATTCTCGGGACAAATGCACGGCGCCGTCCTTCTGGATGCGGCGGATCAGGTGATCCGCCCGGCCATCATCTGGTGCGATCAGAGGACCGATCAGCAGGTCCGTGAGTTGGCCGATTCCGTTGGAGCCGAGTGGCTGATCCGCGAGACCTGCAATCCCCCACTCACCAATTTCACCTTGACCAAGCTCCTTTGGGTGCGGGAGCACGAGGAACAGAACTGGAAACGTTTCCGGCACCTGCTCTTGCCGAAGGACTACGTGCGCTTCCGGCTTACCGGCGAGCGCACGATGGATGTGGCCGACGCTTCCGGTACGCTGCTCCTTGACGTTGCCAATCGTCGATGGTCGTCTGAGGTTCTGAGCCGCACCGGACTCCCACACGAATCTCTGCCGCCACTCTGCGAGTCTCCCGATGTGTGCGGCCATGTCTCCCGGGAAGGGGCCGAAGCGACCGGATTGGAAGCGGGTACTCCAGTGGTGGCGGGCGCGGGAGATCAATCCGCGGGGGCGGTTGGCATGGGCATCGCCAGACCGGGTGTAGTCAGCGCAACGATCGGGACCTCCGGCGTAGTTTTCGCGGCCACCGAGCGTCCAGCGCTTGACCTGCGCGGAAGAATCCACACCTTCTGCCATGCCATCCCGGGACGCTGGCACGTCATGGGAGTCACGCAAGCGGCGGGACTTTCGTTGCAGTGGTTTGCCAATCAACTCGCCAAAGACTTGCAGAACGATCCCGACCGCTACGCCCGTCTGAGCGAAGAAGCCAGTGCTGTGCCTGCCGGGGCCGAAGGCCTGTATTGGTTGCCTTATCTAATGGGAGAGCGGACCCCCCATGTCGATCCTCACGCGCGTGGGGCTCTTCTGGGCCTGACAGCCTCCCACACCCGGGCTCACGTCACGCGTGCGATTCTCGAAGGAGTCGCCTTCAGTCTGAAGGATTCATTCTCTATATTTAACGAACTGGGTCTGCCCGTCGAGCGCATTCGGCTCGGCGGAGGAGGCGCCCGTTCCCCGCTTTGGCGGCAGATTCAGGCGGACGTGTATCAGCACGAAGTGGAAACGGTGGAAGCCGAAGAGGGAGCGGCCTATGGCGCGGCGATACTAGCTGGCGTGGGCGCCGGGCTATGGCCATCGGTCGACGAAGCTTGTGATGCCGTCGTTCGTGTGGCGCAGCGCATCGTTCCCCATCCGTCCGACTCCGCCGTCATGCAGCGGAACTATCTTATCTATCGCAAGATTTATCCTGCTCTGCGGGATTTGCTTGAAACGCCGGCGCCTGTTCCATCGGTCGTCGGCGCATGAGGCTTTGCGGTAGTCGCCCGGCTCAGCGAACACCCAGCAAAATGTCGACTGTCATCTGGTCGAGCAATTCATAGGGCAAGCGCCTTTTCAGGATGACGTCTTTGTCGAACTGGTGCGCCGAAAGGGAAGCGGAGTTTTCCCGCAAGAGATTCTGTGAACTGCTGCCGTTCGCCGAAACTTGCTTCAGAATTTCCTGAATCTCCGGGTCAGCGTTCCAGTGTTCGGCTTTTTCCTTGAGGATCAGGTAGGTTCTCATGCAGCCGCGGGCGAAATCTTTCACACCACCATAATCCTCGGTCCGGTAGGCATGAGCGTCGAAATGACGCGGGCCATCGTAGCCAACATCCTCGAGGAATTTCACCAGCCAAAACGCAGCCTTCGGATTGGCCGACCCAAAGCGCAAATCCTGGTCATAGCGCCCGGGCATCTGGTCGTTGAGATCGATGTGAAAAAGCTTTCCGGCATCCCACGCCTGCGCCACGCTATGCATAAAATTCAAACCGGCCATCTGTTCGTGTGCGACCTCGGGATTTACTCCCACCATCTCGGGATGATCGAGCGTAGGAATGAATCCCAGATAGTGCCCGGTGGTGGCCATATAGATATCTCCGCGAGGCTCGTTGGGCTTGGCTTCCAGGGCGAACCTGTAGCCGTATCCCGATGCGAGGTTGTATTCGCAGAGGTAATTGATGGCTTCGCGCAGACGCTTAAGGGCGTCGTCGGCGCGGCGGCAGGCATCGGTCTCAACCCCCTCCCGTCCTCCCCAGAGCACGAAAATCTTCGCGCCCAGTTCGGCGCCCAGGTCCATCGCGCGCATTGTTTTCTGCAAGGCATAAGCGCGAACATCCGGATCGTTGGAGGTGAAAGCGCCGTCACGAAAAACCGGATGAAAGAATAACGATACTGTTGCCATCGGCACCACAATGCCGTGTTCGCAGCAGGCTTTCCTGAAATCACTGACGATACGATCGCGCTCGGCTGGACTGGCGTCAATCGGAACCAGGTCGTTGTCGTGCAGGTTCACGCCCCAAGCCCCGATTTCAGCCAGCATGGCCACGATCTGGATCGGAGGCATGGAAGGCCGCACCGCATCGCCGAAGGGATCGCGTCCGCGATTACCCAGCGTCCACAGTCCGAAGGAAAATTTGTGCTCCGGTTTGGGCTCGTAACGACCGTTTCGGGTGCTCATAGCCTCCCCCTCATTTCGGTCCCGGCGGATTCAGCGCCGGTGGGGCACTGGAAATCTTCCCGAGCAAGCTGTCCTCGGCTTTCTGGTGCAGCTCCTGCGCTTCGTGCAGTTCGTTTTTCGCGGCCACGGAGTCTCCAAGTGCCTGATACAACCGGCCCATCTGATAATGGGCATCCGGCTGCTCCGGGGCGAGCGCAATGGCGCGCAGCAACGCAGCCTTCGCGCTCCTATAGTTTTTCTGCTCCATGTAGATAGCGCCGAGATCGGTCTCTACAACGCGCAGGCTGCCGTTGATCTTTTCGGCTCGGGTGAGATAGGTAACGGCTGAGTCAGGACGGTTATTCTTCCATTCGATATCCCCGAGATATGCCAACGCCTGGGCATGTGCCGGATCGGCCTCTAATTCGGAATGGAATTCCTTCATTGCCCGGTCGTACTGCTGGGTCTTCCAATACAGATAGCCCAACCCGAAGTGAACGTTGGGCAGGCGTGGGGAGATTCGGGCGGCAGCTTCGAATTCGGGAATCGCTTCTTCTGTTCTGCCCAAGCCATCGAGCGCCTCGCCAATGAGGATGTGGGCTTCGGCCGAATCAGGATTCTGTTGGATCAGTTGCCGGAATTGTTCCAGAGCGCAGGGGTAGTTCCTCGCCCACAAGCAGCTTTGCGCCAGGATTTGGTGCAGCTCAGTGTTTTCCGGTTCGGCCTTGGCTAATGGCGCAACCCATTTGGCGGCAAGCGCAAACTTTCTCGCGCCGTAATAGCTCATGCCCAGCAGCGTCTCGATCTGGGTGTTGCCCGGATCCGCTGCCAATGCGGTGCGCAGAGGCTCGACCGCCGCGGGGAAGCGGCCCTGCTTAAACTCAGCAAGCCCAAGATTCAACTCAACGCCTGGAAGGCTGGGATTCAGGGCCAGCGCCTTGCGGTAAGCCGACGCGGCCTCCCCATACTCCTGCTCCTTGGAAAGCACGACTCCAAGACTGGCAAACGCGCCCGCGTCGTTGGGATTCTGCGCGACAACGGCTTGCCAGGCTTGCGCCGCTTCCGGCAACTTCCCCCGGCGTTCGAACTCAATGGCTGTTGCCGGGGTCTGACCCTGCAACGCAGAGACCGCAAGAAGGACAACCGCAACGGCAGCGATGCTGGGCGCAGGGTGCGTCATCGCGGCTTACCCGTAGAGAATGCCTCCGAAGTTTAACAACAACGAACCCTTCAATCAGAAGAAGAACAACCTCCGCGAGAAAAACCCGCCCGCACCAGATTTGATGCGAGCGGGAAATTGTCGGTCGAGACCACCGGTCAGAAGATCAATTTCGCCCCCAACTGAAAGACACGCGGGTCGAAGGCGGCAGTTACCTGGCCGAAGTTACTCGTGCCAAAGCTATTGCTGAATCCGCCGTTTTGTCCAGATCCTCCAAACTGGGTGTGGTTCCAGGTGTTGAAACTCTCGGCCCGGAACTGGAATGAGGAGCCGCGAGATTCACTGATCACGAAATTCTTGAAGAGCGCCAGGTTCCAGTTGTCGCGGCCAGGTCCGCGGACGCCATCGAACCCGAGGTCTCCCCAAGCTCCTGCTGCGGGAAGCGAAAATGCCGCCGGGTTCACCCATTGAATGCCGGTGACAGCGCCGCTTGAGCTCATGACCTTCGTTTCGGGATAAGAGATCGAACCGGTCACATCCGGCCTGTTGCTTACGTCGCCGCCGGGGAAGATGCTGGCAACGTTCTGACCGTTGATCGCAAGGTTGTACGGTTGACCCGATTCAGCGGTAATAATCCCGGAAAGTTCCCATCCTCCCACTGTCGTCTTCAAGAAGTGATTCGTGCTGTTCCGCAGGAAGGGAATATCGTAGACGAAGTTGACAAATGCCACGTTCGTGCGGTCCAGCACTGAAGGCCCGACATCGTATCTCCAACCTTCATACGGATTGGTTACCCAGGAAATGTCCCAGCCGTTATTTCCGCTGTTCTGGCCCGTGCTGGGATCGATCGCGCGCGACCAGGTGTAGGCCGCCTGCAGTGTCAAGTCACGCGTGACTTGGCCGCGCAGCTCGGTTTGCAGCGAGTTGTAACGGGAGTTGGCTCCGTTGAACGCCTGCTTGATTTGCGTATACCCCTGGTAAGGAACCAAACCGTTGAACGGCGTGGCGCTCGTTCCACCTTGTAGTGCGGCGAGGTCTGCAAACGGCGGCAGATTGACTTCCTGCCAGTAGCTTTCGTGTCGGTCGACGCTACCGACGTAAGAGATGGAGAATACCGCTCTGTTCCCAATGGCCCGCTGAACTCCGAAGCTGTACTGCGAAGTGCGCGGCGCCGGGTAGTTCTGGTTGATTCCGGTAACGGCGCCAGGCACGATGGGGACGGTGATGCTGCCTCCCGGAGGCGAGATGTTGTCGTGTGGATTATCAAGAAGAACGTTGTTGACACCCAGGGAATATCCAAACGGAGGGTTGGTCGCGCCATTGTACATGTCGTTCCCCTGAATGCGCTCGTACATCAGACCATAGCCGCCACGAATGACCGTTTTGCCGGAGCCGGTCAGATCGTAGGCGAAACCCAAGCGCGGCCCGAAGTTCCACCATGCATTATCGGCCAGGCCGCGGGGGTTTCCATTCTTCCCCCCGACGCCCATTCCGTTCAGGTAGAACTGGTAGCCTTGCAGGGTTGAGATCGGGCTCGTGCCCAAGCCCGGGCTGTTGGCAGCAATTTGCGTATCCGAAGCGTTGGCCCAAATTGGGGCATCGGCCGAGTTGTATTGATTTGGATAAAAGTTTGTCTGGTTGTAGTTGGCCTCGTAGGTGTGCGGTATGCCATCCCATCGCAAACCGAGGTTCAGCGTTAGCTGTCTGGTTACGCGCCAGTTGTCCTGAGCGTAGGCATCGGGAGAAACCGCGTTCCAATAGCCCGTCCCTTTATATGCGTTTTCGTTGTACGTTTGCGCGTAGCCCAGCAGGAAATCGGCAAAGTCGTTGCCGGTGAAGGAGCCGTTGAAGGCGAATTGACCTTGCGTCTCGGCAAAATAGTCCTGCGCCTTCTTGTATAGGGCCCATCCAAATCCGAATTTGAGCTGGTGCGCTCCCCTGACCCAGGAGAGATCGTCGCGAACCTGGTAATCATTCGCGGTATTGTTCCACGGCAGCCAATTGACCTGGTAGTGGCTGCCGGTACTGCCTGCCAACTGGATATCGGGGATGCGGTTGTCGACGTTTTCCCCGGTAAAAATTCGATTGAAGGTGAAGTTCGAGGGTGCTTGATAGACGCCCTGCGGCAGGATGTGGATGCGATTGCCATCGTAGTTGAAGGCAACCTCGTTCAAAAGGTTCGGCCGTATCGTGTAGGTCGCGTGCACCACGGCGCTGTAGGACGGGTTGCCGAAGGTGTTGCCGATCGTTGGCACATTGTCTCCGCTCCACATCGTGGTTCCGAAAGTCTGCAGCGCCTGATCGGAAATCCAGTGGCCGAAGATGGAGAACTTGTCGGAAAACTGATGGTCGATTCGGACAAGTTCTTCCTTGCCCGTGGTGGGCTGCTTATTGCCACCGATAAACGTGTTCCCCAAAGTGGGCGCAGGGAAAATGCCTGCGCCCAATAACGCAGCGGCATTGGCGCTCAGGAGCGAGGCCGGGATAGCGCTGCTGCCAAACGGCTGAAACACGGGGAGCGTTGCCCCCATCTGTCGTTGAGCCAGAGAAGGGATGGCGCAGGACCCGGTGGAACTGGGCGTGCTGAAGGTAGTGATGCCAGCATTGTTAAAGGCAGCGATCAACGTCGGCGAAAGCTGACTCGCGCAAGGCACGTGCAGACCCGAATTTGGAACACTGTTTCCGCTCAAGGGATCGGTGGAATCTGCAGGCAGATTCCCTGCGAAATTGCCGCCATATGTTGCCGTGTTGGGCACGGTCACGTTGAACAGCCCACCTGCGATGTAGCGGCGCCACTCCATGTTGTAGAAGAAGAAGGTCTTGTGGTTTCCGCTTTCATGGAGCGCCACCGGTCCGCCCACGTTGAAGCCAAAGTCGTGCAAGCGTAATTCGGCCACGGGGTTGGGCGCCGGATTGAAAAAGTTCCGGGCGTCGAGAGCATCATTACGGCCGAAATAGAATGCGGCGGCATGAAACTTATTGGTGCCCGACTTGATCACCATGCTGATGGTGCCTGCTGACGACAGGCCGTATTCGGCACTGTAGTTCGAGGTCATGGTGCGAAATTCGGCAATGGCGTCGATCGAGGGGAGAACGTCGGCCCCGCCGCCGCCCCCACGATCCGCGGCCTCGCCACCATCCACCAGCCACAAGTTGTGGCTGACCCGCTGGCCATTGAAACTCACGTTAAAGTCGCCGCCGGCCGAAGTCGGAACCTGAAAATCCGCCTGAATGCTGGAGGCTCCCGGAGTGAGAGCTTCCAGGGCAAACACGTTGCGGCCGTTGGTAGCAAGCTGCGTGATCTGCTGGCCGGTCACCACGCTGCTGACTTCGCCTGTGTCGGTTTGGACAGCAACCGGCTGGGCCTCGACCGTAATCGTTTCCTGGACATTGCCGACCTCCAACTTAAAGTCGACACGGTGACGCTCGCCCACCTGCAACACGATTCCGTTCTCCAGTCCGGCCCGGAATCCACTGGCTTCGACGCGGATCGTGTAGCGCCCGATATGCAGGTCGGGCGCTCCATACTGGCCGTCAGTGCCAGTGGTGACGCTGGTGGTGATTCCTGTATCGGTGTTGGTTAGAGTGATCTTCGCGCTCGGGACGGCGGCGCCCGAGGGGTCGGTTACGGTCCCAACGATGGTTGCTTCCTGGGCGAAGGCCAAGGTGCCGCATGCGAAGAGGAGGAAGGCCAAGACATACGAGATCGCAAGCCGGCTTGCATTGCGTTCTCGAACAGGGGGACACAGACTCGCGACGTCGCGGTGCGAGAGAGAGTTCATTTTTCAGCCTCCAGACGGCGTTTCCGAGCGAGAAAACGGCCCCACAATGCAACGCTCGCGTCGTAAACGTTTACGGTCTACACATCTCCACCGCCTGTTGTCAAGAAGAAAATCGATTCTCCTAATAAAAAAGTATGGTCTCACGCCCCGGCGGAGTTATACTTGCGTCCTTCGACGCACGCTTCGCGGAAAATGGGTCAGTTTTGGGGGTGTCTATGAGAACCCTGGTCACGTTCTGTGTTTTGCTTACTCTCGGCGGTTTAGGCACATCGTTGGCCCAGCAAGAGCAGCCTCCTGTTGCTCGAACCCAGGCTCCTCCCTCGAACGCTGCACTGGGACAGGAGTTCCCCATCGTTATGCAGCAGAAGGTAGTTGCAGGCAAGACGCCCGCCGGGACGCAGATCAAGGCCAATGTTGTGATCGCTACCCTGATGCATGGAAAGGTCATCCCTCGAAACGCAGTGTTGTCCGGGGAAGTGATTGAGTCG
>Ga0335076_10005618_pt1 | contig 12661 bp, 10 predicted proteins | sample Lox_Sample_25_FD_206717 | JGI IMG/M metagenome (GOLD analysis project Ga0335076, IMG submission 206717) | Soil microbial communities from Loxahatchee National Wildlife Refuge, Florida, United States - Lox_Sample_2.5 | ecosystem: Environmental > Terrestrial > Soil > Wetlands | place: USA...
CCATGGCGGCCAGCGGCTCGTCCAGCAGGAGGATCTTGGCCTCGGTGTAGACAGCCCGCGCCACCGCGATCGCCTGCCGCTGGCCGCCCGACAGCCGGGACACCTCGGCGTCAACGGAGGGGAGGTCGACCCCCATCTCGTCGAGGTACTGGCGGGCGGCCTTGCGCATGGACCGGTTGGCCAGCAGGGGCCAGCGGACCTGTTCCCGGTTGAGGAACATGTTGTGGTACACGCTGAGCTGGTTGATCAAGGCCAGGTCCTGGTAGACCACGTCGATGCCGAGCGAGCGGGCCTGATCGACAGACTTGAACGAGACCTCCTGGCCGTTCAGGATGATCCGCCCGGAGTCCTGGGGCTGGAAACCGCAGAGAATCTTGATGAGGGTGGACTTGCCGGCGCCGTTGTCGCCGAGGAGGCCGAGCACCTCGCCCTTGCCCAGGCGCATATTCACGTCGACCAGCGCGGTCACGGCCCCGAACCGCTTGGCGATGTGCTCCGCTCGCAGCACGTCTCCGTCCGGGCTGGCGGGCGTGCCGCCGTCGGGGCTGGCGGGCGCGGGCGGGCCCGCGGGTCCGGACGTCACCGGGCTCTCCCTTCTCCGCGGAGCCGGGCGAGCGAGACGTTAGCGATCATGGCGATCAGGATCGCGACCCCGAAGATGATGTTCAGCGGGTTGGCGCTGATGCCCTGGATGGAGAATCCGTCGGTCAGCACGGCGAGCACGGCCGCGCCGAAGAAGGCGCCGAGAATGGTGCCAACCCCGCCGAGCATCGCGGTTCCGCCGATCACGGCCGCCGTCACCGAGTAGAACATGGCCTGGTAGCCGCCGTTGCTCGGGTCGATCGAACTGGTCTGGAAGGCAACCTGCACGCCGACGAGCGCTCCCATGAAGCCGGTGATCATGAAATTCCCGTACTTGATCCGGGCCACGTTGATGCCGGCCTCATGCGCGCCCAGGCTGTTGCCGCCGACCGCGATGGTGTGCAGGCCCCATCTCGTCCGGGTGAGCACGACATGGAAGATCGCCACGAGAATGACCGCCCACACGATCTCCGACCAGGCGTAGGTGCCGAACCAGTGCCCGATCCCCACCACCGCATTCGGGATCTGCGCGGGCTCGCCGTGGGACGTCGTGAGCAGGATGCCGTCGAGGACGAACCCCGTGCCGAGCGTGGTGATGAACGATGGTACGCCAACGGTGACGGTCAGGAACGCGTTGACCCAGCCGACGACCACCCCCATGAACAGGGAGAGCAGGATGGCCAGGATGCCCGGCACTCCGTAGAAGTCGATCAGGTAGTGCATGAGGAACGGCGCGAACGCGTAGATGAAGCCGACCGACAGGTCGATCTCCCCGCAGATCAGCAGCATGACCTCGCCGACGGCGATGATCGCGATCGGCGCCAGGACCTGGGTGAACACGACCATGTTGTCTTTGGTGAGGAACGCCGAGTTGCTGAACGTGAAGTAGAGGAACAGCACCACCGCCACGACGAAGACCGTGGCCTCGCGCTGCCGCAGGAACAATGCGCCGACGCGTCGCGGGAAACCCGGACGGGACGGCGGGGCGCCCGGTCGCGGCGTGTAGGGGGCTGCACGCTGTTCGGCGGTCTCGCTCATACGGACTTCGCTTCCCGTGGGCCGTCCGGTTATGCGCCGACGGCGGGCGATGGCCCGCAGCCGCGGTACGTGTCGCCCGCCGTCGGCGTGCCTGCCTAGGCCGAGCCTAGTGCAGGCGTGTCAGGTGCTGGTGGTGGCGGGCGGCGCCTTGATCGCGCCGGACGGCCGGGGGACCACCTTCTGCGCGCTGCTCGTGCCCTGGTACCTGGACGTGGTCGTGAACGGGGCGATGTTGTCCTTGTTCACCACGGTCAGGCCGGTGTCGGTATCCGGCGGGGCCAGCACGCCTCCGGAGATGTTGTACAGATAGAAGTACAGCACCGGCAGGAAGCCCTGCAGGTAGGGATCCTGGAAGATGCTGAAGTTGAGCTGACCGGCCTTGATCGCGGTCAGCGTGGGGCCCAGCGTGTCGAACCCGCCGGCCGGGATCTTGCCCGCGAGGCCCGCCGCCGCGAGCGCCTGGCCGAGGTCCGAGGTGGAGCCGGCGTCGACCGCGAAGGCGCCCTTGAGGGTGGATTTGTTCGCCAGCAGGTACGCCTTCTCCGCGTTCAGCTCGCCGGCGGTCGCCGCGCCGGTCGCGACCTCGTGCAGCTTGTAGCTGCTGCCGAGGACCGAGGCGGCGCCGTCGTACCGGGGCTGGATGTTCCCGGTGCCCGGGGTGGCGATGAAGATGACGATGTCTCCGCCGCCGGGGATGAGCGTCTTGATCTGCTGCCCCATCGCCTGCCCCGACAGGAACAGCGCCTGGCCGACGTAGGCGAGCCGGTTCGTGCCGATGACGGGCTTGTCGTTGACGAACGTGCCGTCCGCGTTGTAGGTGATCACCGGGATGCCGGCGTTCATCGCGTTCATCACCGGGGTGGTGAAGGCGGTGTTGCTGATGGCGGCCAGGGCAATGCCGCTGGCCTTGGCGGCGGCCGCGGTGTTGAAGTAGCTCACCATCTGCGGTACGACCGAGTTCGCCGACCCGCCCCACTTGGGTGTGGGCAGGTCGAGAAGCGCGGCCGCGTCCGACAGGGCGTACTGGGTCGGAGTGAAGAACGGGTTGCTGGTGACGTGATTCACGAACCAGAACTGCCACGCCGGGGTCTTCGGGAAATTGCCCGCGGCGGTGGCCGCGGCGGTGCTGCTGCTGGACGTGCACGCGGCGAGCAGCGCGGAGGCGGCCGCGGTGGCGCTGACCAGCCCGGTGCCGGTCAGCAGCTTGCGGCGGGTGGGACCATCCTTCATGTTGAGGGTCTCGATAGCCTCTTCGACCTTGGGGTCGACGTGTCTCATCAAACCTCCAGACAAGTGATCAGGAGAAATATGCTGCAGTCTGCGCCGGATGCAGGCGGTGCCGGTAGGGACCTTCGCCCTGTTGCATACGGCGGAGGGCAGCGCAGGCCGCCAGGACAGAGACGCAGGTCAGATGGTGAGCCGAACTCCCCACGGCTCGCTCCATGGCCTGCCCTCGATTCGGCTTTGAAAATCGCGAATGAGCACCGGAGCCAATCTGGGGCCGCACCCGCATAAGCGTCCCGGGACAGCACCAACTGCCCCCCACAAGGGCGCCGACCGGGACCGGCCCAGGACGACCGCTCTGGTGAGGCCTAAACGTAAAGCCAAACAAGCTTGACCGTCAACGAACACACCCCGTCAGATGCGAACATGTGATCTCCGCCTTGGCGCTGGTCACAAACGTGGGCGGGGTAAGTTTGTGGCAATCTGTGGATATCGGCTGACCAGTCCCTGGCGCGCTCCGCCGACCGGTCAGACCACCCGGGCCGGCCACCGCAGGAGGGCGGGCCGGTGGGTTGCACCGCCCCGGGGGCGAAGGGTGAGGAGATGCTGGCCAAGCAGCGGCAGGCGCTGATTCTGCAGGAGGTGCGGGGAGCGGGCAGCGCGCGCGTGAGCGAGCTGACCGTGCGCCTCGGGGTCTCCGACATGACGATCCGCCGTGACCTGGAGATGCTGGCCAGGACCGGGCTCATCGACAAGGTCCACGGTGGGGCCGTCCTGCCGGGCGCACCGAGCAGTCACGAGCCGGGCTTCGAGACCAAGTCCACCCTGGAGCAGGCGGCCAAGGCGGCGATCGCCGCGGCGGCGGCGGACCTGGTCCCGCCCGGGAGCGCGATCGGGCTGGCCGCCGGGACCACGACGTTCGCGCTGGCGGAGCGGCTGATCGGCATCCCAGGCGTCACCATCGTGACCAACTCGGTGCGGGTGGTGAGCCTGCTGGGCGGCGGCGCGGTGGCCGAGCACACCGCCCGGGACGCATCGGTCGTCCTCACCGGCGGCACCCGGACCCCGTCGGATGCCCTGGTCGGCCCGATCGCCGACCTGACCATCCGCTCCCTCCACCTTGACCTGCTCTTCCTTGGCTGCCACGGCATTGACCCGGTGGCCGGTCTCACCACCCCCAACCTGGCCGAAGCCGAGACCAACCGGGCGTTCGTACAGGCGGCGCGCAAGGTGACGGTGGTGGCCGATCACACCAAGTGGGGAACGGTCGGCCTCTGCTCGTTCGCCGACCTGACGGACGTCGACACGCTGATCACCGATGACGGGCTGCCGCCGGAGGCGCGGACGCTGGCCGCCGACCGCGTCGACAAGCTCGTGGTCGTGAACATGACGTCCCGGGCCACCCACCCGGGCCACCAGGCCCGGCCGGACACGCACCCGGCCCACCCGGCCCAGCCCGGCGACACCGAACTGGTGCGCAGGTGACCGGACGGGCCTCAGGCCCGGCGACGCTCGGGGACGGTGACCATGGGCGAAGATCAGGAGACGGTGACCGTAGGCGAGCTCGGCGTGCCGGGCCCGCCGTCCGGCCCGGCCGCCTCGGCCAGTTTCATGGCCTCCTCGATGAGGGTCTCCACGATCTGCGACTCGGGCACGGTCTTGATGACCTCGCCGCGCACGAAGATCTGCCCCTTGCCGTTGCCGGACGCCACCCCCAGGTCAGCCTCACGCGCCTCACCCGGCCCGTTGACCACACACCCCATGACCGCCACCCGCAGCGGCACCTCCATGCCCTCCAGGCCCGCGGTGACCTGATCGGCCAGGGTGTAGACGTCGACCTGGGCGCGGCCACAGGACGGGCAGGACACGATCTCCAGGCCACGCTCGCGCAGGCCGAGTGACTCCAGAATGGCGATGCCGACCTTGACCTCCTCGACCGGCGGTGCCGACAGCGACACGCGGATCGTGTCCCCGACCCCCTCGGCGAGCAGCGCGCCGAACGCGACCGCCGACTTGACGGTGCCCTGGAAGGCGGGGCCCGCCTCGGTGACCCCTAGGTGCAGCGGGTAGTCGCACGCCTGCGCGAGCTGACGGTAGGCGTTGATCATCACTACCGGGTCGTGATGCTTGACCGAGATCTTGATGTCGGTGAACCCGTGCTCCTCGAACAGCGAGCACTCCCACAGGGCCGACTCCACCAGCGCCTCGGCGGTGGCCCGGCCGTACTTGGCCAGCAGCCGCTTGTCCAGCGAGCCCGCGTTGACGCCGATCCTGATCGGCACGCCGGCGTCGGACGCCGCCCGGGCGATCTCGGCCACCTTGTCGTCGAACGTCTTGATGTTCCCCGGGTTGACCCGCACCGCCGCGCAGCCAGCGTCGATCGCGGCGAACACGTACTTGGGCTGGAAGTGGATGTCGGCGATGACGGGGATCTGCGACTTGCGGGCGATCTGCGGCAGCGCCTCGGCGTCGTCCTGGGAGGGGACGGCCACCCGCACGATCTGGCAGCCGGCCGCGGTCAGCGCGGCGATCTGTTGCAGCGTGGCGTTCACGTCGGCGGTCAGCGTGGTGGTCATCGACTGGACCGACACCGGGGCGCCACCGCCCACGGGCACAGCGTGCTTGCCCTTGCCGACCATGATCTGGCGCGACTTGCGCCGGGTGGCGAGCGGCTCACGGGCAGGCTGGGGCATGCCAAGGTCTATCGTCATGACGCTCGTTGCCTCACTGGAGGATGTGAACCGGGTTGACGAGGTCAGCCGTGATCAGCAGCAATGAAAAACCTATCAGCAGCACGAACACCCCGACGCTCACGGGTATCAGCCGCCGGTAGTCCACCGGGCCGGGGTCGGGCCTGCCCAGCAGCCGGGCCAGCCAGGCGCGGCACCGCTCGTAGATCACGACCGCGATATGCCCGCCGTCCAGCGGGAGCAGCGGGAGCAGGTTGAACAGGCCGACGAAGATGTTCAGCGAGGCGATGATCAGCAGCACCACGCTGACCCTGGCCTGCCAGCTGATGGGCGCGGCGACCACCTGGCCGGTCGCGTCGGCGGCGCCGACCACGCTGGTGACATCGCCGCCCGGGGTGTTGGCACGGTTCTTGGAGAACAGGTCCGGGATGGCCTTGGGCAGGCTCGCCACCACGCCGGCCGAGCCGGCCACGATCTGGCCGAACTGGCTGCCCGCGTAGCTGACGCCGCGCACCGGCCCGGACCGCTGGAAGACGATGACCGGCGAGACGCCCAGATAGGACCCGTGGCGGCCGCTGACCACGGCCAGCGAGGCGTGCAGGGTCCGCCGGTGCCCGTCGCGCTCCACGGTGACGATGATCCGCTGGCCGGCCGGCTGGCTGCGGATGACCTTGCCCATCTGGGTCCAGTTCCGCACCGGCGTTCCCGCGACAGCGATGATCTTGTCTCCGGCCTTGAGGCGGGCCTGCCTGGCGGGCGAGGCGGGGTCGGACCGCGTGCACGCCGAGCTGATGCTGGCCGGCACGCAGGCGTCGATGGTGCCGACGGTGGTCGATGTGCCCGGGTTGGCCTGGCCGATGAACACCGCCACCGCGAACAGCAGCACAAAGGCCAGCACGAAGTGCATGAACGACCCGGCGGCCAGCACGATGATGCGCTGCCAGCCGGGCTGGCGGCGGAACGACCGGGCCTCGTCGGCCGGGTCGACGTCGTCCATGTTGGTCATGCCGGCGATCTTCACGTACCCGCCGACCAGGATCGGCTTGACCCCGTACTCGGTCTCGCCCCTCCGGGTCGACCAGATGGTCTGGCCGAAGCCGACGAAGTACTGGGTGACCTTCATGCCGAACTTCTTGGCGGTGACGAAATGGCCCGTCTCGTGCAGCATGATCGAGAAGAACAGGGCCAGGACGAAGATGAGGATGCCGAGGAGGAAGCTCATCCGGCGGAATCTCCCCTCCTGCCGACCGCGCTCGCGGCGCGGCGCACCCGCTTGCTGGTCAGTTCGCTGGCCCGGTCCCGCGCCCATCGGTCAGCGGCGAGCACATCCGCCAGCTGGACGCTGCCCCGCCCGCGGCCGTCATGCTCCGAGACTACCTGGGCGACGATGTCGACGATCCCGGTGAACGGAAGCTGGCCGGCCAGGAAGGCGTCCACGCACACCTCGTTGGCCGCGTTGTAGGCGGCCGGGGCGGTGCCGCCAGCCGACCCCGCCTCGCGGGCGATGCGGACGGCGGGGAAGGCCTGCTCGTCCAGTGGCTCGAAGGTCCAGGTATGGGCGGCGGACCAGTCCACCGCCGGGGCGGCGCCCGCGACGCGGTCCGGCCAGCCCAGCGCGAGCGCGATCGGGATCCGCATGTCGGGCGGGCTGGCCTGCGCGATGGTGGAACCGTCGCTGAACTCCACCATGGAGTGGACCACCGACTGCCGGTGGACCACCACCTCGATCGCCTCGAAGCCGACACCGAACAGCAGGTGGGCCTCGATCACCTCCAGGCCCTTGTTGACCAGCGTCGCGGAGTTGACGGTGATGACCGGCCCCATGTTCCAGGTCGGGTGGGCCAGCGCCTGCTCCGGGGTGACCTGTTCCAGCTCGGCGCGGCTGCGGTGCAAGAACGGGCCGCCGCTTGCGGTCAGTACCAGCTTGGCCACCTCGCCGGCGGACCCGCCGCGCAGGCACTGCGCGATCGCGGAGTGCTCGGAGTCGACCGGGACGATCTGGCCCGGCCGGGCCAGGCCGGCCACCAGCGGCCCGCCGGTGATCAGCGACTCCTTGTTCGCCAGGGCGAGCACGCGCCCGGCGCGCAGCGCCGCCAGGGTGGCGGCCAGCCCGCTGAACCCGGTCACCGCGTTGAGCACCACGTCGCAGGGCCAGGCCGCCGCCTCGGCGACCCCGTCCGGCCCGGCGAGCACCTTCGGCTGCGTGCCGGCACCCTGCGCGCGCAGGGCCGCGCGGACCTCGGCGGCGGCCGGCTCACGCTCGACCGCCACCACCTCGGCCCCGAACTCGGCCGCCTGGCTGGCCAGCAGGGCCGGGTTGCCGCCGCCGGCCGCTAGGCCGACGACCCGGAACCGGCCGGGATTGCGCCGGATGACATCGGCCGTCTGCGTGCCGATCGATCCCGTCGAGCCCAGCAGGACGACATCGCGGGGGCCGGCGCCGGAGGAATTCACCCCGCTATTGTGCCCCGTATCCGGTTACCGCGCCGTATCCGGTTACCGCGTCCGCGTCGGCCCACCGGCACCTGGCGGGCCGGGATGGCCCGTTCCGCGCAGCGCTGCGGCGCGGATCCCGCGGTCCTGGCCGGATGCACCGGCCGGCCCCGCTGGTGTTTACTGGCCCGGGTGGCCGGCCCGTTCGGCACATCCCGACGGGAGAGCCATGCTGGTCCGCGCGACGAAGCTGACCGTGGAATCCGCGGCCGCCGCGCCGGACTGGCAGGCCCTCCGGCCCGCGGGCGACCCCGGGGCCGTCGGCGGCCGCCTCAACTCCGCGTTCCGGCGGCCACCGGCCGGGCACACCGGCACCCGGGGCGGCTAGCGCCTGGGCACCCGGGCCTACCCGGCTACCGCCGCCGGCGACCGTTCCCAGTCCGGCCGCAGCGGCATCCCCGAGTGCCCCGCCGGCTCGAGCTTGACGCCGAGGATCTGGTGCAGCGCGACCACGTTCAGCTCGAAACCGAGCCGTGAGCCGGCCATGTACAGCCGCCACACCCGCGCTCTGCCCCCACCGACCTCGGCGACCGCCTCGTCCCAGTGGGCGTCGAGGTTGGCGCACCACCCGGCCAGGGTCAGGGCATAGTGCTCGCGCAGGTTCTCCTCGTGCCGGATCTCGAACCCGGCATCGTTCATCCGTGACACCAGGTGCCCCGGGCCTTCCAGCTCCCCGTCGGGGAACACGTACCGGTTGATGAACCCCCCGGCGCGGCGGGCCGGCTCGCTGTCGTCGGGCCTGGTGATGCAGTGGTTGAGCAGACGCCCGCCCGGCTTCAGCTTGCCGTGCAGGAACGAGAAGTAGGCCGGCAGCCGCCCCTTGCCGATGTGCTCGGTGAGGCCGATCGAGCTCACCGCGTCGAAGCCGCTCTCCGGCACGTCCCGGTAGTCGAGGTGACGCACCTCGGCCAGCTCAGCCAGCCCAGCGTCCTCGATCGCCCGCTGGGCCCAGGCGGCCTGCTGCGCCGACAAGGTCACGCCGAGCGCCTTCACGCCGTACTCCCGGGCGGCGTGGCGCACCATGCCGCCCCACCCGCAGCCGACGTCCAGCAGCCGCATGCCCGGCCGCAGGCCCAGCTTCCTGGCCACCAGGTCGTGCTTGTAGTCCTGCGCCTCTTCCAGCGTCGCGTCCTCGCGCGGGAAGCAGGCGCAGGTGTAGGCCATCGACGGCCCGAGCACCCACTCGTAGAAGGTGTTGGACACGTCGTAGTGGTGCGAGATCGCGCTGGCGTCACGGCCCTTGCTGTGGCGCCGCCCGCCCAGCCAGCGGCGGTTCACCCGCACCTCCTGCGGGGGTGGCGGCACCCGGGGGAACAGCAGCTTCGGGCCGCCCAGTTCGTTCAGCAGGCGCAGCCGCTCGGACACGTCCAGGTGCACCTGCCGTGTCCCCGCCATCCGGGCGAGAGCGGTGTACATGTCCCCCTCGACGTCGAGGTGACCGGAGACGTAGGCGCGGGCCAGCCCGAGCGAGCCTGGCGCCTGGGCCAGGTAGGCCACCGCTACCGGGGAGCGCACGGTGATCCGCACCGGCGCGCCCGCCGTGCCTGACGTGCTTCCGTCGTAGGCGCGGAACTCCACCGGGGCATCCGGCCCCGCCATCTTCTCGAACACCTCGGCCAGTGTCATGCCGACCATCCCTTCGCTCACTGCCCGCGGACACACTTCTCATACAGCCCGGCCAGCCTCCCGGCGCCATCGTAAGAGCGCTTGAGCTCCGCATAGGCCGCGCCGTTGTAGCGCGCCCAGAACTGCTCCGGCGAGTAGAACGACGTCGAATACAGTCCCTTCTGGCCGCCGAGCGCGGCGACCTCCGCCTCCACCAGGCGGTTGTAGTGCCCGTCCGGGCGCCCGGGCGGCAGAGGCACGGTCCCCCAGAAACCGAAGTTCACATACACCTCGCCCGGCCGCAGCGGGTAGAGCGGCCAGGAGTCCTGTCCGCGCAGGCGCAGCGGGCACAGCCAGACCGGGCTCATGCCTACCTCAGCGGCGAAGAACCGCGCAAACTCGGCGCTGCGCGCCAGCGGGATCTCCACGTCCTGGATCACCGCTTCGCGCGGCGGCTGGCCCCGGCTCGCGGTCAGCGTTTCCGAGAGACGGTACCGCCGGTCCAGCGCGACCAGCGCCCGGTAGACGTTCGAGCGCCGGTAGCGGCGTGGCCAGGCGCGGCGGATCGCCGGGTGCTGGACGCCGAACGGGCGCGAGCACCAGAACCAGTCGGTGTCCCAGCGCCAGAGGTAGTCGCGGGTGGCCAGGAAGTCCTCCTGTGGCCCGCGCAGCGAGCGGTAATAGATGCGCTGCCCGGTGTAGTCGCTGACCCAGGGGGCGACGTCGCTGTAGGCGCCGACCGTCAGATAGATCTCATGCGGGCTGAACGCGGTCCCGTCCACGAAGTCCGCCCGGTGCCCGTGCAGGCTCGCCTCCGCCGCGATCTGGCCGACGGCCTCCATGCACGCCTCCGGGGAGGCAAAACGGAAGTGCCGCAGGTGCACGTAGGGCTGGACCGGCTCCAGCTCGATGGTGAGCGACAGGGCGTAGCCGAGCGTGCCGTAGGAATTCGGGAACCCACGGAACAGGTCGGCGTGCTCCCCGTCCGGGGCCGCGGTGACGATCCGGCCGTCCCCGGTGAGGATCTCCATCTCGGTGACGGACTCGTGGGGCAGGCCGTTGCGCAGGGACGTGGACTCGATGCCGAGCCCGGTCACCGCCCCGCCGAGCGTGATCGTCTTCAGCTGGGGCACCACCAGGGGCATCAGGCCGTACCGGAGGGTGGCGTCGGCCAGGTCCTCGTAGGTGGTCATGCCGCCGACAACGGCCATCCGGCGCCGGGAGTCGACGTGCAGCACCCGGGTGAACGCCGACACGTCCAGGCCCGGCGAGGAGGTGGATGGCGTCCGGGCCGGGACGGGGTCGCGGAACCGGAACAGGTTGGAGGTGCGCTTGGCCAGCCGGACCGGGCTGCCCGGCGGGAGGGCCGCGTAGGCGTCACGGATGGCGGCGACCGCCGCCTGGTGCCGGGCCAGCACCGTGGCCGGAACCCGTGCCGGCCGGGGCGGCGTGCCCGTGGCAGCCAGGCCCTGTCGCCCTCCCTGTGCGGCGTTAGTCAAGCCGGCCTCCCTTCATTGGCGGCAGCCGGTCTCCAAGTGAGGATGAACGCTGCGGCCCGTACCGGCAAGTCCGCACCGGCCGACGCCCGCGGCCGGCCGCGTCTGTCGCGGCACTCCCGCGGGCCTATTCCCGGGTATCGGGGAGCCCGTAGCTGCGCTCGACCTCCTCCGGGGTCATCGGCAGCCGCGCCGCCGATGGCGGCACGCCGGCGTCGAGGATCTCCCGTAGCAGCAGCGCCATCGAGTAACCCGGGTCGCAGGCCAGGGCGCGGTCGATCGCGATGCTGGCCAGCACCCCGTCGCCGGACTGCCAGGCGGTGAACGCGAGCAGCGCCGCCGGGCCGGGCACCCATGTGTCGGCGGCGGCGCGCACCAGGTCGGCCCACAGCCGCAGGTGCGCATCCCGGTGCCCGGGATCCATCCGCGCCCAGGCGTCGTCCCGGACCGGCAGGTGAGCCAGGCTGACCACGAGCCACGCGAGGAGATCGTCGTCGGTGATCGCGCCGCCGGCGCGGTAGTGGACGATCGCGGCCCTGACCGCCCGCCGCCCTTCGCTGATCACCAGGCGCAGCGGGCTGCCGCCCCGCTTGGCCGCCTTCTCGGCCAGCGCGGCCGCCCGTGCGCAGGCCCGCTCGGCCGCCTGGTCCCTGGCCCTGGCGCGCTCGCCGCTGAGCGGCGCGATGGTGCGCTCCAGCGCCGTCCGGTCCGGGTAGGCGCCCAGGCCGGCCACGGACATCGCCGCGGCCACCGGATGGGAGCTGGAGTCGAACGGCACCCCGTCCGCGGGGCAGCAGTCCACCTCATGGCACAGGTACGACCAATAGCGTCCGCCGGAGACCCGTAACAGCTCACGCACCGTCAGGCCGCCCCGCCGGGCGGCTGCGGTGAAGACGTCCATCACCGGGGTGACCAGCCTGCCCTCGCCGTACCCGACGGCCACCACGGTGGTGGCCCGGCGCTTGCGCAGCACGGTCACCGCATGCCGGGCGATCTCGTGCGCGGCCGGTCCGGCCGGCGGGTCGGGCAGGTCGTAGCGGAACCCGAGCTTGACCCGGTCCCGTGGGGCGCCGGCTCCGATCACCACCAGGCTCCGGGCCGGGTGAAACCCGAGCAGGTAGGGAACGGCGGCGATGATGTCGGCGGGCGAACTCAGGCGTACCCGGGGCGAACCGGTCCGGCCCATCTCCTGGGGGCCGCCACGGCCCCCGGCTGGTGTTGTGTCCATGCCGCCAGGCTGGGCCGGCGGCCGGGCCGGGGCGAGACGTGGACCGCTATCTGTGGGCTGGCCCCGGCGACGCGCTCTCGGTATCCACAGCCGCTGGCCCGGGTCTTGACGGTGGCCGGGCGCGGCGCAGGTCAGGCGGCCCGGGCCGGAAAGCCCGGCCTCCGAGGCCGTAGAGCAGCGGCCCGGGGCGCCCGGGCCGTCCGTGGACGGCCTTCAGAGAGTGATGCCGAGCAGGGCGTCCACCGCGTCGCAGACGAGGCCCGCCGCGCGCCCGCCCGGCGGGCCCGGCGCGGCGGTGATCTCCT
>Ga0335076_10005620_pt1 | contig 12658 bp, 8 predicted proteins | sample Lox_Sample_25_FD_206717 | JGI IMG/M metagenome (GOLD analysis project Ga0335076, IMG submission 206717) | Soil microbial communities from Loxahatchee National Wildlife Refuge, Florida, United States - Lox_Sample_2.5 | ecosystem: Environmental > Terrestrial > Soil > Wetlands | place: USA: Florida...
TTTTGTTCTTCGTTCGTCATTACCGTTGCGCAATCTGCGACGCCCAGGGTTGCGTCGTTGTTTTCTTCCGCCCCTTCGGGGCTCCCTGACTATTACTTCTCCTCCCAGGGCTTGCGCCGTGGGCTTCATTCTTGCGCCGCTTCGCGGCTTTTAGGACGGTTCGTCCTTTGAAATCTACCTATGGCACGTATTGCAACTGGTAATATCGGCCACGTTGCGCACGTTGTATTTCTTGATCAGGGCAAAACCCAACTCGGCCTGGTCGGTGTAACTCTTTCCATCAAACGCGACGGCATGGCCGCTACTGGGCGGCTGATAACGCATATTGAATACCTGATCGCGAGGGCGGAGATTATTTTCAGGCGCGCGATGGCAACCAAGGCACCACTCCATCTGCAGCGATTCCTGCTGGTACATCAAGGGCATGAGGTCCACCGGGCCGTGGCAGGTGTTGCAGCCGACGCCCTTTGTAACGTGAATGCTGTGATTGAAATAAACGAAGTCGGGAAGCTGGTTCACGCGCGTCCACTGCAGGGATTGTCCGGAACGGTAGCTGGCGCGGACAGGCTCAAGCAGTTGTGCGTTGGTCCAGATCTGCGAATGGCAGTTCATGCACGTCTTGGTGGGAGGGATTCCGGCGAAACTTGAGGTCTCGACCGAGGTGTGGCAATAGCGGCAATCGATGCCGAGTCCGTTGACGTGATGCTGATGGCTGAAGGGTACCGGCTGAGGCTTCCGCACACCAGCAAACGTGACATAGGGGGATCCCTGTACAGCGTAGGCAACAAATCCCAGCGCGGCAATAACGAACACCGCGCCGAAAATCGTCGCGCGCGACAAAGTATTCGTACTGCGATGAAAGATCTGCGACATTCCCTTGTGATCTGGCTAAAGGAGACCCGGCGGACCGTCCGCTGTCATCTGGCGTTTAGATACGGCGTAAAGAAAACCACCCACGAGGTTTTCCGGTGTTCGTGAAACTCGAAATTATAAATACTTCGCAAGCATTTTGTCGCGCCTTTTTAAAATTCCAGAGAGAAAAAATTTAGGACTGAACATCACTGGAAAAATTGTTGGCTTTTTCAATGCCGAAAATCGCTCACTGTTCAAATAAACAACTTCGCTGCCGGGCTAGTCAGCCGCTTCCGTCTCAGAGTGCGACGCACTTAACCGACATTATCGTAGATTCATGACGAGCAGTTTGGGTTCGGTCATTTCTTCGATGGCGTATCGCAGGCCTTCGCGGCCGAGGCCGGAGTCTTTGACGCCACCATAGGGCATGTGATCGACGCGGAACGAGGGAATATCGCCGGCGATGACGCCGCCGACTTCGAGCTCATCGTAGGCCTGGAACAGAAGCTTGGCATCGCGAGTGAACACTCCTGCCTGCATCCCATAGGGAGAGTTGTTGACCTGGCGCAGGGCCTGATCGAAATCCTTGTAAGGTTCGACCGTCACGACAGGCCCAAAGATCTCCTGACAGTTCACCTTCATATCGGGCTTGGTGCCCGTGAGCACCGTGGGCTCAACGATGAGTTTATTGCGACCGCCACCGCATAGCAGGCGGGCGCCGCCTCGCACGGCTTCCTCGATCCAGTTCATGGTTCGGACGGCATCACTTTCACGGATAAGCGGGCCGACGTCGGTGGACTCGTCCAGGGGATCGCCGACTCTCAACTTCTTAACGCCTTCCACGAGCAGATCGGTGAAACGGCCATAGACAGAGTGTTCGACGAAAACGCGCTGCACCGATATGCACGTTTGACCTGCATAGGCGAAACCTCCGGTGACGCAGCGGTCAGCGGCGTAGGCGACGTCGGCGTCACTGTGGACAATGACAGCGGCGTTGCCTCCGAGTTCGAGAACGACTTTCTTTTTCCCGGCGCGACGTTTGATGTCCCAGCCGACTGGCACGCTGCCGGTAAAACTGATCAGCTTGATGCGATCGTCGGTCACGAGCAGGCCGGCGTCTTCATTGGAAAGCGGTAGCACGTTGAGGCCGCCATCAGGCCATCCTGCCTGCTGCACACACTCGGCGAGAAGCAGCGAGCAGAGCGGGGTCTGCGGCGCCGGCTTCAAGACCATGGGACAGCCGGCCGCGATAGCAGGCGCGACTTTGTGGGCAACCAGATTGATGGGGAAATTGAAAGGCGTGATGCCAGCGATGGGACCTAGCGGATAACGACGCACAATGCCCCAACGCCCTGCGGTGAATTCCTGCCAATCAAGGGGAAGAAATTCGCCGTAGATGCGGGTGCTCTCTTCCGCGGCAACGTTGAAGGTGAAGATGGCGCGTTCGACTTCAGTGCGGGCGCCTTTAATAGGCTTGCCGGCTTCTTGCGCGAGCGTGCGGGCGAATTCCTCTTTGCGTTCGACCATCTGCGCCGAGATACGGCGCAGGACGCGCTGGCGCTCGAAGGCGGGCAGCCGGCGCGTCGTGCCAAAGGCTTTAACGGCGGCCGCAATGGCAGCGTCGGCCTGCTCGCGGCGTCCTTGCACGACGCGGGCAATCAGGCTGTCGTCGTAGGGGGAACGGATTTCGACGATGTCGCCATCTTCCTGCCAGCGTCCATCGACAAAATAGCCGTGTGTTGCGACAGGTGCGACTGTCATCTGTGACATGGATCTCCCCCGAGCCCACAGAATTACATTTCGATTATAGGACTTTTGCTGATGGGGTGGAGTTCATGTCATGGGGCGGACTCGGGTGCCGTTTACAATGACTCGCATCGATGACGGATAGCCTGACAATTTCGCAGTTGGCAAGGCGTGTGCGGCGGGGGGAGGTTACTCCGGTTGAGTTGACGCGAAATTGCCTGGAACGGATCGAGAAGCACAATCCGGCGTTGCAGGCATTCATCACCGTGACGGCCGAGTCGGCATTGGCAGAGGCGCGCATTGCGGAAGCCGAGATTTTGCGCGGGGAGTGGCGAGGTCCGCTCCACGGAATACCTGTGGCGTTGAAAGATCTCATTGACACGACAGGCGTGAGAACTACCGGGGCGAGCGCCTTCTATAAAGATCGGGTTCCGGCCCAAGACGCTGAAGTGGTCAGGAGATTGCGTGCGGCCGGCGCCGTGTTTGTTGGGAAAAACAACTTACATGAGCTCGCGTATGGGGGCAGTTCGCTGGTCAGCTACTTCGGTGAGGTGCGGAATCCCAGGGATCACGCGCGTGTCGCTGGGGGATCCTCGGGAGGATCGGCGGCATCAGTGGTCGCGGGATTGGCATACACCGCCATTGGAACGGATACGGCCGGATCCATTCGAGAACCCGCAACGCTCTGCGGGTGCGTGGGATTGAAGCCGACATACGGGCGCGTGTCGAGCCGGGGAGTGATGCCTCTTTCCGCGTCGCTGGACCATGTCGGGCCCCTGGCGACTTCGGTCGCCGATGCGGCGATCGTGCTGCAGGCAATTGCGGGATACGATCCCGACGATGTGACGACCTCCAACGTTCCCGTGGCGGATTACGTGGGCGCTCTGCTGGAAGATACACGACGATTGCGAGTGGGCGTTCCCCGCGCGTACTTCTTTGACGATCTGGATGTAGGCGTGGCGGCTGCGGTCGAAGGCGCGCTATCGGTGATTCGAACTCTGGCTGGCGAGGTCAGAGATGTAACGGTCGAAGTGCCCACCGATCGCACCCTGCAGGCGGCGGAATCCTATGCGTATCACGCCGAGAAGGTTGCGAAGCATCCGGAACTGTTCCAGCCCGAGACGCTGCGGCGAATCCGCATCGGCGAGAACATCGCAGCCAGGGACTACATTCGATGCCGGCGCGAGTTGGAGGAAACCCGGCGCGAGATCGGGTCTGTCTTTGCCGATCTAGACCTGCTGGTCACTCCGACGACGCCGATTGTCGCGCCGGAAATTGCCGCACTCAAGGCAGATCCGGAGGCATTGCGTCCAACCGAATTGACGCTGCTGCGGAATACGCGCCCGTTCAACGTCTGGGGACTGCCGGCGATCTCTGTTCCTTGCGGCTTCACCGAGGATGGGCTGCCAATTGGATTACAAATTGCGGGACCGCACTGGCGCGAGGACCTTGTCTTGCAACTGGCACATGCGTACGAACAGGCGACGGGGTGGCATAAGGTCGAAGCTCCCCATGCTCACCAATAACCTCTGCTCCTGCCAAACGTCTAAGCATGGGCGTAGACTGATAAGTAATACCAAGCGTTGCTCAAATCATCCTTCCTTCGGAGTCATTCATGAAACCAATGTTGCGGTTGGCGCGGTTAGCGGCTGGCTGTCTTGCACTTTTTGTCTTAGCAGGGTGGGCACAAAATGCGCCGATTCAGGAAGTTCATGGCATTGATATTTCGAACATGGATCGCTCGGTAAAGCCGGGCGATAATTTTTATGATTATGCGAATGGTGGCTGGATCAAGCGGAGCGAGATTCCTCCCGATCGGGCCGGGATCGATGTATGGACGAAATTGTCGGACGAGAGCAACAAGCGCCTCGCAGACCTGATCGCCGAAATCGCGAAGTCTGACGCGCCCGCCGGGTCGGGGCCCCGCAAGGCCGCGGATCTTTACAACTCCTACATGGACGAGGGGGGGATCGAGGCCAAGGGCCTGGCTCCGTTACAGCCGCATCTGCAAGCGATCCAGGCGATCCACGATAAGCGCGAATTGGCGCACGCGCTGGGCGAAAGCCTTCGCGCTGATGTGGACGCGCTGAATAACACTAACTTCCATACGCCAAATCTTTTTGGACTGTGGGTTGCGCCCGGATTCAGCGACTCGGAACACTACACACCTTACCTGATGCAGGGCGGGCTGCAAATGCCGGATCGCGAGTACTACCTTTCCGACAGCGAGCACATGAAGCATGTGCGAGAGCAATATCAGAAGCACGTCGCGGCGATGTTGAAACTGGCCGGATTCGCAGATACCGATGCTCGCGCAACCCGAATCATTGAACTGGAGCGCTCGATCGCGAAGGTGCACCGCACGCTGGCGGAAAGTGAAGACATTCACAAGGCGAACAACACGTGGAAACAGGCCGACTTCCCGACAAAGGCTCCGGGGCTGGACTGGAGCGAATATTTTCGCGGAGCGGGACTGAGCCGCGTCCAGAGTTTCACGGTGTGGCAGCCCGATGCCTTTACCGGCGAATCTGCACTGGTAGCGTCCGCTCCGCTCGAAACCTGGAAGGAATGGCTTGCGTTCCATCTGATTGATGCGCACGCAGGAGTGCTTCCGAAAGCCTTTGCGGAGGAACGGTTCAATTTCTTCGGCAAAGAATTGTCAGGAACCGAGCAGCAGCGTCCGCGATGGCAGCGGGCGGTGTTCGTCGTAGACGGCCAGCTGGGCGACGTGGTCGGACAACTGTATGCACAGCGGTATTTTCCGCCCGAAGCGAAAACAAAAGCGCAGGAAATGGTGGCGAACCTGATCGCGGCTTTTCGTAAGCGGATTGAAGCGCTGAACTGGATGAATCCGGCGACCAAAGCAGAAGCTGAAGCAAAACTTTCGACGCTGTATGTTGGCATCGGATATCCGGAGACCTGGCACGACTATTCCAATTTCGAAGTGAAAGCGGATGACGCGTTCGGCAATATTTGGCGCGGGGATCTGTCCGAGTATCAGCGCCAGGTAGCTCGACTGGGCAAAGCAGTCGATAAGAAAGAGTGGTCCATGACGCCGCAAACGGTGAACGCGGTGAATCTGCCATTACAAAACGCGCTGAATTTCCCGGCCGCGATCCTGCAACCGCCGTTCTACGATCCGCAGGCGCCGAACGCAACGAATTACGGAGCAATCGGAAGTGTAATCGGTCACGAAATCAGCCACACGTTCGACACTGAAGGCAGCACGTTTGACTCGAAAGGCCGGTTGCGGAACTGGTGGACTCCGGAAGATCTAAAACACTTTGAGGCTTCAACCGCGCAACTGGCGGCGCAGTACGACACTTACAAACCTTTCCCAGACTTGGCCCTCAATGGCAAGCAAACTCTGGCGGAAAACATCGCCGATGTGGCTGGAATCGCGGCGGCGTACGACGGTTACAAGGCGTCCCTGGCCGGCAAACCGGCGCTGGTACAAGAAGGATTCACCGGCGACCAGCAATTTTTCATCGCCTTCGCGCAGAGTTGGGGAGAAAAGACGCGAGATGCCGCCCTGCGCCAGCAGGTGCTGACCGATCCTCACGCGCCCGGAGAATATCGCTCCTCCACGGTGCGCAATATCGACGCATGGTATGCGGCGTTTAATGTGAAGCCGGGAGAAAAGTTGTATCTCGCGCCGAACGATCGCGTTCGGATCTGGTAAGCCAGCGCAAACTTCGAGTGTGCGATCTGCGCGTGACGTTTACCGCAGATCGCACATGATCCCCACCGGTCCCTGAGTTCGTTACTTCGACGCCTAATCCACCGTGCGGACGTCATCCGGTAGGGTGAGATCGAACTCGCATTTTCCGGTCGCCATGGAACAAGAGAGTGTTCCGCGACGAAGGACCTTAACAGGAGTGTCGTCAGGAAAGGTCAGGTGGTAGTCGGCAGAGCGAAGGGCGTCTGTATAGGACTTCAGCTTCTCGTCCCCCGCGACAAACTTGATGGCGTCAACCGTCGCAACGGAACCTGCTCCGCCGCTGAGCAGCACGAAGAAGTCGGCGTTGCCGTTCTGGCTGGCTTTTCCAAGATCAATGCTGCTGAGGTGCTGGATTTCTTCCTTGTATCGAGCCACGGCAGCATCGGCCTTGGCGTTTCCGCCAGCAAGGGATGCGAGACGGTCGCGCGTTTCCGGAGTAGGACGCAGCCCATTCATCGAAAGCGCGTAAGTGCGCAGAGCCAAGTCCTTGTCGCCGCGCTTCTCGTAGATTTGTGCGAGATGGTCGCCGACTTCGCCGTGATGGCCCAGGCCCCAAGCGGCTGCGACGTATTTTTCAGCCTTGTCGAGGTGCCCTTCACCGAAGTGAACCCAACCTAGCGTATCCCAGTAAGCGATCAGTGAGGAGACCAGGGGCAGTTCCTGCTGGGTGAGGCGGTCGAGCGACAGATTCCGCAAGGCGGCAGCGGTGGAGGAAACGGCCGACTCGGCGTATTGCTGCGCCTTGTCGAGATGCGTTTTCTTGAGCGAGAGCTGGTAGGCGATGTTGTTCCATACCAGTGGAGTCGCGGAGAGCTCGACCGCGTGATCGAACGCTGCCAGGGCTTTGTCGTCCTGCCCGAGATTCAAGTATGCGTCGCCTAGAGTCACCTGCAGCTCCGCATTGTCAGGCATCAGAGATGCGCCTTTCTCCAGTTCAGGAACGGCAAGATCATACTTATGCCACTCCGCATACATGGAACCGAGATTGGCATGGGCGAATTTGTCGAGCGGATTGTGCTCGAGTTGCCGATTGAAGGCAGTCACGGCGTCGTCGTACTTGCGCTCGTTCCAGTAGGAACGCCCGAGATAGTTGTAGGCGTAGTCGTCGTAAGGATTCAGCTCAATCTGCTTCTTAAAAGCGGAGATGGCGAGGTCGTTCTCGCGCATCTGCAGGTAAACGAGCCCGAGATTGTTCCAGGCATACTTATTTTTGGGATCCACTTCGGTGGCGCGCTTAAACAGGGCGATCGCCACATTCAGATTGCCGTTGTTCGCCGCAGCACGTCCGCTCTCAACCAGGTCATCGGCCTTCATGTCGGGAGGGGGGACGGGCGCCCCGGCAACTGCGCTTTCCACCGAGAGTTGCTGCGCGAGATCCGATCCGACTGCACGCCGGAACGATTCGTAATCGGCGGCACGGGCAGAGGGAAGTTCATCCTGGCGCAACGTGAGCTTACGGCCAGCAGTGAATACAGCGCCTTCGATCTTGTAGTTGGCCTGATATTCGGCGTAGTCGCGCTTTAAAGAGATCGCCAGTGGAGCACGCGCGGTATACCGCGCCGGAATTTCGAGTTTCACCTGGTAGGTGTATTCCGCTTTGGGCCCGAGTTTGAGCGGCTCGGCATCGCTTTCGGAGTCGGAATCGTCTCCGCTGAAATCAGGCAGGTTGAATTGGACCAGGGGAAGAGTGATCTCAGTCTTCTTTTTCGACCAGTCCAGAAAATTAACCCTGGAGACATCATAGGAAAGCGTAAAAGGCTCACGCGTAGCCGCCGGATCGCTGACTTTCAGATTGCTGACGTCGCCACCCAGGCTCGAGTTCACGTTCTCAATGACGCGCTGCCAATTCGCCTGGGGCACCCGCCGAAAGACAGACCGAAGCATCAACTCTTCGTCGCCGCGGAACTCGTAGCGGACGTGCGCTTCGAGTTTTCCGATCTCGTTGACCTTGCCTTCCACTTCGGAATACTCCGAATCCGGCATGGGCGTGTCGGCGGGAGTTTCCTCTAAGTGCGGCGGTACGCTCGACGCCGGAACTGCTGGAGGAATCACAAGCGCCTGCTTCTTGCGCAGCGAAAATGCCAGCAGGCGGAAAGGAGCGACCTCGCTGGTCGTATCCATCCAGACTTCTTCCTTGCCCATGGGCAGCATCGTTATAACGTGATCGAACTGCGAGGGCGAGGGCACATCCGGGTCCAGTTTCCGACTGGAATTGATCAAGACCGAAGAGGCGTGAAGACCCTCCGCCTCAAGCAAAGATGCCAGCAGCGTGTGCTTATCCTTGCAGTCGCCGTACTGATTGTGCAGAACGTCAGAAGAAGCATGCGGCTGGTACCGGCCGACTCCGAGCGACAAACTGACATAGCGAAAATTCTTGGCGACGAAGTCGTAAAGCGCCTCGATCTTCTCCATGTCGCTCGTTGCGCCCTTGGTGAGTTCCTCAGCCTTGGCGCGGACCTCGGGTGAGGGTGCGCGACGGTCGCGTTCCAGCAAGGCATACCAGCGCCCAATCTGCTCCCAGGTTTCAAAGGTCGTGAGTTGGATGTCGGGTCGCTCCTCGTCTTCGTGACGCTTCTTTTTCTTGCGGGCTTTCTCCTTGTCTTTGTCGTCGTCTTCACGTTCGAGGTGAGAGCCGGTCCAGTGATAGATCCGCCGTCCATCTTCTTCGGTGATCTTCGGGTCCAGGCCGACCTTGTTTTTCAGCTTTACGGGGCGACTGGTGGGAACATCGACGTCGAGCGCTTCGTCGAGCACGATGTTGTTCTTGTCGAACTCGTATTCGGTCCAGAATTCTCCGGTCGCCAGCGGCGTATGGATGACCGTGACCATGTCATATTCCAGGATCTCGCCAGGGCGCAGGCCGGGAACCGTGATGTGTTTCTGCCGGTAGTCGGTGTAGACGGGAGCCTCACGTTCGATAGGCGCACTGAGGTCCTGCACGGCGTCGTCACCAGCCTTCACTACGCTGCCATCCTGCTTCAGCACTCGAACATAGGGGATCTCGACCCGTTCGTTAGCGGAGTTGTAGCCAAACTGAATCTGTCCCCACTGCTGCACACCGGCCTCGCTTTGCACGCGAATGCGGGCGATTGTTTCTTTGCGTCCAGTGCCGTCGCGCTCAAAGCGGTAGCTCGAATGAATCTTCTCGATAACGAAGGATTCCTGGGAGTAATCGTGCGACCTATCGGAAGGATTGGCGGCGGTCTCAGCTTTCTTGGCGGGTTCCGGAAGCGAGGGGAGCGCCTGAGATGGAGCCGGTTGCTGAGCGTTGGCAGAAAAAATCAGCGAGGTGGACAGCAGAACAACCAACAAACAATGGCGCATAAATGTGATGGGAACCCTGCGAAGGTATTATCCCATGATGTCTGAGACAGAAGGGAGGGTAGAAGGACGGAAAACCGGTTCATGAAGCTTCGTGGGTATTTCGGTTATTATCTCACTGAGAAAAAGTATTTTCTCTACAATCTTTGTGATTCAAATCACAATTTTCTCGCTTGTCCGCATGAAACCGGGGTAAAATCACGCGCAGATAGTGCTGTTTCGCTGCCGTGACGCAGCCGTGACGCATAGTTAGTTTGCGCCACGATCTTTCCGTCGGAGGTTTCTTGCATGGAAGATCGGGCCCCTGTCGTTCCCTCCACTGAGCAGTCTTCTACTTCCACATCCGCAATGCGAAAACATGAAGGCCGCGGAGCCTGGGTTCTCACTTGCTACGGCATTTGTGGACTGGCGTTGTTCGGAGTGCTCGCCTACTTCTTCTCGGACTTCATCGCGCACTAGTGCCGGGCCCGCAGTCACGAACGGGCGTGCGCGCCTGCGGCCTGAGTCGAAGTGTGGCTATGCGTTGATACTTCATATCGGACGCCGCTGCGCGAACAAGGCACAGCAGAGAACGTGCTACAATGAGCGGCCTTAGCGAAGTGTTGTTTCGGCTTCCGGCATTCACCCCACGCAAGGATTCGATCAGTGGCCAAGACTCCCGATTCCAGCCAAACACCGATCACCTATGCCGATGCGGGCGTGGACATAAGCCGCGCGAACCGTACCAAGCAACGGATCAAGTATCTTGCGCACAAGACCTTCACGCGCGGCGTTCTGAGTGAAATCGGCGGATTCGGGGGTCTGTTTTCCATCGACAAGACGAAGTACAGCGATCCCGTCCTTGTGTCGAGCGTCGATGGCGTGGGCACGAAGTTGAAAATTGCCTTCGAGATGGACCTGCATTCGACCGTCGGCGCCGACCTGGTGAATCACTGTGTGAACGACATTGCGGTGCAGGGCGCAGCACCGATGTTTTTCATGGACTACCTGGCCACGGGGACGCTCGAGCCTTCCATTGCGGAAAAGGTCGTCGAGGGGATTGCCGATGCCTGCAAGCACAACGGCTGCGCCCTGATTGGTGGCGAGACGGCGGAGATGCCGGGATTCTATCCCGATGGCGAGTACGATCTGGCGGGATTCATCGTGGGCGTGGTGGACCGCGATCGCATCATCACAGGCAAGGATGTGCAGATGGGCGATATCGTCCTCGGCCTTGCTTCGAATGGCCTCCATACCAACGGATACTCCTTGGCGCGGAAACTACTTTTTGAGGTCGCGCGGTATTCGCCCGAAACATATGTGAACGAGATCAAGAACAAAGTCGGCAACGAACTCATGCGGACCCATCGGAGCTATTGGCCGGTGCTGAAGAAGCTGATCGACGCGCAATGCGTGGCGGCGATGGCACACATCACAGGCGGAGGCATCACCGAAAATCTCCCGCGGGTGTTGCCGCGCGGCACGGCCGCCGTAATCGAAATGGGGACGTGGCCGGTGCTTCCGATCTTCGAGCATCTGCAACAACTCGGGAACGTCACCCGCGAAGAGATGCTGCGCACCTTCAACATGGGCATGGGCATGTTGCTGGTGATCCCCTCGGCCAAATTCAAGAAAGCTCAATCGGTATTGGAGCGCGTGGGTGAGAAAGCCTATACGATTGGACGGATTGTGAAGGGCGAGCGCAAGGTTACCTACAGTTAAGCTCGGCCGCAACTCTGGATTTTCATCTTCCTTTAACAAAACATTTTTCATGGGCCGGACATCTTAGCGATATCCGAGGGGACTTCCATGAATCGCTCCATTGGAGAAGTCCAAGGTGGCCAGGAAACGTCAAGCAATCAGCAGCCAAATCAATAATGCAAGGATGCCCTACCCTCGTCGCGCTTGATGCCTCAGGGTAGGGCGTTCGACTGCCATGGGCTGAGTTTCACTGTTCGCATTGCCGGTGTCGATTATGATTATCCTCATCCATGAAATCCTTAGGAATACTTCTGTCGGGGCGGGGATCGAACTTTGTAGCCATCGCCGACAGCATCGACGCCGGCCGCATCCCTGACGCACGCATCGCGGTAGTGATTTCGAACAAGGCAGACGCGCCAGGAATCGCTACGGCGCGACAGCGCGGGTTGAAAGCGGTAGTCATATCTTCCAAGGGCAAGCCGAGGGAAGAGCACGACCGCGAAGTCGTGGCCACCTTGCAGGAGGCGAAGGTCGATCTGGTCTGCCTGGCGGGTTACATGCGGCTGCTCTCGCCCTGGTTTGTACAGCAGTTTCCGCAACGCATTCTGAACATTCATCCTTCGTTGTTGCCTGCCTTTCCCGGACTAGAAGCCCAGGAACAGGCATTTGCCTATGGCGTGAAAGTCTCAGGATGCACCGTGCACTTCGTGGACGAAGAACTGGATCACGGCGCCATCATCGTGCAGAGGACAGTGCCCGTGCTGGACACTGACGACGAGCACACCGTGGCCGAACGCATCCTGCAGGAAGAGCACATCGCCTACACGCAAGCGATCAACTTGGTGCTTCACGGCAATTTTGAGATTGTGGGTCGCCGGTTTGTTCTTCGGTCCTCGTTATAATCGGAAGGCATGCCCAACTTCGCTCCCGTTGAAGAACAGCTTACTTATCTGAAAAAAGGCGCGGCGGAAATGATCCGCGAGGCCGATCTGCGCACCAAGCTTGAGAAGTCGCGTGCCACGGGCAAGCCCCTGCGCGTGAAATTAGGCATGGACCCGACCGCGCCCGATCTTCACCTCGGCCACACAGTCGTGCTGCGCAAGCTGAAACATTTTCAGGATCTCGGCCACACCGCCATTTTTCTTATTGGCGACTTCACCGGCATGATCGGCGATCCTACGGGGCGCTCGGCTACGAGGCCTCCTCTGAGCCGCGAGCAGGTGGAGCAGAATGCCGAGACGTACAAGGCGCAGGTGTTCAAGATTCTCGATCCGAAAAAGACCGTGATTGATTTCAACCGACGCTGGATGGGCGCGTTTACGTCTGACGATTTCGTCC